>Ga0187886_1001061_pt1 | contig 27191 bp, 22 predicted proteins | sample June2016WEW_20_1_FD_133001 | JGI IMG/M metagenome (GOLD analysis project Ga0187886, IMG submission 133001) | Peatland microbial communities from SPRUCE experiment site at the Marcell Experimental Forest, Minnesota, USA - June2016WEW_20_150 | ecosystem: Environmental > Terrestrial > Soil >...
CGAACAGGCCGACGGTGCTGCCACTAGTCCAACCCCACGCGCTGCCCTTCTCGATTGAAAGCAGCAGGCACACAAGTCCAACCAGCAAGAGCAGAGCACCCAAGAGGTCGACACGTCCTCGGGCCCGAGAAGATGTCTCGGGAACGTAGATAGCGACCCCTGCCACGGCTATCACAGCGAGGATGAACGGCAGCCAGAAAAGCCAGTGCCACGAGAGGTGGTCAACGATCGGGCCACCGAGAACGATGCCGAATGCGGCGCCGATGCCAAAGATCGCCGACAGCAGTCCAACTGAGACGCCGACATGCTCGGCCGGCAGTTCATCGCGGGCGATGCCGATCGATAGCGGCAGGATGCCGCCCGACGCCCCCTGCAGGACGCGACCGAGGATGAGGATGGCCATGCTGTCCGCCAGCGCCGAGACGACCGTTCCAACTGCGAGCAGGCTCAGGATCACGAGCAAGACGCGACGTCTTCCGAACATGTCGCCGAGACGGCCGCCAATCGGAGCGGCGACTGCGGACGCGAGCAGGTAGGCGGTTAGCACCCAACTGATATCCCCGGAGGACGCCTTGAGGTCGCTGGCGATCGCCGGAAGGGCAGGCGCGACCAGCGATTGCAGGACGGCGGCTACGAGGCCTGCAAGCGCGAGCGAGCCGAACACGAGTGCTGGCTTCGCCCGCGGCGTAGCCCGAGTCCTAGTGCCGCTCGACGCTGCGGACGCAGTCGCCTCGTCAACCATGTTGCTCTCCACGTGGTAAGTCAGCGGGTGTTTACTTATGCGATGCTAGCTAATACCTGGCACACTTGTCAACGACTGTTTACTCATGGCCCAGTGGTCCCCAGCTGAAGGTTGGAACAATGGCTGACTCAGGCAGTCGGACAACGGTTTCTACGGCAAGCCGTGGCCGCAAGCGAAATGCCGCTACGACCAGGACGAACCTGCTGTCGGCAGCCCGCCGGCGGTTCGTCACCCTCGGGTTCGATCGGACGACGACGCGGGATGTTGCTGGCGACGCCGGAGTCAACGTCGCACTGATCAACCGCTACTTCGGTTCCAAAGAGGGCCTGTTCGAGGCTTGCCTGGAAGAGCCAACGTCCCCGAGGCTCGCCCTGATCGCGGACGGCAAGACTATCGCCGAGAACCTGGCCGACCAATTCAAGCAGCTGGATTCGCCCGAGTACGGTCTACAAGTGCCGCTGATGCTGTGGCTCCGGGGGCCCGGCGACGAGCGGGCGGCCGCTCTACGAAGCCGCGGGATGGAGGGATTCGCCGAGGCGATACTCGAGGCTGCCGGTGGGGCTCCCACCCCGGACCGGCGTCTTCGGGCGCAACTCGTTTTGGCACTCGGTTTGGGCGTAGCCACGCTGCGCGCCACGGTCGACATGCAGCCGCTCGCAACGGTCTCCGCGGACGCGCTGGTGGGCCCAGTAGACGATGCCGTGGTGGCCCTACTCGGGCCGATGCCAGCCACAAAGCGTGAGCCTGCCTAGCTGACACGTTTACCCAGCCCGACGCACCCACTGCTCCTTGCCCGCCATCTCGCACTCGAGCCGGAATGGGACATTCAGGTCGCTACGGTCGGTGTGGCTCCTCTCGCCCCGACCACACCTAGCACCAGACCGCATCTGGGCGCGCCCAGACCACGGGCGTTGGGGTCGCGGCTTATGGCCCGCGCCCGCCGTAAGGAGGAGGACGGTCGACCTGTTCACGGTCGATGAGCCACGCGCCGCTGATACTGGCCAGGTGAAGGGACCAGAGGTCGGTTTCCGCGCTGCTTGTGGTGAAGGTCGCAGAGGCCGCCCGACCCCATGGCGACGGAACTGTCGAGACCCCCATCGACCACGTTTCCGCCTGAGCTGTAACCGTGGCGGAGTCGCCCGCGATAGCGATAGCCCTGACCACGATGTTCCGGACTCCGCCGCTGCTCGCGAGGGCGTCAGGTCCATCGGGCCCGTTGTAGTACTCGGCGTCTTGCCGGAGGATGCCGATCTTGCTGGCCAACACGTCGGTAGTGAAGTACTCGGCGAACTTGGCTGTGCCGGCGGTCACCCAGGCGTCGCTGCTCAATCCTTGAGACCTCGCCAGGGCAAACGATGCGCTGCTGGGCACTTCCGATTCCGCGTGGATCGCGGCGGTCACCGTGTCGCAGATCGGCTTGTCATCCGGGCCAGGCGATTGGCACAGCGACGGGCCTATCCAACCCATCGCGTCCGCCACGAACCACAGCCCGAGCACCAGGCCTGCAACGGCGATCACGTCGATGGGCCGGACGAGTCCATTCCGGCCGATCTTCTGTCTGACGGTCATTTCTCCACCCCCCACAGCGCGGTCGAATGACACCTGCTGTAGGCGCCACTTCAGCTCGAACGGCGGCACGTCAGGCCGTTATGGTCAATCTCGGCACCCGAGCCCGTCAAGCCGAGGCCTGGCGCTGCAGGCCGCAAGTTCCAGGGCGCACCTTCACCCTCGTATGGTGTCGGGCTGAATCCTCTCGCCCCGACCATACGTGGGTACGCAGCTGGGCCGGTAGCACCGCTCCCAATCCATGGCGGACCGCGTGCGCCTGAGCGAGGCGATCGCCTCCTCCGTCCCCAGCACCTCGATCCGATCGAATGGGGCCGTAGCGAGCATCTGGCGGCGAGGCGGTCGCTTACTGGAACGGCAAGGCGCGCGGCATCGGGTCACAGTAGCCAGCTCCAGCACGCGCTGGCTCGGCCGGCTTCGGCCGGCCATCGACGTCGAAAGCGCCGGGGTCGATGGAGGCCCGACCCAGACCCGCACGGCCGTACCGAACAAGCCTGAAGCCGGGTGCTAGCCTGCGCACCGACGAACTCACGCGCGCGAGGCAGGCCTTGGGTCGGACAACGGTGGTGGTCGATCGCGAACAGGCGATCGGAAGGATCGATCGGCGGCTTTTCGGCTCGTTCGTCGAGCACCTCGGCCGGTGCGTGTACGGAGGCATCTACGCTCCCGGCAGCCCGCTCTCGGACTCGAACGGGTTCCGCGAGGACGTCGCGACGCTCATCCGCGATCTCGGGGTGACCGTCGTCCGCTACCCGGGCGGCAACTTCGTCTCCGGCTACCGCTGGGAAGACGGTATCGGCCCACGGGACGCCCGGCCGAGCCGGCTCAACCTGGCCTGGCACCAGACGGACCCGAACACATTCGGCCTACACGAGTTCATCGACTGGACGCGGAAGGTCGGCGTCGAGCCGATGCTGGCGGTCAACCTGGGGACGCGAGGAATAGCTGAAGCGCTCGACCTGCTCGAGTACTCGAACCATCCCGGCGGAACGACGCTCTCGGGCCGGCGGATCGCGAATGGCGCCGCAAGCCCGTTCGGAGTGCGGATGTGGTGCCTGGGGAACGAGCCCGACGGACCGTGGCAGCTCGGCCATAAGACCGCGCTCGAGTACGGGCGGCTCGCGGCCGAAACGGCCCGCGGAATGCGCCAGTTCGACGAGAAGCTCGAGCTGGTCGTCGCCGGCAGCACGGCGCCGTGGCTCCCGAGCTCGGTCGACTGGGATCGGATCGTGCTCGAGGAGACCGTCGAATTCGCCGACTACGTCGCGGTCCACATCTACGTCGAGGAGGTCGAGCGCGACATCCAGACGTTCCTGGCCTCCGGCGTAGAGCTCGACGGAGAGATCGAGCGGGCGATCGCGGCGGCGGACGCGGCGGCAGAGAAGCGCGGCGTCGGCCGCAAGCTCACGATATCGGTCGACGAATGGGGCGTCTGGCGCGACCGCAACCCGAACCCGCCCACGCCCAACGCTTGGCCGGTCGAGAGGCGGATCGGCGAGTCCGTCTACACGGCAGGTGACGCCGTCGTGACAGGAGCCCTCATCGTCTCGCTGCTCAACCACGCCGATCGAGTCGCTTGCGCCTGCCAGTCGCTGCTCGTCAACGCCGGCGCCCCGATCCGCGCCGAAGCCGACGGCGTCTGGCGCCAGTCGATCTACTACCCGTTCCAGCTGGCCTCGCGCCATGCCAGAGGAACGGCCCTCCGAGCGACCGTCGAGGCGCCGGAGATAGAAACGCGGAAGTACGGGCGCGTCTCCGAGATCGACGTGGCCGCGACCCTCGACGAGGAACAGGGCCAGCTCGTCCTCTTCCTGGTGAACCGCAATGCCTCGGAGGCGGCGCGGACGAGCGTCCGCCTGGGGTCTTGGCCGGGCGCGCGGCTCGTGGAAGCGCTCGTCATCGGCGGTAGTGACCCTTGGGAGACGAGCACACGCGAGCACCCCGAAGGCGTCATCCCGCGGAAGCTCGACGAGGCGTCGCTCGACGGCGACTCGCTGGAGGTGGCCTTGCCGGCGGCTTCGTGGAGCGTCGTCCGCCTGGCTACGCGTTCGGCACGGGCTATTTGATGGGGACCGGCAACTCGAAGGACTACGCGATCTTCACCGGCGCCGAGCCGCGCCCAATCAGACAACGACGAAGCCGACCACGTAGGTCTGCACCAGACCGGGCGACTCGTCCGACGGGGGCACGGCCGCGAAGTCGGTTTCGATGACGTAATGGCCGCGGGCAAGAGTCCCGAGGTCGAAGTAGAACGTCCCGCCCCGGCCCGGGTTCACGGGAGTGAGGTCCACCTCTTCCAAGAACGTGCCGTCGGGCGCGACGCGGGTCAGCCAGGCTGCCGCGGCGCCCTGCCCTATGGAGGCCGCGAGAACCGAGTGGGCCGGGTTCACGGCCACGCGGGTCAGGTCGGGGTTGGAGTACCAGCCTTGGCCGTATTCCGACGCGGGAACGCGCATCTCCACGCGCGCCACGACCAGCTCGTGGCACGCGACCTGTTGGACCAGGCCGCAGACCGCCCAGCCACCGGGTGCTGCGGATTCGAAGGCCCGCTCTAGCCTGGAGCTGACACTGTCGGCCTGGAGGTCTGTGGGCACGGGCGTATGCTCGGCTGCCAGTGTGGGCGCCGGCGCGATCGTGCCCAGGCGGTACCCGAACCCGAAGCCGACGAGGAGCCCGACTACGGCGCCGACCAGGGCAACGGACAGCAGAGGCGGAACGTGGCCGGTCGATCGGAGGGGACCCACGTCTATCGGGCCGGTCTGCGACCGTGATGCAGGGTCTCGGTCTGTGTCGTCGGACATTCGGCGGGTGCTCCGCTGCTTGGTCCTACCATCTCCCGTGCTGATGCGGTCGGGGTCCCAGCCACGGTTCGCGCTCCAGGACTGGAGGGGCGTCCTGGCGAGGCTGGCGGAACAGGTTTAGATCATGTGGGCCCCGCGTTCAAGCAGCCACGCGTTCAAGCGATCCTTTCGGGCTGGGCCGTGCGGCCGCCCGCTCCGTGGATCTGGGCGAGCTGCGTCTCGGGCGCCAACCTGCTCTATCTGCTAGCCGAGCACGCCGGCATCAACGCCCGCATCGTAGTCCCCGAGGAGTGGCGCGACCCCGTCGCCGACTCGGCCGACGAGCCGGAGGTCACCGGATAGGCCTCGCCTAGGCCAGCGCCTGCACGACCCGGCTCGGCATGACGATCCGAGTCGTGGGACACGCTACTCAATCCTCTTGGCGCAACCAGTCCAACATACTGTTGTCCCAGTCGCACCGTTCGCGGCAGGATGACTTTCGAGGGCCCCGACCACCCGTCGGCCCCCCTTAGCGACGTGCCGGCGTGGGCGACTGGCATCTACCCGTAATCTCGGCCTCAAGTCTCTTGGCGCCGACTCTGGGCAACTGTCCGTAGACCCTCGGCGACCCAGCCAGGCACGACGATCCGGCATGTGGGACCCGCCGGTTCAAATCCTCTCGCCCCGACCATCGTGATCATCGACGACGAGAACCCGGAGGAGCCGGTCGGGATCGGACATCGAACCGAGAGCTGGCGCGTCCGACACGCCAACCGCAATGGCAGCCCGACCGGACCGCGTTGGGGACTTACGTGGTGGACCTCTCAGCAGTCCTGCACTTGTCGCACAGCGGGCGGCCGTCAGTCCCCGCTCGAACGCTCTCCTCCTTGATCTGTGAGCCGTCCTCACAGTCGGGCCGGTTATGGTACCGCGGATCCGCTTCCTGAGAAGCCGAGTGGTAGGCGGACCAATCCTTCCGTGCCTCTATCCCATGCCGGATCAGATCATCCATCTGAGGACTCCTTGTGCCCTCCGGAAGGTGCCACGCTGGAGCCAACGCCCAGGTGCCTTCATGATCGCCCGCACCAGCGATCGCCGCAAGTGGCCCGCGATCCGCTGGCTCCCACCGTCGGCGATCTCGTTGGGTGCCGGCGGTTCTCGGCTTCGGAAGACAGGCGAGCCGAGCGTTCCGAGGCCGCCTGCCAGGCGACTTGCTCAGACCACTTCGGCCAGGGCCTCTGCGATCCAGGCCGGCACCACTATCTGAGTGGTGGGACAGGCCGGCGCTAATCCTCTCGCCCCGACCATCGAGCACCTAGGGCTCGAGACCCCGGCTGGGCATAGTCCCAACCGAGTTCCGCCCGTCTTGCGTCCGGTTCGGGCAGTCTGTCGAACTCCCATTGCGTCAGCGGGCGATAGCAGCGCGTTGCGGATTGCGCTTGCTCTTGCGTCCTGGGTGGGGTTGCCACACCTGCGAAGTGGGGGCTGGCTGGCTGGTGCTGGCGCGCGGGAGCGGCTAGATTCGGGCTGCTGTCCGGTTTCGCTGCGCCGGTGCTCAACCCCAAAGGAGGGAACCCCTTGTCGATACTCGTGGCCTACGCCAGCAAGCACGGTTCCACGAAGGGAATTGCGGAGCGGATCGCCCATAGACTGGGCGCCGCCGGGCTTGCGGCAGAAGCACTGCCGGTCGCGGCCGTGCGCGCCGTCGAGGGCTATGACGCAGTCGTCCTTGGCAGCGCGCTCTACATGTTCCACTGGATGAAGGACGCGACATCGTTCGCGCGCCGAAACCGTGCCGCCCTCAGCAGCAGGCCGCTCTGGCTGTTCAGCAGCGGGCCGTTCGGACCCGAGACCGTCGACAAGGAGGGCAGGGATCTGCTGAAGGTGTCGGGCCCGAAGGAGATCGAGGAGCTGCGCCGGATGCTCCACCCGCGAGACCACCGCGTCTTCTTCGGCGCCTGGGACCGTCGCAACAAGCCCATCGGGTTCTGGGAGCGGATGGTGCAAGTAATGCCGGCCGGGAGAGCGAGCATGCCGGACGGCGACTTTCGCGACTGGCCGAGTATCGAAGCCTGGGCCGATGGGATAGCCGCCGAGCTGTCCAAGACAGCGCCTGCTTCGCAGACGGCCGCGGGGGCATCAGGCCGATGACGCCCTTTCCTCGGCTCTCGTGAGCCCGGCGCGCACCTTCACCCTCTATGAGTGCAGGGCTGACTCCTATGGCGGCGGCCACGAGGCCCCGCTGCCCGCGAGCACCCTTCGTGCTGGCCCCTCGGACCGCGACAACGGTCGCGTTCCCCGACTATTGCACCGGTGACTTCCTGGAGACTTCGACAACGGCCTGAATACGCTCGGTCTCTACTCGCGGCGGAGAGCTTCCGGATCAGTGGGCGGCTGTCACGGAGATCGGCTGAGCCTGCAGGTCGATCAAGGTCCGCTCGGCGAGAGGTTTGGCGAGGGTGACTTCAGCCGTCCGGAACGCGCCAACGAGCGAGCAGGCGACAGGCGTCGTGTTCGGGTGCTCGTAAACGATCACCACGACCGCGGCGTCCGACTCGACGGCCTCGGCGGTGTAGTCGGCCCCACAGGGCTTGTCGCCGCCGTCCGGAGCGCCAGTGAAGGCCACTGTGAGGGTCATGCCGCTGGCGTCCACGGTTGCCGATTGGACGGGAGGACCGATCCACGGCTGAGCCACTTGCTGGCCGGTGGCCTCGTCGTTTGGTGTGGGCACGGGCGGCGCTATGAACCGGCCCCCCACGGCAACCTGATCCAGCTTGACGTCTGTGTCCTTCAGGCTGAACTCCCAGGCAGGGGCCTGGACCGGTCCTCGGCTGCTCTGGAACGTCGCCGTCGTCAGTCTCGCGCCGGTGATCTGCAGCGGAATGCAATCCGGGCAGGGCGATACGCCGGCAGCCTTCATGTCGGAGAAGGCCTGCTGGGCCGAGGTCACGGGAACGGTATGGGTCGTCCCGTCCTGCCACTGAATCCTGCCGTCTGGGGGCGCTTCGGATGGAAGTGGATTCGCAACCACGAAGAGGCCGGCGTACAAGGCCATCTTGGCGTTGTCGCCGTCGATGTTCGGGCCCCAATCCTGGCCCACGAAGAGGGTTGACTCGCCCACGAGGATGAAGCCCGATCCCCCGGCGCCGGCCGCCACCGCGGCATCCCAGCGGGTCAACGCCTCCTGCGCCTGACGATGGAGCTCGGCCGCCTGCGCACTGGAGGCGGGTGCCGCGGAGGTGCACCCCGAGACGCCGACGACGAGGCCAACGATGGCGAGTACGCCGAATCCTCGCAAGCGCGCCATTTCCATCCTCCCTCATGGCCCCTACATCCTTGAGTACGAATACGAGTTCCGAGCGGATCAAGCGGAGGCCGGCTGATCCCTAGTTCAGCTTCGGGCTCCTCACCGGCTGCGGAAGGCCACTCTAGGGCGCGACGGCGCCGACTCATCGAAGCGGGCGAAGAGTCGTGGCGGGGTACGGCGTGTGAAGCTCGGGCGGAAGGGCATCGGAGGCGAGCCGGATCAGCCTGGGCCCTGCAAGAACGCCAGCGGCGGTCGGCCGAAAAGCCCTCGGACGTGGCCAAGGTTCAGGTACGAAAGCACGCCCAGTTGCACGATCAGGTCGACCAGGCCGATGGGGGTGAGGCCCCACAGGAGCACCGACAAGACCTCGAGGCCGATCAGGGAGCAGCTCAGGCGAATCGCCACTAGCCACGTCCAGGGCCGCATGGACCAAAGCCCCGAGATGATCGCGAAGCCAGTAAGCGAGGTCGTGGCGTAGGCCAGGGCGATGGCGCCGTCCAGGACGCCCCAAACCGGCTCGTCATATGAGAAGCGCCAGTTGGCCCAGTAGGCATAGTCCAGCACCACGTACAACCCAACCACCGCGACGACGACCACGACGATCGTTAGGATGGCGATCCCGAGGGGCCGGGCAGCATCCGCCCCGGATGCGCTGACGGCGTCGCCGCCGGCCGATGGGGAGCCAAACGACCCGGCACCGCCGACCTGCGGCGCGGCCGGGACGCCCGACGGATATGGCGCGGGAAGCCGCCCCGGCAGAATGGCGGCCTGCCCGGCCGGGGCCAGCATCAGACCGCAGGTTGGACAGAGCTGCGCCCCATTCGGTGATCGGGTGCCGCAGCCCAAACACACTCGTACGTCGGTCAACGCAACGGCTCCCTTCCAGTCTGATGTAGGCCTTGAATCAATGCGCCTGCCGCCGGCGGCTCCCCACCTTCCCTGTGACGGCGCCCCGACAGCGAGTGGACGGCGGGGGGCTTCACCGACCCGGGCTTGAAGGCGATTATCTGCGCGAGAAGAGGGCTGCCGCGAATCCTAGCAGTCCGGAAGCGCCAGGCTCACGCGGAGCCGCCGGTCGCGGCGTGGACTCACCTGGCCAGATGTGGCAGTCGGCCATCCCCGTTTCGGCGGCGCCGACGGGCCGCCATCTGGCGGAGCCCTATACTCCGACCGCCGACTGCGTCCCCAACGCCGAGGTTCATTACATCGCTCGGACGTCGGCATAGTAGGAGGAGAGCACATGGCAACCAGGACCGTCCGTGACTTCCAGGTGGGATTCGACGTCGCGCCCATCGTGGATGCTTGGGCGCAGTCCAATCACTACGGCTTCCGCGGCGTCGCGCCGGACGGCTCCCGCAACTACCAGCGCGGGAACGGGCTCGTGACCGGTGCCATGCCATTCACGATCCGCCAGGACGGCCCTGCGGTTCACCTGGAAGCCTGGATCCACGCCACGCTCGCGGCGCGGGTCTGCGCCCTCTTCCTGATTCCGACCGACATGAGCATCGAGTCGGGAGGCGTGAAGGGCGTCCTCCCACGGTCGATGGCTCGCAACGCCGTCAACAATCTGCTCGCGCAGCTCGGTCAGCCGCCCATCGGGTAGTCGCCGTCCATCGGAGCAGCTTCAGGGCCCGCTGGCGGCTTCGTCACGATGGCTTGAGTGTGGCCATGCGAGCCCATCCGCACGACGAACCCGGGGCAGAGATGCTCGATGCGGATCGCCATTTCGCGCAGGCTACCGCGGTGACCTCGCCGAGGACCGCCGGCCCGACTGGAATGTGATCGGTGCGCGGACTCTGGTAAGTTCGGCGGATCGAGGGCAGAATGTGGCCCCCATGAGGTGGGATCCGTGGTCCGGAGAGACCGAAGCCGAGATCGCTGGTCGACTGGCGGTCGAAGGGCAGACGAGCTCCGTCATGAGCTGAGCCTTCGCGTGATCGCGCCGTTCGGGTACTTCGTCGCACCCTTGCCGGCGCTGTTCCTCGCATCGGCCGCGCTGACCGCGTTCGCCTGCGCGCTGCTCGCTGGCCGCGGCTTCGAGCGGATCACCGCCCTGGTCCCCATCGACGTGACCGACGCCGATCCCCTTTTCGGAGCGTTGTCAGGCATCGGGCTGGTCGCGCTCGCGGTCGGCCTCCACCGCCGCAAGCGGCTAGCGTGGTGGTTCGCCGTCGCGACCCTCACGGGGGGGCTCTTCGGGCAGGCGGTCGCCCTGGACCATCCGGTCGGTATCGTCCTGATCGGCGGCGTCCTGGGCGTGCTGCTGGCCGATCGGCGGCGCTACCGGGTCGAGTCCGGGATCGCCTGGGCTCGGGTCGCGGGCGGACTGCTCGTCGTGGCAGCGGTCGCGGTCCTCGCCGAGACCCTGCTCTTCATCGCCAGCACGGGTGAGTGGCCAGGGCCCCTCAGCGCGCTTGCGCACGCCACTTCGAGCCTGGCCTCCTCGCTCGGCATGAGCGACGCCATGGGCGACCGGGTGCTACACCTCGCGAGTCGGGGCGGTCTCCTCGCCGTCCTGCTCTTTGCCGCCCGCCTCCCGGTCGTCCTCGCTGCGATCGGGGTGCTCGCCGCGGTCCCCGAGCCCGAGCCCGATGCCGCCGTCCGCACGCGAGCGGAGGCGATCGCGGCCCGCTATGGCCACGGTGCGCTCCTCCCGTTCCAGCTCGGTCACGACAAGCTGGTGTTCGAGCCCGCCGGGATCGAGGGCCTGATCGTCTACGGGCTCGCCGGGCGGATGGCCGTGATCCTCGGCGACCCGATCGGGCCGCCCGGCGCCCTCCCGAGACTGCTCGCCGCGTTCGTCGAGCAGTGTGCGCGGCTGGACCGTGTACCGGTCGTCTACCAGGCCAGCGGCCTCGGCCGGGTGCTCCTGCTCAGGGCCGGTTTCGAAGTCCTTCGTGTCGGACACGAGGCCGTGGTCGACCTCGCCTCCTTCGACCTCGCCGGGGCCAGGATGCGGAACCTGCGCCAGACCGTCACGCGCGCGCAACGCGGTGGGGTGAAGGTGGATTGGTACGGGACCGGGCTGCCGCCCGGGAGCAACGGCCTGGCCGAGCAACTGCGCAGGGTGGACCGCGCGTGGCGTCGAAGGGCCTGGCCGCCCCTCGGCTTCACCATAAGCTGTCTGGCCAAGACCGACCTGAGCCGGGTCCCGATCGCGGTCGCCCTTGATGCTTCGGGCGAGGCCGTCGCCTTCGCCACGTTCGCGCCCACGGGCACCGATGGCGGTTGGGTCGTTGACCTCATCGAGCGGGCTCCCGACGGTCCGCCCGGAGCGCTCGAGGCCTGCCTGGTCGAAGGGGCCCGCACCTTCCGGTCAGCCGGGGCCACGACGCTCTCAATCGGTCTTGCGCCGCTTGCCGGGCTGGATGCCGAAGGCTGCTCCTGGCGCGAACGCGCGCTTGGCCGGTCGGCCCGGCTGGTGCGCCGCTGGTACAACGTTCCCGGCCTGGCCTTCTTCAAGGCGAAGTTCGATCCCCGCTGGGAGCCACGATACGTGGCAGCGAGATCCGACCGGGATCTCGTGGGCCTGATAGTCGCCCTCGTCCGACTCCACGTCACCGCCGGTGCGGCTCGGCGGAAGGGCGGGTCAAGTGCCAGCGGGCGCCTGTCGAGCCAACGCCTCTTCCCGCCGACACGATCCGAACATCGTGCGCCTAGATCGACCCATCGGCTGCTTGCCGATCCGGCGCTCTCGGCGATGCATACTGGCCACTCAATGGACAAGCCCGCAAACGGCCCATACGCCGCACTGCCCGCGACTCGTCCCCTCGTCGCGCCATCCGAGATGGCCCCAGGCCTCGTTCTTCATCTGGACCCCGAGGAACTTGAGAGGCGCGGCGGCATGTACTCGTGCCCGAGGGCGTTCCGGGTGGAGGGCGGCCATTTCTTCGTCTGCCTGAGCGTCTCGGGAGTCATGGCAACCTGGCTTCCACTGTACTCCCGTGATGGGCCGGGGAGGACATTGCTCGTCGGTTCTCGGACGGGTCATCCGAAGTGGACGCACGCGACCACGTACTACCACTCGGGCCAGGTCTGGACAGCCGATGCTGCCGCAATCGCGGCGGCCGCTTTGGCCGGAGGGGATCTCAGCACCCCAGCGTCACGGAGCATGCTCGAGCCAGCCGATTTGCCGGTGGGTCTGGGTGAGCCCACTGACGTTCAGCGAGCGTGAGCACGGCCGCCGTCCGCGCGCACGGGACGAGGTCTCCTCGCGAGCGTGGGCAGGGCTGGTCTCGATTGTCTATCAACGACTCGCCCAGAACGCGTTCGCATACGACTTCCCGCGGTCCGCTGGGGGTGGGCGCTGCCCAGATGGCTGAAGCCGGGTCACGACGATGCTCGCGTAGTGTCCATCGAGTACTTGTGATCATGGGGCGCGGCCGGCTGCCCGGGCCTGTAGTCTGAGGGCGAGACACCGAGTAGGCAGCCGGGGCGTGCAGCACGAAATGGCGACGCAGAACGGGCTCACCCAGCAGGAACTCGAGCGAGCCCTCGTCGTCCTCGTTCGCTGCCGGTGTACGCGTTGATCCCCCGGAGGTATCGCTACGAAATGGCAACCACCTGCGCAATCGGACGCGGTAGGCTGACGCCACCAACCGGGTCGAGTTCCTTTTTGGCGAGGCGCGCCTTGACACGCGCTCGGCCCGGCCGCCCCCAACACCTCCGCTGGGCGCTCGCCAGTCTGCTGCTGACAGCCGCCGTGGCTGGCTGCGGGGTTGGAGCAGCCACCTCGTCGCCGGGTGTGTCATCGACACCGACCCCTGCGTCGACCGCCACGCCCACACCGTCTGCCGGCGGGACGCCGTCTGCCTCGCCGTCGACTTCTCCATCAGTCTCGCCGTCGGCCACCCCTTCTCCATCAGTCTCGCCGTCGGCCACCCCTTCGCCATCAGCCGCCGACCAGCAACCCTGGCTGGCGTGGCTTCCCTCCGGCAACGGGACCGTCCACATAGCAACAATGCCGGCCCCGTGGAGGGGTAGGTCGAAGACGACCGAGCTCGGGATCTACACGCCGCCCGGCTACGACCCCAAGAAGAGCCGCCAGTACCCCACCCTCTATGAGGCGCCGACCCCGTTCGGGTTCTGGAACTCGGCCACCAACGTGAAGGGGGCTCTAGACACGCTCATCGACAGCGGAGCGATGCCGGCCGCGATCGTAGTCTTCATCAGCTCGGGTGACGGTCCCTATCAGGACTCGGAGTGTGCGGATTCGTTCGACGGGCTCGAGTGGTTCGATCGGTACGTGAGCCAGACCGTCGTCCCCTGGGTCGACGCGCACTACTCGACCATCGCCTGGCCTGCCGCTCGGGCGATCATGGGTATGTCGCAGGGTGGGTACTGCGCCGCCATCCTGGCATTGCATCACCCCGACGTGTTCGGCACCTCGATCATCTTCTCCGGCTACTTCCATGCCGGGATCATGGGCGCCAAGTCAGCGTGGCCCTTCGGCGGTAATCGGGCGCTCCTCGATGCAGCCTCACCGGACGTCGTGGTAGGGCAGCTGGCACCCGACGTACGCGCCAGCCTGTACTTCATCGTCATTGCCCAGCCGAGCCAGCCTCCGTACGGCCCGCAGGCCGCCGCGTTCGATGAGCTTCTGACCGCGGACGGCTGTCCACATCTCGAGGTCGCCGCGACAGCGCCGCACGGCTGGACTCAGGTCCGCACGGAATTCCCTGGCGCCGTGGAGGCCTGGGCAGCATGGATGGTAGCCATAGGCGCGTTCTGATGTTGCGGGCCGGCAAGTGTCCGGCAAGCTGTCGCATACGCAGCGGAAGAGCGGTTCACCGGCTCTGCCACTGATGGGCGGCCAACGCGGCGGGCTCGAGCTCGAGCGGAGCGACTAAGGTTGCCGAGTTGTGCGCGGCGTTCCCTCGAACGTCCGGGCGTGAGTCGGGCCTGCCGTCTGTCGTCGGGTCGATGCGCTGACCGCCCAGGAAGTCGTCCTCGATGAACTTGAGATAGGCATCGAAGCTGAGCGTCTGGTGGTCGATGTAGCCGTGACGGGCATACGGGCTGATGACCAGGCCGGGGACGCGCAGGCCATAGCCGTTGCCGTCGACGGTCGGTGGGACCACGTGGTCGTAGAAGCCGCCCCCGTCGTCCTAGGCCAGGAAGATGGCTGTGCTGGACCAGTCGGGCCCCGCCATGGCCGCGTCGACCAGGCCGGTCACGTACGACTGGCCGTCGGACACCAGAGCGGGCGGATGCTCGCTGACCTTGCCGTTGGGCACGACCCAGCTGACGGCCGGAAGCGTTCCGCTCCCGGCGGCCGTGATGCTTGCCGTGTTCGAAGCGATGAGCAGGAGAGGCGCCGCCGTGGTCCTCAAAGTGGCGGCGCCGGCTGCGGCCTGTCGGCTACGGCCTGTCGGCTACGGTATTGCGCCGCCTCGTACCCTGTGACATCGTCTCGGTCAGATATCGTGGCCCTCGCCACGAACCCAGGCAGGGGGACCGAGATGAACCGCCGTCACGAGTTTGGCCTGGCGATCGCCGTCGCCGCGTTGCTCTTCTCCGGATGCACCTCAGCCGCGGCCACGCCGAGCGCCGGCGGACCCATGACCACGCCGACCGGCGGCGCCACGCCTACCGGGCAGGCCTCCGCCGCGTCGCCCACGCCGGGCGCGACGCCACGCCCGGCGCAGTGGGTATCCGCCGGCACGATGAACGTGGGCCGCTCCGCCACGCACGCAGTCAAGCTCAGCACCGGGGACGTCCTGGTGGTAGGCGAAGACGCGGCCTGTGAAGGCGAGGGAATGTACGCCGGAAGCAAGAGCGTCTTCGCGGAGCTGTATCACCCCAGTTCCAGCACCTGGACGACGACGGGCAGCCTGAACGCCCCGCGCGCCTACTTCGCGGCCGAGCCGCTGACGAACGGTCGAGCATTCGTGACGGCCGGCGTCAGCGGCGACAGCGTCTCGTATTCCAGCACCAAGGTCTACGACGAGACCGCCGGGACCTTCACCCAGACGGGGCCGCTCAACTACGCCAGGACCTCCCCGGCCTACGCCCTGCTGAACGACGGCCGAATCCTGGTCGCGGGCGGCTCCTACTACTCGAGTCTGACCGACGGCGTGCCCCTCTCGAGTGCGGAGGTCTTCGACCCCGCGACCAGCACGTGGTCCATGACCGGGGCGATGCACCAGGCACGTGACGATTTCCAGGCCGTGACGCTGACCGATGGGCGCGTCCTGGCCGTGGGCGGAGGCAGCAACACGGTCACCACCGCCGAGCTGTGGGATCCGAAGACCGGCATATGGTCGAACGCGGGCTCGCTCGCGACCTGGCGGTTCGACTTTTCGCTGCTGGCGCTGCCGGACGGCTCGGCCCTGGTGGCCGGCGGTGAGGGGGAGGTGGCCGGCGGTGAGGGGGAGGTCGGCGTTCTGACCAGCGCCGAACGGTTCGATCCCGCGGCCCTGACCTGGAGCTCCGCCGGGAACATGCAGACCGCCGCGGCCGGCCGGATGGCCGCCGTGCTGGCGAACGGCAAGGTCCTGTTTGCCGGCGGCTGGGTCTCGGTCCGGAGTTACCTGACCGCATCGGAGGTCTACGATCCCGTGTCCGGCAGCTGGACGCCGACCGTGCCACTCCCCCACATGCGGGCGGACGGCCAGACCGTGCTCCTCGCCGATGGGTCGGTCCTGATCGCCGGGGGCGACGACGACGCGTGGAACGGCGGAGCGGTCGGAGCCGGCGACTGCCGGCGGGCCTTGCCCGAGGCTCTTCGCTACATCCCGGCCGTGCCGTGATGGAAGCAAGGAGCGTCGTGCCCTGGCGCTCTGCGCGAGCTCGCGCTGGTTGCCCGCTCGGCGCTCGACAGAATCAGGTCATCGGTCCTGGGTCGGGGTGCACCGTCGAGAGATGGAGCCTCCATCGACCCTGGGGCGGTTCACAGTCCGGCTAGGCCCCTCGGTCGTGGGACCAAGGCTGGATTGCCCGGTACTCCCCAACATGGCAGCCTAAGCAAACAACGAGGGCTCGCAACGCCCCAACTCGGGGTTGGTAGCGGGCCTGGCAGGTCCGCCGCCTGCCATCAGGGAGACCTGCTGATGCGGAAGCTCGCCCTCGCGCTCGCGATCGGACTGCTGGCATCCGCCGGTGCATTGGGGGCAGCCGTCCAGAGCACCGCCGCCGCCGTGACGCCGGTGCCCGGTGCCACATACCACGCGCTTTCGCCGACGCGCCTTCTCGACTCCCGCTCCGGGACGGGGTTGTCGGGTGCCTTCAGCTCGCACGTGGCCCGGACCTTCCAAGTGACAGGCGGCGTCGTACCGGCGGAGGCGACTGCCGTCACCGGCAACCTGACCGTGACGGGCCAGACGAGCCTCGGCTTCCTGTACATCGGCCCCATTGCGATGAACGACCCCACCAGCTCGACTCTCAACTTCCCCCTCGGCGACGATCGGGCCAACGCGGTCACGGTAGCTCTCGGTGCCGGAGGCACTCTCTCCGTCACCTATGCCGCTCCGACTACCGGTCCCACCGCCTACGTCATCTTCGATGTCACCGGCTACTTCGCGCCGGACACGAGTGGCGCCACCTACGTCCCGCTGGCTCCGACGCGCCTGCTCGACTCCCGCAACGGGACGGGGTCGTCGGGTGCCTTCAGCTCGCATGTGGCCCGTCCGTTCCAGGTCACCAACCGTGGGGGTGTGCCGGCCGGGGCCACCGCGGTCACCGGCAACCTGACCGTGACCGGCCAGACCAGCCCCGGCTATCTCTACATCGGTCCCGTCCCGATGAACGACCCGACCAGCTCGACTCTCAACTTCCCCGTCGGTGACGATCGGGCCAACGCGGTCACCGTCGCTCTCGGTGCCGGAGGCACCCTCAGCGTCACCTATGCCGCCCCGATTCTTGGTCCCACCGCGCACGTCATCTTCGATGTGACCGGCTACTTCGTGCCCGGTATGGGCGGCGCCACCTACGTCCCGCTGACTCCGACGCGCCTTCTCGACTCCCGCGACGGGACTGGGTTGTCGGCTGCCTTCAGCTCGCACGTGGCCCGGACGTTCGGAGTCATAGGCGGTGTCGTACCCGCGGAGGCCACCGCGGTCACCGGCAACCTGACGGTGACGGGCCAGACCAGCCCCGGCTATCTCCACATCGGTCCGGTGACTCAGAACAACCCGACCAGCTCGACTCTCAACTTCCTCGTTGGTGACGATCGAGCCAACGCGGTCGCCGTCGCTCTAGGCGGAGGCAGACTCTCGGTCACCTATGCCGCTCCGACTACCGGTCCCACCGCGCAGGTCATCTTCGATGTGACCGGCTACTTCACGCCTTCGTCGCCGGGGCCCGTGACATGGACACTCGATCTCTATGATGCGCGAGCAGAACGCTGGCAGAACCCCGACCTCACGGCGTGCACTGCAGCGTCGACAGAATCGATGCTGAACACCATTTCCTACGCTGGGTCGACTTCCGGCTTCGTCTGGCAGCCCACCACCTCCTATTCGACGCAGGAGTCGATCCTCGCGTTCGAGCGGGAGCACATGACTATGCTCACCAGCTCGGCCGGCACGGATCCACACGGCTGGCGCAACGCACTCAACTACTACGGGTGGGGCAGCATCGACGCCGGTGTCTATCGCGATTCGGCCTACTCATCGTTCGACGCGGCCGCGAAAGCAGCGGTTTCGGCCCTTGCCAGGTATCACAAGCCGGTCGGAATCCTTGCCCGCTCTGGTCGCCACGGGCAGGTCATCACGGGCTACCAGGTCACGGGCGCTGATCCAAGCACCGGCTCATCGGATTTCAGCATCATCGGCGTCGATCTCACCGACCCCTTGGAATCCGCTGGCTACCGCGATGCCTGGATCACCATTGCAGACTGGCGCTCGGGGGGGTCGTGGATCCAGTTCTCTCGGTACCTGCAACACGACTCGCCGTATCAAGACCCCATCGATGGCCGAATCGGCAACGACGAGTGGGACGGCATGTGGGTCATCATCGATTCGGTTAGGTAGGATCGGCGCAAGCGCCATGGTTTGTCGCCCGGTCGGCTTGCCAGAGTCTGCCACTATGTCACGGGGCAGGAACGGGGTTCGTCTGATACCGGATCTGGACCCACCCCTCACCCACGGACCTGGGGACTACCACGGACGCTGATCGAGAAGTCGTTCCTTCGGATGCCGGCGAGCCGGATCGCCCCGCGATTAGTGCCCGTCGGTTCGGCCGCATCCGGCGCCTGGAGTCGCCCTTCGCCGCCTCGATGCTGTCTTGCCTGCTGCCCGGGCTCGGTCAGCTGGCCATGGGCCGCGGCCGCTGGGCGCTGCTCTTCCTGGCGCCATCCCTGCTCGGCCTGGGCTGGATCGCCGTCCAGCTCAGTGAGGGGCTGGCCTGGTTCGGGCTCAGCCTCCTCGACGAAACGTTCGTCGCCACGCTGATCGCGATCGTGGCCCTCCTGGCCATCTGGCGGGTTCTCGCGGTCGGTCACGCGTTCCTCACGGCACCCGGCCGGCGCCGCTGGCCCAAGCTCGAGAGCGCCGTGGTGGTGGCGCTGGTGCTCTCCATCACTGCCACCCACGTCGTCGCGATGGCCGGAGCCTGGGCCGTCTATCGGACCGGTGTCGCGATCAACAGCAACGACATGCTCAGCGACAGCTCCCTGGCGGGAGGATTTCCTTCAGCCGCGCCGACCCCGTCTCCGACGCCTACGCCGACGCCAGAGGCATATTCGTCTCTGCCGCCGTGGGCCTTCGCCTGGCCCAGTGCCACGCCAGCGCCCACGTACCCGTACAACCCGGACCGGATCACCTTCCTGCTGATAGGCGTCGACCTCATGACGGGCCGCTCTCACGCCCTGACCGACTCCATGATTCTGGCCACCCTGGACGTTCACACCAACAGAGCAACCATCATCAGCGTGCCCCGCGACACCGGCAATTTCGATCTCTACTACGGCGGTGCGGTCACCGGCGGGTTCAAGCTGAACGAGCTGATGTCGGCGGCCTCTTCCCCGAGCTTCGGCTCGCCCGACTCAGGGGTCACGACCCTCGCCAATGAGGTCGGCTTCCTGGTGGGGCTGCCCGTCGACTACTACGCCGCGGTGGACCTCGAAGGCTTCGTCAAGATCGTGCAGGCGATGGGTGGCGTCGATGTGAACGTCACGACCGCGGTCAACGACCCGTTCACGGGCACCTTCGTGCCAACGGGGCTGATCCACATGGACGGCCACCTCGCCCTCAAGTACGCGCGGTCTCGCATGAGCAGCAGCGATTACGCCCGTTCGAGTCGCCAGCAGGAGGTCCTGGTCGCCCTGGCCCGCAAGGTGGTGACTCCCGAAGTGATCCCCCAGCTGCCGGAGTTGCTGTCGCTGGCCGGGACGACCATCGCCACCGACTTTCCGATGAAAAACGCGCGCAACTTCGTGTCTGCCTTCAGACGTGTTGGCGCGCCGACCGAGTGCGTCCTGGGGCCGCCGTACAGCTATCACCCCGACTCATCGACCACCGGTGGCACGTGGACCAGCCGGCTGGACATCGACCGCGTGGCCGGCCTTTCGGTCTACCTGTTTGGTCAAGAGAGCCTCTACTACGACAGGCCAGGCGTGACCCCTGCCCCCTGCGCGTCGTAGCCGACGCCCGTGGCCGTGGGGATCGGCCAACTCCGGATGCCGGCTGACATTGGTAGGGGTTGACTATTAGAACGTATGTTCTAGTATTGATACCCCATGACGACCGCTCCTCCGAACGTCGAGGCCGCTCTGGCATCCCTCCGGGAACGCATGGGAAGTGCAGCTCCGCGCTGGGGTGGAGAGGTCGCTGGGGCACTGGCGATCGCTCCGACGGTGGGCGCGCCATCGGGGCAGCCGGTCGAACCGTTCGACGATAGGGCGATACCAACCGGCTTCGGCGCGCTCGACGCGATCCTGGGTCTGGGCGGTCTGCCGCGCGCCGCGGCCACTGTCCTCCATGGCGACGGGACCAGCGGCAAGACGACACTGGCGCTGCGAGCCGTGGCCCAGGCTCAAGCCACGGGTGGACTGGTCGCTTACCTGGACCTGGCCAGGAGCCTCGATCCGGTCGAGGCGGTCGCTCGGGGCGTGCAGCTGGACTGGCTGGTCGTCCTCACGCCGGGCTCGCTCGGTGAAGCCGTGGCGATGGCGGCCATGCTTCTCCAGGACCGGACGGTGGACCTGCTGCTGCTGGATCTGCCGTACCGTCCCCTGGATGGAGCCGGTATCTCTGAAGCGAGCCTGGCCGAGAGGCTCAATCGGTTGACGGCGCTCGCTCGTCGAGCCGGCGTACAGATGCTGGTCCTTCAACCGCCGGGCCTTCCCTCCGCCCTGGCCGGCGTGCTGACCCAGGTTGCAGCCCTGCGGCTGGAGCTGAGGCGTCGCTCGTGGATACGGCTGGGACGTGACGTGGTGGGGCAGCGGACTGAGGTCCGTGTCTCGAGGGACCGGTTCGGGCCTCCGGGCCGAGCGGCGGAGCTTCGGATCATGTACGCGGACGGCGGTCTGCGGGATGCCTGCCTGGCCAGAGACGAATTGCTATGGGAGACCGCGGAGAGCGCCCGCCATCCGGCCGAGCCGGTCGAGGCGACGCACCGGTTCCTCGCCGGAGTCGCTCCGCCCGGGGCCTCCGGCCCGGCCGTTCCATCGCGAGCCGCCCGGCCTCCGCTGCCACTCCCTCATCAGCCGTTCCAGGTCTCCGTCGATGCGACTCCTCCATCTCCACTGGCCCCATCTCCTTCTCCGTCTGGCCCGCAGCCGGTCCTCCACGCCCTTCGCGGCGGTGCCTATCGTCCTGGGCGGGAGACCCTGGGCGAGCGGCCCCGTCCTGGACGCGAGTCGCTCGGCGCTCGAACTGGGCGTCCGGCCCGGAATGCCGCTGGGGGCGGCTCATCGGCTCGCCCCTGAGGCGCTGTTTCTCGATCCTGATCCGGCCGCTGACGGGGTCTCGCTGGAGGCGGCGCTCGATCGACTGGCCGGCTTCAGCCCCGGCGTGGCGGCCGAGACGGATAGGACGCGCCCGGGATTCGGACGAGTCGAGGTGCAGCTCGATGGCCTCGAACGGTTGTGGGGCCCGGAGCCGCTGATCGTCCGGCGAATCGGAGAGGCGTTGGCCGGAATGCTGCCCGGGCCGCCACTGGCGGGGATCGGCGGGACGCGGTTCGTGGCCGCTGTGGCCGCCTCGCGGGCCGGGGCCGTGGCTCCGGCCGTGGCTCCGGCCGTGGCGGGCGGCGATGTTCCGCTCGTCGACGTCGAGCCGGGCGCGGACGCGGATTTCCTGGCGCCGCTCCCTGCCCGCCTGCTGAGCCGCGATCCGGAGGTCCGGGCTCGCCTCGATCGTTTCGGGCTGCGCGTCATCGGCCAGGTCGCCGAGCTGCCACGCTCCGCGATGGTGGCCCGGTTCGGCCCAAACGGGGAGCTGATCCATGCGCGGTCGCGCGGCGAGGAGACGGATCCGTTTCGGCCGCGCCGGGCCCCGGAACGAATGGCCCTGGCGCTCCCCATGGACCCGCCCGCGGCGGACGTGGAGGGGCTTCGCTTCGTCCTCCACCGCCTGGCGGCGGCGTTCGGCGATCAGCTCGAGGCTCGTGGCGCCGCCGCCGCCTGGGCCAGGTTGACCCTGGAGCTGGACGGCTCGTTCTCGGCCGGGGATCTGCCGCCCTCGCTGACGGTCGACCAGCACCTCCCCGAGCCAACGGCCGAGGGTCTGGCGATCGAGCGGCTGCTCATCGCTCGTCTGGAGACGGCCCCGCCCCCGGCGCCTGTCTCGCGGATGGATCTGGAGCTTGGCGGCGTGGCGCCGGCCGCGGGCTGCCAGCTCACGCTCTTCACGCCGCAGACTGGCCGTACGGGGCGGCTTGCCTGGCAGCTGGCGAGGCTCGGACTTCGCTTCGGCGAGGACCGAGTTGGCTGGATGGAGCTGCAGGATCCGGAGGCGCTTCTCGCCGAGGACCGGTGGACGTGGCGGCGGCAAGCGAACGGTGCCGCGGCCGGTGGGGGTCGGGCCGCGGCCGGTGGTCGCAGGCGGTCTCGATGACCCGCTTGCTGCGCGAGCACCCCGCCGTAAAGGTCGAGCTCGGTCCGGCCGGAGAGCCTGTCGCGTTCAGCTGGAACGGACGGCACGAGCGAGTCGAGGTCGCCAACCGCTGGCGCGTCGAGGAGAGCTGGTGGAGCCGGCCGATCGCCCGCGACTACTTCAAGGTGGCCGGGTCCAGCTGGCTGGCGCTCCTGTACCTGGACCGCGTCGATGGGACGTGGCATCTCGAGCGCCTGTACGACTGAAGGATGCATAGGCGGCTCTCGGGTCGGCGGCCAGGCCGATAGGATTGACCGGCGCCGCGAGGCGGGCAGGGACCGACGGTCGGTCCGCCCATGAGGATCCGGCCAGGGGGAGCTCAGTGCAGGAGTTCTGGTTCTGCGAAGCCTGCAAGTCCATGAACCGCGCGGACGCGGATCGATGCTACCGCTGTCGCGCGCCCAAGATCCAGGCGACCATGGCCACGGTCCGCCAGAGACAGTCCGGCGTGGTACTGACACCGGGCCTGGACGAGGAGCACCGCGAGGTTGCCTGGACCCTGATGCTCCGTCAGACATACATCTCTGCCTGGAAGCTCGGATACGTCGCCGCTGCCCTGCTCTTCCTGGTCATCGTCGTCGGAATGTTCACGGCCGCCATCGAGATCGCCCTCATGGTGTCTCGCGGCTCGCCGACGCCGGTCGACCCCGGCTCCGTTCGGGGTCCAATCCTGCCGACGGCCCTGCTCGCGCTGGGGCTGACCGGCTTGTGTGCCGCCGTGATTCACAGCGTCTTCCTTGGCCTGACATCGATGGATGCGCCGGCTCTCGGCAGCGGATCGCCTAGATTCGACCCGGTGCGAGCCGGCCTGTGGTGGATCGAGAGCTCGCTTTGGGCGATCAGAGCAGGTCTGGCTTTCATCGGCCCCCCTTTCCTGTGCGTATTCGCCATCTCGATCGGAGGCCCTGTCCTCGGTCTTCTGGGTGGCCTGGCGTGGGCCGTCTGCTTCTTCTGGCTGTTCGGCGATCCGATTGCCAGCCTGGGCAAGCCCAGCCGGCTTCTGAAAGACCTCTGGGAGCGGTTGACCGTTACCGGTTCGTCGGACTCCCGGATCGTTACCCTCTGGTCGGGGGCCTGGGGCATGGCCCGCGGCGTCGACTTCGCCATCGCGGCCATGGTCTACGCGACGATCGCGGTGATGTATGTCGCGAACTTCCTCGCGTCTCGTTTCGATGTGTCGATTTGGGGGTCGTCGAGTGACGACGTGACCCTGATGGCGATACTCCTGGCGGATCTCGTAGTGGCCGTCGAATGGATTGCCGACGGGGTCGCTCTGTACCTGCTGGCGCAGGTCACGATCGAGCTGTCGAGACGACAGCGAATCCGTGAGAAGTGGGTTCTCGCCGGACTCAGCGCCGCCCTGGCTCGAACCGACGCCGCGTCCGCGGCCTCGGCAACCGGTATGCCCGCCGCTGCGCCGGCGGCCAGGCCGGTCGAGCCGACCGCGCGCGGGGTCTACGCCGGTCCCGAACGAGCGCCGCAGTGGGCGACGCCGGCCGACCCGTCAGGGGCTCCGACTGGACGGCAGTGGAGGCAGCCGGCGGGTTTCGTGCCCGCCGCTGCGCCGCCGCAGGCAGTGCCTCAGGGCCCGCTCGAATCGGCTGCGGAGCCGGGCGCCGCAACGCCGCCGGAGCCGGCAGCCGATCGCCCGGTGATCCAGCCTTCGTCGACTTCCATCAGGCGCTACGGTGCGCCGCGCGGTGGCGATCCGCCACGGCCGGACGAAGCCGACGCGGGCGTTTCGGCTCCGGGCGACGCGGCCCCGGGAGACGCAGCCCCGGACGGGAGCTAGCCGGGGAGGCGGCTTCCGCGCGTCCGGTCGATCGACGGCCCTGGCGGTACTAGAACGTATGTTCTATACTCGTGCTTATCGCTGCGATAGGACGCGGATGCCGCCTGGTTGCCACCTACGCCGAACTCCACTGCCACACCAACTTCTCCTTCCTCGACGGTGCGTCTCCGCCGGACGAGCTGGTGGGACGTGCCGTTGAGCTGGGGCTGTCCGGACTGGCCGTCACGGATCACGGCGGCCTCTACGGCGTGGTCCGATTTGCGACCGCGGCCCAGGAGGCAGGGCTGCGGCCGGTCGTGGGAATCGAGATCGAGCTGATGGACGCGGCGGCACCCGATCCGGCGGGAATCGTGATCCCGCCGCGACGGGCGCGGCGCCACGGGGCGGCGAGGGGCCACTCCCCGGTGATCGCGCCACTCCCCGATGACGCGTGGCGCGGAGAGGGTCTGCCGGCTCGGCCGCGTCCGGACCGCGCCCGTCTGCCCGGCCATCGCGACGCGGTCAAGGCGGATCTGCGTGGCGTCGGGGAATCGCAACGCGGCCCTCACCTCGTCCTGCTGGCCCGCAACGCGGCCGGCTATCGCAGCCTGTGCCGGCTCGTCAGCCGGGCGAATCTGGCCGGGACCAAGTCGATGCCACGCTTCAGTCAGGCGCTGCTGGCCGAGCACACGGATGGGTTGGTAGCCCTCTCCGGCTGCCGCGAGGGCGAGATTGCCCGGCGTCTGCGGGCCGGCGATCGGGAAGGGGCGCGAACCGTGGCGGAGCGCTACGCCCGGCTCTTCGCTGCCCGGCGCGGCCACCACGATTCCCCTGCCGCCTCCCCGTTCTTCCTGGAGTTGCAGCATCATCTGCTCCCCGACGACGACTGGCTCGTGGCCGAGACCGCGCTTCTGGCAGAAGACCTCGGCCTCCCGGTCGTGGTCACGAACGACGTTCATTACGCCTACCCGGAGGGCCGGGAGCTGCACGACGTCCTGACGGCGATCCGCCACGGCCGCTCCCTCGACGAGTTGCGCGACCTTCGGCGCCCGGACGGTGAATCGTTCCTGAAGGCGGCCGGCGAGCTGATGGCATTGCCGCCCGGGAGCTCGAGCGCGGACGCCCGTACCGCGGCTGCTTGGGCTGAGGGAATCGGCAACGCCGGTGAGCTGGCCGCCAGCTGCTCGGTCGACCTTGGGTTCGAGCGCTATCGCTTTCCCGGCTTCCCCGTCCCGAAGGGTCACACGCCGTTTTCGTATCTGGAAGAGCTGTGCCACGAGGGCGCCCGCCGCCGGTATCACCCCATCTCGTCGCCGGTCGTCCGGCAGCTGGCCCACGAGCTGGACGTCATCGAACGGACCGGCCTGGCCGAGTTCTTCCTGATCTGCTGGGACATCATGCGCTTCGCTCGCTCGCGAGGAATTCCGGCGCAGGGCCGCGGCAGCGCGGCCGATTCGATCGTCGCCTACGTCCTGGGGATCACCCGCGTCGATCCCATCCGCCACAACCTGCTTTTCGAGCGGTTCATCAACGAGGGTCGGACCACGTACCCCGACGTCGACATCGACTTCAGCTCCGAACGCCGGGAAGAGGTCATCCAGTACGTCTACGAGCGCTACGGCGCCGAGCACACCGGAATGGTCTGCAACCTGGTCACGTACCGTGCCCGGTCGGCGGTGCGCGAGGTCGGGTACGCGCTGGGGTTCCCGCGGCCGCTGGTCGATCGGGTCGCCAAGGCGCTCGAAACCTACGACTCGGTGATGGTCCGGCGAGACCTGGAGGCGGACGGAGGCTTCGGCCAGTTCTTCGCCCAGGCAGTGGAGCGGGAGGCCGCGGCCGCGGGAGTCGGCGAGGGCGCCGGCGCGGCCGATGGCGCGGTCCGGCGGGCGGCCGAAAAGGCGGGCGAACGCGGCCTGACCGACCGAATGGGCCGGCTGAACTCTCCCCGGGGCGGCCAACTCACGGTCGATCGTCCATCTGGAGCGGCATACGACGCCCGAGCCGGGGAGATTCTCCGCAATACCAGCCGGGGTGGTACTAAGCAGAAGCATCGCTCCGGGACTGGGCCGGCCAGCGCCCCCGGCTTCGGCAGCGAGCGTGACTCAAGCTCAAATGACCCTGTTCTTGGGACGGACGGGTCGACCGATGGGAGGTCTCAGGCCCAACTCTCCACTTACCACCACCCCCACTGGTATTCCGCAGAAACCGGCCTGGAGGGGCCGACCGGGTTGGAGGGGCCGACCGGGTTGGAGGGGATCCATGGAGAGGGCGGAGACTCGGGCCGGCGAGAAACCAGTGTCGCCGATCTAGGCGGAGGCTCGGCCGTGGAGCAGCAGCGGAGGCTGGCCCGGCGGCGGGCGGTGGGGTCGGATACGGAGGGCGGCCCGGGCGACTCTCCGGCAAGCGTGGCCTGGCTGGCCGCGGAGCGCTCCGGTCGCGAAGCGGGATGTCGCGAAGCGGGATTGCGCGAGGCGACGGCTACCGGGCCAGCCGGCTCGGACGGGGCGCGAGCCGTCGCATCCACCGCAGGCCTCCCCCACTGGGAGCGCTGGCTGGCGTTCTGCGCCCGCATCGACGGCTTCCCGCGCCACCTCTCGATCCACTCCGGCGGAATGCTCGTGACCGCGGCGCCGCTGATCGACATCGCGCCCCTCGAGCGGGCCACCATGGCGGATCGCGTCGTCGTCCAGTTCGACAAGCGCGACGTGGAGACGATCAAGCTGATCAAGCTCGACCTGCTCGGCCTGGGCATGCTCGCGGCGATCGACGAGACGCTGCAGCTGATCGAGTCGGACTGCGCCGCCGGCGTCGACCTCGATCGGCTGCCCGAGGACGTGCCCGAGGTCTTCGAGATGCTCCAGGCCGCAGATACGGTCGGCGTCTTCCAGGTCGAGAGCCGCGCCCAGATGCAGACGCTGCCGAAGTCGCGCCCGTCGAACCTGGACGACCTGGTCGTGGAGGTCGCGATCATCCGGCCGGGCCCTATCCA
>Ga0187886_1001062_pt1 | contig 27174 bp, 22 predicted proteins | sample June2016WEW_20_1_FD_133001 | JGI IMG/M metagenome (GOLD analysis project Ga0187886, IMG submission 133001) | Peatland microbial communities from SPRUCE experiment site at the Marcell Experimental Forest, Minnesota, USA - June2016WEW_20_150 | ecosystem: Environmental > Terrestrial > Soil >...
ACGCGGCGTCTGTTCCAGAAGATTGATTGGAAGGCGACGTACGAGAACGTCTTCGCCAGCGGCTTTTTCGAGCGCGGCAAACTACCGGTTGTGGCCTATACCGATGAACAGGCGCTGGAGTTTGCGTTGCGCGGATGTGAACCGATTGATGTCGCCAATGCTCGGATCATCCGCATCAAGAACACGCTGCGCCTTGATTCACTGCTTGTGTCGGAAGCTGTGCGAAAAGAAATTGCGGGCCGAGAGACGATCGACGTCATCGGGCCCGCAGCAATTTGGGAACCGTTGTAGCCGCGAAGCCTCTTCGCGGAGGGCGGCTGGCCGCGAATAAGATTCGCGGCTACAGCGCGGCGCGAATGTCGCCCCTACCCTTTTGCAGCGCCCAGCACGGCATTGAATGCTTTCGCGTCGTTCACTGCCAACTCAGCGAGAATCTTCCGGTCCAGGGCGATGTTGGCTTTCTTCAGCGCTTCGATGAAACGGCTGTAGGTGATGCCCTGGGCGCGGCAGGCCGCATTGATCCGCTGCGTCCAAAGGGCGCGGTAATCGGCCTTCTTGTCTTTGCGATGCGCGAAGCTGTAGGTGAGGCCATGCCAGACGGCGTTCTTGGCGTAGCGGAATTTTTTACTGCGCCAGCCGCGATAGCCTTTGGCGGCCTGGATCATCCGCTTGCGGCGTCGCCAGCTTGCAGGTGCGTTGGTGGCTCTTGGCATTGTCTGTCTCCTGAATCGTTAGAACCGTTAGAACCGTTAAAGTTGTTGAAACCGTCAGAAGTCTAGCCGCGATGGCTGAAAGGCAGCACGTCGGTGATGTGATGCTCGTGCGTCGGAGACACAGCAGTTGCCTTGCTCAGGCGTCGTTTGTGCTTCGAGGACTTGTGGCCGAGCAAGTGTCGTTTGCCCGCGCCGTAACGCATCACCTTGCCGGTCGCGCTGATCTTAAACCGCTTGGCGGCGGCCTTTTTCGTTTTCGCTGATTTCCAACGTGGCATTCTCGATTTCCTTTTTAATCGTCTTACGCAGCGTCCTCTTCTTTGGGTTGCTGCTCTTGTTTGCGTTTCTTGCTGGGGCCGCGCACCGGACCGAGCAACATGTGAATGCTGCGGCCCATCAATCGCGGCGGCACTTCCGCGTGAGCGATCCCTTGCACGTCCGCAATGACCCGCTGCATCAACTGATCGCCAAACTCCGTGTGCGCGTTTTCGCGTCCGCGGAAGAACAACGACACCTTTACCTTCATCCCTTCCTGCAAAAACTCGATCATGTGATTGAGCTTCGTCCGGTAATCGTGGTCGTCGATGTTCACGCGCAACTTGATCTCTTTGACCTTGCCCGCATGTTGATGCTTGCGGGCTTCCCGCTCGCGTTTGGTCTGCTCGTATTTGAATTTGCCAAAATCGGTGATCCGACAAACGGGCGGATTGGCATTCGGCGCCACCTCCACCAGATCCATGCCCGCCTGTTGCGCCAAGCCCAGCGCCTGGCTGGTGGACATGACACCGAGTTGTTTTCCGGCTCCGCTGACCACGCGGACCTCACGGGCGCGAATCTTTTGATTTACACGAACAAATTGTTGAATGAGTAGAACCTCCTGTGGACCCTGGGGCGGGTTAGCTTCGTTGCTGCAGTTCGTTCACGATTCTCCGGCCAAACGCGTCCAAGGGAAGCGCGCTTTCATCCCGAGAACTGTCAGGACTGCGCACCGCCACGGCGTTCGCCTCAACTTCGTTGTTTCAATCACAAGCATATGTGGATTCTCTGCCTCGCGAATCGCCGATTATTTAAGCCTTTCTCGACGCCAATGCAATACTCTTTTTTGCGGACTCAATCGGCGGGAAAGATGACGATCTTAGGCTCGCCGTTCTTTGATCGACTGCAGAATGTCTGCAAGAACTTCCGCTTTCGGCTTTGCGCCGACGTTGCCTTTGCCGTGGAGGCGGACGCTGACGGCGTTGGCGGCCACGCGCCGACAATGTCTTCGGTCCGAATCCACAGCTCCATCTCGGTGACGAGTTTTCTGATCCAGTCAGAGCCAACTCGTGCGTGCTGAAGTGCATCTGTTGTTTGTTTAGGGAGGGCCGACTTTCTGGAAGTATTCGACTCCGACGAGACCGCAAATCACTTGAGTTTCGGCGTTGCGCTATCAGAGGGGAGGCGATTCTTAAGAATGGTCAGCCAATACTCTGAGCGCGGCGGGGTGACAGGCCCTTGCGGACTCAACCACCGGTATTCGGTCCGATTAGCGGATAGAATGTCCACCAAACCAACCAACTGGAGATGCTCTTGTTGATATTTCTCAAACCAATCAAAGATTAGCCTGTTGGAATCCGGACGCTGCAGCCAAGAAGTGCTGACATGGACAAAGACCACGTAATCGGGATTGGCCTTCTCAATTTCCTGGATCATTTCCTTTTGCATCTGCACGGCATATGGCTGTGGCTCCATCAAAGGATATGTGTAAATATACCCGGTGGCAGAGTGGCGATGGCCGTAAAAGTATATCTGCGGCTCGGATCCAATCACCGCAATTCGGGCATCCGGCGAGCAATGTGATGCCAGATAACGGCCAATCTCCACCGACTCGGGAAACGGATTTAGGCCGTAGACGGCGCGGCACGCTTGCGCAGGGGTAAGCTGAAAGAAGATGTCGCGCGATTCAAAAAGCGACCATAGGGCCACACCGGCAAAGAGCAGGAGGGGAACGGCTGTCGGGTGGACAGGAAGCCGAAGCCGCACAATCCATCCGTAGGCCGCCTGGGCCGCCACGCCGGCCAGCAGGCCCGCTGTCGGGATCAGGAGAAGAAAGTAATGCTTTCGAAAATACCCTCCAGGACAAACGGCAAGGAACGAAAAAAACGCGAAACCGAGAACAAAGAACCTCCAGCACCGTACAGACCTTTCGCAAAAGAGCAGAAAAAGACCCAATCCCGCCGCAGCCCACAACCCCGGTGCCGCGATAAACAGTCTGCTGGCGGCATCAAACAGGTTTCCTGCTCCCCCTGCGAGAGTGAGAATCGAAGCGTACGTGTGAGCGTATTGAAATGTCCATACCCAAAAATGGTCGAACACACCCGCGAGAACAAGAATTGAGCACGTTACGATAAACGGCAGCAACCCGCCCAGCGCCAAGCACCCTAAACGCATGGCCAGACGACGCCAATTCCGGCTCTTCGGTGAGAGTTCACACCATACAATCCAACCCGCCGCGAAAAGTCCAAACGCTGCTCCGGACTGTTTCATTAAAGCGGCAAGCCCGAGAAGCAACCCCGCCCCAAAAACCCGTGCCAGCGAAGCGCGATCGTCTAGGTTTTGCACCAACAAAACCCCAGCCAGCGAGGGCAACATGACGAAATGAGTCGCGTGTGCCGCAAGACCCAGAGTCGGAGGGCTGATCGAAAGCAGTGCATACGTTCCAGCCGCCACCACGCCGGCGGCATCGCCGCAGACGCGCCTCGTCAACAGGAAAACCAGCGCCGCCGTGGCGAGGTTGATCAGAATCAGCCCCATATGAATCCCGGCAGTCGTTTGCCCGAAGAGTGCCATGATGAGCGCATACGCCACATGAGTGCCGGGCCACTTCATCGTGTAAGCATACTGATACGGGGGTACGCCTTGCAGGAGGAGCTGACAGCATAGGCATATTCCCCCTCGTCACGTTCCAAAGGAAGGTCCAAGAGACGGATTCGAATGGCCGTCACCACCGCCAAGATGACCAGAAGCGAGGCGACCAGCCAAGCCTGTTTAGAAATCAGAAAACGAAACTCAACCCTAGTAAGCATTCCAAGAGTGCCAAGCAATATAGCGCAACAGGGTGGCAGCTATCCAATCAAAAGCACGCTCACGGCCTTCGCTCTCGAATCGCCGCCAGAATGTCGGCCACGACTTCCGCCTTGGGCTTCGCGCCTTGCGAGCCTTTGCCGTGGAGGCGGACGCTAACGGCGTTGGCGGCCACGTCGCGCGGGCCAATCACCAGCATGGTGTGGACCTTGGCTTTCTCGGCTTCGTGAACCTCTTGCCGCCTGCTCGCGACGAATATCGGAGTTGATCTTGTCCGGTGCGTTCACTTCCATCTGCCTTTCTTGAAGTTATCAAGAGCCTTCTGGCAAGTTGCTTTCTCGCTCTCATCGGCCAGTTGGACAGCCTTCTCCAGCAATTCGACGGCCTTTTCCTTCAATCCCCTATCGAACGACATCGCGGCGACCGAATCGAGGACATAGGAATCGGCACTGTCTGTTGCCGCTTCGCCAGCGCGCGTGGCGATTTTTTCAAGCACAGCCAGACCGTCTCGGTCGAGTTGCTTGTAGCGCCAGACTTGTGTCGCGAGCGTGGCCTGCAGCATGATGTCCTCCTTGTGGGTTGCGCTCAACTGCTCAACCAACTTGTAGCCTTCCGAATAGTTCTTGTCGTGTCCGACCAGATAATCGACTCTCTTCATTTCCGCCTGAACCCGCGACGAATCCCTCTGTCGCTTGCCATATTCCTCGGCGGCCTGTTTCACATCGAATCTTCCGGCCAAGATCTCTTCGATCAGCTTCTGTTTGAACTCCAGCGGGTGACCAATCCAAGCGATGAATCCCTTCGTGTCCACCAAGAATGCAGTGGGAATACCATCCTTACCAGCGGCTGTCATCCACGCCTCGGCCATCGCCCCCTTCTTGTTTCGTGTCTTGTCGTCAAGCGCAATCCGGTAAGTCACCTTGTCACCCATGCTCTTGAGAAAGGAGGCTACCAGGCTTTCATCGCTCTCCCGGTAATCTTGGCCGATGACAATCAGCCCCTTCTGCTCGTATTTCTTTTGGATCTCGCTCAGGTGAGGAGCAAAGTCGCGGCACGGACCGCACCACGTCGCCCAGAATTCGACGATGTAGGCTTTCCCCTTCTCAAACTGTTCCACGGGCTCGCCCTGTAGCCATTTGCCGGTTTGAAGTTTTGGAGCTGGGTCGCCCACCTTGAGTGTTGGCTCGGTCGCCAACATGCGCGTGCTACCCGCAGCCAGAATCAGCACCGTCGCGATCAATCTATACATCTTGGCGAACCTCCGTTTCTGAAACCCGGCAGACTACGCCCGCCGCTCTTTGATCGCCGCAAGAATGTCCGCGATAACTTCAGCTTTCGGCTTTGCGCCGACGTTGCCTTTGCCGTGGAGACGGACGCTAACGGCGTTGGCGGCCACATCGCGCGGGCCGATCACCAACATGGTGTGGACTTTTGCGGTCTCCGCATTTTGGACCTTGCCCTTGATGTTGTCGGCGCTGTAATCGCCTTCCACGCGGACCATCTGCGCGCGGAGTTCGGTCACGACGGCCTTGGCGTAGTCCACAACGGCGGCATCGTCGCCGATGGTGAGGACGCGCACCTGTTCGGGCGCGAGCCAGAGCGGGAAATTGCCGGCGTAATGCTCGATGAGGAATCCGATGAACCGTTCGTGCGTGCCAAGCGGCGCGCGGTGGATGCACAACGGCGTCTTGTCGGTGTTGTCCTTGTCGCGATAGACGAGGCCCATGCGCCTGGGCTGCGCGAAATCCACCTGGTTGGTGGCCAGCGTGAATTCGCGACCGATGACGCTCCAGACCTGTACGTCAATCTTCGGCCCATAAAACGCCGCTTCGTTCGGCACTTCCACGTAATCGATGCCGCTGTTCTTGAGGACGTCGCGGACTAGGTCTTCGGTCTGCTTCCAAAGTTCCGGTTCGTTGACGAACTTGGCGTTGTCGCCGGTCAGGCGCGACGGATCGTGCGTGCTGAAGCGCATGACGTATTTTTCGAGGCCGAAAATCTTGAAATACTTCAGGTACATCTCATTGACCGCGTTGAACTCGGCGGCGAACTGCTCCCGCGTGCAATAGATGTGCGCGTCGTTCATGTTGAGCGACCGCACCCGCATCAGGCCGAAAAGCTCGCCCGACTGCTCGTACCGGTATTGGCAACCGTATTCTGCCAACCGCAACGGCAAATCCCGGTAACTGCGCGGCTCCGCTGCGAAGATGCGGTGGTGATGCGGGCAATTCATCGCCTTGAGGTAGTAGCGCTCCGGTTCAGCTACTTCAGCCCATTTGACTTTTGAAAACACTGAAGCAATCCCAGTTTTTTCCAAAAAAACCCGAACTTGTGGTGGCTGTTGCCGAAAATCCTTTTCAAATTCTTCAAGCGAATAATTACGTTCGTTCAACTTGGGAAATATCTTCCGTAGACTTTCCTTCATCGATTTGTCCGATTCTTCAATCGAACGAGCAGCAGCCGTAATTTCGATTTGAGCTTTACCTTCCTCTCTTAATTCCATCGGCGGAAACATCGAGTCCGCGTATAGCACTGGCAGGTGACCGGAAGTCAGGTACATCTTCTCTTTGGCGATGTGCGGCGTCTTCACGCGGACGTAGCCGGCGGCGAACTCGGTTTCCTTGGCGAGCTTTTCCAGTTCCTCGACGATCACCGTGCCCTTGGGCAGCCAGAGTGGCAGGCCGGGGCCGACGTACTCGGTGTCGATCACGTACAACCCCATCTCGGTGCCGATCTTGCGGTGGTCGCGCTTCTTGGCTTCTTCGAGCATTTTGAAATACTCGTCGAGCTGGGTCTTGTTCTTGAACGCGGTGCCGTAGATGCGCTGGAGCTGCGGGTTTTTCTCGTCGCCCTTGTAGTAGGCGCTGGCCACGCTGGTGAGCTTGAACGCGCCGACGTTGCCGGTGCGCATCACGTGCGGCCCGGCGCATAGATCAACAAAGTCGCCGCTCTTGAAGTAGGTGATCGGCTCGCCCTCGGGGATGTCTTCGAGGTTGCCGATCTTGAACTTGCTGGGCTTGCCCGGCCGCTCGCTCAACGCGCCGAGCCGACCGCTTTGCGCATCCTTCATCGCCTGTTCGCGCGTGACGACAATCTGCTCGAAGACCAAGTTCTCTTTGATGATCTTCTTCATCTCGGCCTCGATAGCCGGGAAGTCCTCCGGTGAGATGCGGTGATCAAGTTCAACGTCGTAGTAGAACCCGTCCTCGACGGCCGGTCCGGCCGCAAACTGTGCGTCCGGCCAGAGCCTGAGGATTGCGGTGGCCATCACGTGGGCGCACGAATGCCGCAACCGTTCCAAGTCGGTCATCTGCGTGCGTTGATCAAGTGTTTTTCTTTCCATGAAAACGTAGGGCAAGCGTCTCGCTTGCCCGCTCCCAAGCTCCGAAATACGGCGCAACCGAGTCAAAGTCAATGGCGAACGCGGGGAAGCGGGAATCGCCGCGAAAAAGTTTTGCGGCACAATTCAGTCGTAGCAGGGTTTTGAAAATGATGTAGCGGCACTTCTGTGAAGCGCCGGGTCACGTTTTCGGAATCTCGGCGGCTCACAGAGCCGCCGCTACAACAGCAACTCTGTCACCCTCGCCACCAGCCACTTGTCGATTGTCTATCAGCAAAACTGTTGGCACCGGGCATTGAAGTCGGCAAATTGCGCGATGTCCTCCACTTCAGCCAGCGAGTGAAAAGTCACTTCCATGCGTGCCTCGCACAAGGCGGCGATCGGGTTCAGTCCCCCGCTCACGATCAAACCGGCTCGCCCTTCCGCGACCGGAATATCGAACAACGGCTGATTCGGCGTCCCAATGGCCAGAATCCCGTCCAGTCCTTGATGGTTCATTTCCTCCTTGATGCGCCGCACGGCTGCTACGGCCGCGGCGGGGACTTCCCGGAAGCTGACGCCAATCACACCGGAGTCGGTCCGGACACACTCGCGTACCTGGGTCATACCGGCGCGGATAAACGCCTCCAAGGGATCCAAGGTGGTGCCACTGTACTCGATCACCGCAACGAACCGAACCGGCCGCCGATCTTGAATCTCGATCAGGCCCCCAAACCGCGAGACGACCGGAATCCCCTGTTTCAGCAGAATCCCGTTGGCGGTAACGCTGCAAACCGTACCCAATGCAATCTGGCCGCGTGGCACCGTGGTCGCCCCCAAAGTCTCTCCTTCTTCGATGATCGCCAATCTGGTTCCCATTCCCAGACGGTGAAGGAACACGGGGCGCATGATCTCCAATGCCCGTACCAGGCCGTCCTTGGGAATCAAGGCAAGGTTACTCACAATAGTTCCCGCCCCGACGCGCGGATCATAGGTCATCCGGTACACAAGCGAATCAATACGGGAGGCAATGAACCCGACTTTCTGGATGATGTTTGCACATTCCAATTCGTGTCGCCCCTGCTCCGTCAGTTCACGCCCGGCACGCCGACTCACACACCGCGTCAGTCCTTCACGATCCAATTCCAAGAGGTAGAAACGCACAGTTCGCTGTTGCAGCCGGGATCCCGTAGTGAGCAGTCGTTCCTGAATACGTGCGGCTCCGGCCGGTCTGCCGATCTCCTCTAGCGCCTTCAGAATAGCGATCTTCGCTGTCGTGTTAGGACGATTCATAATACGGCATTATTGCCGTTGCAAGAATGCGTTTCAATCACTTTTTCTTTTGACACACGGCTGCATGGCAAATTACAAACGGCTACGCTTTACCGTTATAGGCGAGTTGTTCATCCCAGTAAACAAGTGAGACTGATGAACTGTATCAAAGAAGTGTCCGCAACGAACCCTTTAGATGCTGACCGACGAGGTCGGCGAGCAACCGTCGTCGCCCGGTCGGCGGCGACATCCCCCAACCCGAAAGGAGACAAAAATGTTCGAACTACAACGAAATAATGACGTGCTCGGTACCGCCAACCGAGGAAACGCCGCCGAGTCCGGTCTGTGCACGCTGTGCCGGGCCGACTGCAAAGGCAAATGTGAAACATGGCTGGGTAGCATGGTCGGCCGCAAACTGCTTTACCCGCGCGACTTTGGCGCGGTGACCGCCGGGGCCGGCAACACCACGCACATCGGAGTGAACTACAACGCGCTCCGGATCCAAGGCTATCTCTATGGCGCACACGGTGTCGCCAAGGGACTCAGCACCAGCCCCGATGATTGCGTTTTCCCCAACGTCAACCTCGAGATTGAGTTCGGCCAGAAGATGAAGACCAAGAGCCGCATCCCCGTCATGACCGGCGCGCTCGGCTCGACCTTTATTGCCGCCAAATACTGGAGTTCATTCGCTGCCGGTGCGGCGCTCGTCGGCTTCCCGGTCGTCATCGGCGAGAACGTTGTTGGCGTGGACCGACAGGCCGTCATCGAGAAGAGCCGCATTAAGGCCTCTCCCGAACTCGACAGGCGCATTGACACGTTCCTGCGCTACTACGACGGCTACGGTGCCATCCTCGTGCAGATGAACGTAGAGGATACCCGCAACGGCGTGGCCGAGTACGTCATTGGCAAATACGGCGACAAGGTCATTATCGAGCTGAAGTGGGGCCAGGGCGCCAAGGACATCGGCGGCGAAATCCAGGTCACCACCTACGAGTACGCGTTGTTCCTCAAGCAACGGGGCTATATCGTGGATCCCGACCCGACGCTCCCCCATGTCAAAGAAGCGTTTGAGCGCAACGCCATCCGCGCATTCGCCCGGCACAGCCGGTTGGGCTACACCGACCTCGGCAGTGCCGCGGCCGTGCGCGAGGCGTTCATGACTGAGGTCAGCCGTCTGCGCAAGCTCGGCTACAAACGGATCACCCTCAAGACCGGCAGCTACGGTATGGAAGCGTTGGCAATGGCCATCAAGTTCGCCAGCGAAGCCAAGCTCGACCTGCTCACGATTGACGGTTCCGGTGGCGGCACCGGCATGAGCCCGTGGAACATGATGGAAACGTGGGGCGTGCCCTCGATTCTGCTTCACGCCAAAGCCCACGAATACGCCAGCCTGCTCGCCAAGAAAGGCAAACCGGTTGTGGATGTGGCGTTCGCTGGAGGCCTCGCACGCGAAGAGCACATCTTCAAGGCGTTGGCGCTCGGTGCGCCGTTCGTCAAGCTGGTTTGCATGGGCCGCGCGCTCATGATCCCCGGCTTCGTCGGCTCCAACATCGAAGGTGTCCTGCGCGGCCAGGAACGCGAGATTGTCGAGGAAGGCCGCATCGTCCGCAAGGACATGACCCACGGCAACTGGGACAAGCTGCCCGCAGCCGTGTCCGAGATAGGAACCTCTGCCGAAGAAATCTTTGCCGGCTACTACGAAGTACAGAAGAAGGTCGGCAAGCACGAAATGAAGAACATCCCCTATGGCGCGATCGCCATCTGGACGCTCGCCGACAAACTGGCCGCGGGCCTGCAGCAACTGCTCGCTGGCGCGCGCAAGTTCGACGTGAGCGAGATCAGTCGGAGCGACGTCTTCTCGTGCAACCGCGAGACCGAGAAGGAAACCGGCATCCCGTTCATCACGGAAGTCGAGGACGACAAAGCAAAGAAAATCCTGTCCGCGAAGTAATCTGATCGGTCAGGTGATATCCGTTGGGGGCACGGCACGCCGTGCCCCCACCTTTTTGGTGCCGACAGCCATCTCCCCCCAGCCACCCCAGTTGACACTCCCCTGTCCCGCCAGTAGTATGCGCGCGGTGGCGGGGGGACGATTAGCTCAGTTGGCTAGAGCGCTTCCTTGACATGGAAGAGGTCACAGGTTCAAGTCCTGTATCGTCCACCAGCCTTCGCTCGAAGCGTAGCGAGAGCGAAGGCTGCCCGCCGTAGCTTTAGCAAAGGCGGGCGGTTCAATCTTTGAGTACTTTGGAGCGCGCTTCGAGCTACGGCTGGCACGCCACTCTCCGAAGAAAAAAACCAATGCATCACGTCTACCTACTACGTAGCATCGAACATCCTGATCAGTCTTACGTTGGCTTCACGGAAGACATGAAACAACGTCTCACAGACCACAACGCAGTGCATTGCACGCATACGTCCAAATCTCGCCCTTGGGAACTCGTTGCCGTCATTTCCTTCGCGAACCGGGAGCGTGCGCTCCTTTTCGAGCGCTATCTCAAGAGCGGATCGGGGCGCGCATTTACGGCTCGCCACTTCCGTTGACTCCGCGTCCGAATCCAAGTTGCGAACGCCGCAATCTTGTGCCAGAGTCTCCCGCGCGGCGGCAAATGGTGTCGGGTCATGCTACTGCGGTGAATCTCGTTTGAAATCGAAAACATCTAATCGGAGAAGGAGACTATCATGGCGCTGCAAGTTGGCGACAAGGCACCGGATTTTGAACTGAGCACCAAGACCGCTGAAGGACCGAAGAAGCTCAAGCTCAGCGGCAACTTCGGCAAGAAGAACACGGTATTGCTGTTTTTCCCGATGGCGTTCACGGGCGTATGCACCAATGAAATGTGCGAGGTTAGCCAGGGTTTGAACGCGTACACAGGTCTCAATGCCGAAGTCTGGGGCATCAGCGGCGATAATCCGTTCGCGCAGGCCGCGTGGGCGGAGAAGGAAAAAATCACCGTGCCGTTGCTGGCCGACTACGAACACAAGGTCGCGCACGCCTACGGCGTCGCGTACAACAGTTTTCTGCCGCAGAAGAACCTCGGCATGAGCGGCGTCGCCAAACGCTCCGCGTTCGTCATCGACAAGCAAGGCGTCATCCGCTACGCCGAAGTCAACGACGACCCCGCGCAATTGCCGAAGTTCGACAAGATCAAAGAGACGCTGGCGCAATTGAAGTAGCATGCGCCCGCTTCGCGCGTTCTTCCGTAGGGGCGGACCTGCGTGTCCGCCCAGCCGGATTATGTGGAGTGCGGTGGCCTGACACCGCTCTGGATCGCCGAGGCTTGACTCGGCGGGAATCGCACGGGGCGTCGAGCCGCCCAACAGCAAGGCTGCGTCAAGCCGCAGCACTCCAGAGTAAGCGCAATGGAGTCTGATCCTACAGACGACCATATCCCCTTCCCTTGCTTGCGTAAATGTTGTGACTCGGTATAATGACCTTGGGATGAGCGAGGTGCATGATTTTTTCAATACACTGCAATCTTTCGATCTTGGTGGCGGACGCACGGGGCAGTTCTATTCCCTACCCGCCTTGGAAGCGGCGGGCATCGGCAAGATTTCGCGGTTGCCCGTCAGCATCCGGATCGTCCTAGAATCAGTGCTCCGCAACGCGGACGGCGAGAAAGTCACGGGCAAGGATGTCTGCACGCTGGCGAATTGGAACGCCAAATCGCCCGCGCAGGAGGAGATCCCGTTCATCGTCGCGCGCATCGTGTTGCAGGATTTTACCGGCGTGCCGCTGTTGGTTGACCTCGCCGCGATGCGATCCGCCGTCTCGCATTTACACAAAGACCCGAAAATTATCGAGCCGTTGGTGCCCGTTGACCTCGTCGTGGATCACTCCCTGCAAGTGGATTTCTTCGGCATCGCCGAGGCGTTCAAACTGAATCTCGAAATGGAGTTCAAGCGCAACCGCGAGCGGTACCAGCTTCTGAAATGGGGACAGCAGGCGTTCAAGACGTTCAAGATTGTCCCGCCCGGCATCGGCATCGTGCATCAGGTCAACTTGGAGTATCTCGCAAAAGGTGTTCTTAGTGGCGCGGGCCTTCGCCGCGCCGAAGTGGCTTCGGCCACGCAGGCGGGCGTCACGCCCGCTGAATCCGGGAAGGCAGGCGGGACGCCTGCCCCACTTTATTATCCGGATACCCTCGTCGGCACCGATTCGCATACGACGATGATCAACGGGCTTGGCATCGTCGGCTGGGGCGTCGGCGGCATCGAAGCCGAAGCGGGCATGCTCGGTCAGCCCGTCTATTTCCTCACACCCGAAGTCGTCGGCGTCCACATGACCGGCGCATTGCGCGAAGGCGTGACCGCCACCGACCTCGCGTTGCACGTCACGCAAGCGCTGCGCAAGGCGAAGGTCGTCGGCAAGTTCGTCGAGTTCTTTGGTCCCGGCGCGGCGTCGTTGCCCGTCGCCGACCGCGCCACCATCGCCAACATGGCGCCCGAGTATGGCGCGACGATGGGCTTCTTCCCCGTTGACGACGAATCGCTCAATTATATGCGCGCCACGGGCCGCACGAATGAGCAGATTGTCGCATTTGGCAATTATTTCAAAGCGCAGGAGATGTTCGGCATCCCGCGCGATGGCGAAGTGGATTACAGCGTCGAACTGGAATTGAATCTCGCCGACGTTCAGCCCAGCGTCGCCGGCCCGAAGCGCCCGCAGGACCGCATCGAGTTGCCGAAACTCAAGGAAGAGTTTGTGAGGGTGTTCCAGAAGCCGGTTGCCGAGAGCGGCTACGGCAAGACCGCAGCGGAACTCGGCAAGCGCGTGCTTGTGCAACTCGGCTCGGTCGCAGCGGCAGCCACGACCGACAAGCCCTACGGATTCGTAAAAGACAAGGTCGAACCGAGCGAATCCGAGATGCGCGATCAACATCCCACGCCCGACCATGTCGTGGCGTTCATCCTGACTCACGACGGCAGGTGTGAGATCGGCCACGGCTCGGTGGTCATTGCGGCGATCACAAGTTGCACGAACACCTCGAACCCGACCGTCATACTCGGAGCAGGACTGCTGGCGAAAAAGGCGGTTGAACGCGGGTTGAAGGTGCCCGCCTACGTGAAAACTTCGCTCGCGCCGGGGTCGCGCGTCGTCACCGATTATCTCGCCAAAACGGGGCTGCAAAAATATCTCGACGCGCTCGGTTTCAATCTTGTCGGTTACGGTTGCACGACCTGCATCGGCAATTCCGGGCCGCTGCCGGCACTCATCGAAGAAGCCATCACCAAGAACGACCTGGTCGCCGTGGCGGTGCTCAGCGGCAACCGCAACTTCGAGGCACGCATCCATCAGAACGTGAAGGCGAACTTCCTTATGTCGCCGCTGCTTGTCGTGGCATTTGCGTTGGCGGGACGGGTGGACATAGACCTGACGACCGAGCCGATCGGCAGGGACAAGGGTGGACGGGATGTTTACCTGCGCGACCTGTGGCCGTCGCTGCAGGAGATTCGTGATGCGATGCAAAGAGCGCTCAAGCCCGAGGTATTCCGCGCACTCTACAAAGATTTCGCCGCACAAAACCCTGCGTGGAACCAGATCTCCTCCTCCTTCGGCGCGGCGTACTACTGGGACGCGAACAGCACGTACATTCAGGAACCGCCGTTCTTCCAGCATTTTGCCCTGCAGCCCGGTAGCATTGACGACATCAAAGGCGCGCGCGCGCTCGGCATCTTCGGCGATTCGGTGACGACCGACCACATTTCGCCGGCCGGCAGCATCAAGAAGGATTCGCCGGCAGGCAAATATCTGATCGAGCGCGGCGTCCTGCCTGTGGACTTCAACAGCTACGGCGCGCGCCGTGGCAACGACCGCGTCATGACGCGCGGCACGTTTGCCAATGTGCGGATTAAGAACCTGATGGTGCCGGGCGTCGAAGGCGGCGTGACAAAGTGCGACGGCGCGGTCATGCCTATTTATGATGCTGCAATGAAGTACCAGCAGCACAATATTCCCCTCGTCGTCTTCGCGGGCGCGGAATACGGCACGGGCAGTTCGCGCGACTGGGCGGCCAAAGGCACGCGATTGCTCGGGGTGCGGGCCGTGATCGCCGTGAGCTTCGAGCGCATCCATCGCTCCAACCTCGTCGGCATGGGCGTGTTGCCCTGCCAGTTCCAAGAAGGCACGACCGCTCAGACGCTTGGCCTCGACGGCACGGAGACGTACGACATTCTCGGTCTATCCAACGATCTCAGACCGCGCTGGCAACTCGCGCTGGTGGTTCACCGTGCCGACGGTCGCGAGCAACAGGTGCCCGTCATCGCCCGCATTGACACGCCAATCGAAGTCGAATACTACCGCCATGGTGGGATTCTCCCCTTCGTACTGCGGCAGCTCCTGACAGCATCATCCTGAGGGATCAGGCGGTAGTGTTCTAATAAAATATAGGCCGTTGCGCACACACAAGAGGGAAGGCACAATTAACTGACCCCTTCACGCCGATTTGCTGTTGCTGGCCTTTTCTGATTTGAATCGAGATCGTGAATGAGTTGGAGTGGATGGTTACCGCCCGTTCCAAAACGGCCAGTCACCTCTTCCCCTTGATCTCGACCGCTCGCGCTCTCAAAATAAGGGAAGAATTTATTTTCAAAATCATCGTGAGACATCCCTTCCGCAAAATCTCTAACAACCAGTTTGTCAATATGACGCCCGCGTCTTGAATGGATCTCAACCTCGATGTTCTCACCATTAAACCTTTTAAGCCGACGATAAGAGTCGTCACAATTCGAGATATATTCTGCTATGCCTCTGCCATGACTACGACCGCCACGCCACTTTTCGAGTTGCGTTTCTAGCAATTTGCCCCAGTTAACTCGGACTTCATCAGCCAATTGCGTTTTAGCGTTCATGAATAACCCTCCAAGAGTTCTTTTCTAATTTTCGAAAACTTCTCATTCAAAAGTTGGTGAACCTGACGCAACAAAGGATCCTTTTCGGAAAAGTTCTTAACCGTGGCGTCAACATTCTTAATTCGATTGTGAATGATGCTACGTTTCGTGTGCCAGCTAATGCCGTAAAAATATAAAATATCCGTCTCCACAATTTGCTCTGGATGACCCGAACTAAATTTCTCATAGGCTGGAGTTTTCTTAAGCCGCTTGTATGGGGCCTCATCCATTGAACTGATTTCTCGATTCGCAGCACCAGACCCTGCATTTGAGCCAACGCTGTGATGATGAATCAGGGCAACGAGATCAGCATATTGACGCTTCGAAATTTCTGTCAGGCTGTAACCTGACATTTCAGAACCTGTGAGAAGAGCTTTCTTACCCTTCATCTCTCCAACGCGCTTCATCACTGTCTGTGAACATGGAAACTCGCGGTAGCCGCGCAATGAGTGCTTTTCTGGATTAATTAGCCAACACTCTAAAACGATGTCTTCTGGTGTAAATTTTAGACCAAGTTCCTTGCTACGACCGACAATCCAGATAATCAATTTCTCGGTCGAAAGTTTTTTCAACTCTTCAATTTCATCGTTCTGCGCCACTTTTGGGTTTAAATCCATATTATTTCAGCCAGTTGATTTTGATTTCGCCCTCGACCGCCTTGAAGTCAGGGTCGCCGGTAATCAGTTCGGCGTTGCGCAGCTTGGCCAGTGCGGCAGCGAAGGCGTCGGCGTAGGCCAGTTTGCCGCTGGCTTTGTAGCGGGCGGCTTGGCGAACCAAGTGCAGGTCAGATTCGACAGGGATGATCTCAATCGGCATCGTTGCCATGTCTTTGGCCTTCTGTTCAGCGACTTCCAGTGAAACCTTGCGGATGGTGTTGTAGTACACCTCGCCCCAGTTCACCACACAGAGCAGCAGCTTATGCGTGCCGTGGTCCGCTTTCGCGAGCAGCTTCTCGACCTCGACCGCCGCCGGCTCGTCCTCAAAAAACGCCAGCAGCGCCCAGCTATCCAGAACTTTTGTCGCCATAATGGTTATTCCCCCGACCCGGTCGCGACACGAATGTCGCTCCTACGGTTTTGCCTGCGGTAATTCGCGTTCATCCGTGTGAATCCGTGGCTACAGTTCCCGTTCGCGCTTGCGGTCGTCCATCAAAGCCTTCAAGACCCCGGTGCCCTTGAGCGAACCCCGCAGGCTCTTGATGTATTTCGGCGTGATCGGCTTGAGAACAATGTGATCGCCCTCGGCGTACACCTGCGCCCGCGTGCCCTCCTCAATCTCGAACTCCTTGCGCAGCCGGCGCGGAATCACCACCTGACCCTTTACGGTGAAGCAGATGGTGTCAGTTGCATGTGTTGTCTTCATGATGCACAATCCTACGCGATGGAAGAAAGTAAGTCAATAGCAAAATTAGTTGGAAATAAGAATTACTGTAGCACTTGTGCTGACGCGGATGACATGCCACGATTATGCGTCGCAAACAAAAGGGAGGCCGGTCGGGCCTCTCTTTCTCGTGGGGCAGGCTCGTTCAATTATTAAGGCGGCGTTCACATCCTCGAACTAGGACACTGCCGATCGGGCCACGAGCTTGACAAAACTATTGGTGCAGTTATAGTGGCTTTAAACAGGACAAAACGTGTCCTATTCGAAATGGGTGCTGGAATGCATGACACATTCGAGGTGCAGAATCTGCATGTAAGAATTGAGGAGCGCGAGATTCTCAAGGGGTTGAACCTGATCATCCGCAAGGGTGAAGTCCACGCCCTGATGGGGCCGAACGGTTCGGGCAAGAGTACGCTGGCCTACGCGTTGATGGGCCACCCGAAGTACACGGTCACCGAGGGCAAGATACTGATGAAGGGTCAGAACCTTCTCGAAATGGAGCCGGACGAGCGCGCCCGTCTCGGACTTTTCCTGGCGTTTCAATATCCTTGCGAGGTGCCCGGTGTGCGTATGAGCAATTTCCTGCGATTGGCGGTCAGTGCCCGCGCCGGCAAAGAGATCGACGTGATGGAGTTTTACGACAGGATCGAGAAAACCATGAAACGCCTCGACATGGGCGAGCAGTTCATGAAGCGTTACCTGAACGAGGGCTTTTCAGGCGGCGAGAAGAAGCGCAACGAGATTCTGCAGATGATGATGCTTCAGCCGGAATTTGCAGTGATGGATGAGACTGACTCCGGCCTGGACATCGACGCCCTGAGGATCGTCTCGCGCGGCGTCAACGAACTGCGCGGACCTGATCTGGGCATTCTGATCATCACGCACTACGAACGGATTCTGCGTTATATCACGCCCGATGTCGTCCACATTCTGGTTGACGGCAAGATCGTGAAGTCGGGTGGAGCCGATCTGGCGGCGCATCTGGAGGAGCACGGGTACGACTGGATAATCAAGGAAGGTGAACCAACGCCCGTGAAGGCGTAAGGAAGAAATCATGAGCACACCGACAACAGAGCCGATTCTCCGCGGCACGTACAAGGAAGGCTTTCACGATGACCTCAAGCCGGTGCACACAGTCCAGAAAGGCCCGAAGCACGAGGTCATCGATTACATGTGCGACGTGAAAGGCGAGCCGGACTGGATGCGTGAATTTCGACATCGCAGCTTGGACATCTTCCCGAAAAAGGATTTGCCGCAGTGGCTTCCCGGTTTGCGCGATGAGATCGACTACGACGACATCACCTACTACGTCAGCGCCGTGGAGAAGTCTGCCAACCGTTGGGAGGACGTGCCGGTGGAAATCCGTCGGACCTACGACAAACTGGGCATTGCCAAGGAAGAACAGAAGCTGCTGGGTGGATTAGGCGCGCAGATCGACAGCGAGATGGCCTACCACAACATCCAGGAGTCGCTCGCGAAGAAAGGCATCATCTTCCTCAGTTGCGATGACGGTCTGAAGCAGTATCCGGAAATCTTCAAGGCGCACTTTGCCAAGGCGATCCCGCCCGAGGACAACAAGTTCGCCGCGCTGAACTCGGCGTTCTGGAGCGGCGGCTCGTTCGTGTACATCCCCAAGGGCGTGAAGTGCGACATCCCGCTGTCGGTTTACTTCCGGATCAACGCCGAACAGTTCGGCCAGTTCGAGCGAACGCTGATCATTTGCGAGGACGATTCCTTCTGCCATTACGTCGAAGGATGCTCCGCGCCGATTTACACCACCAACTCGTTGCACGCGGCTGTCGTCGAGATTTTCGTCAAGGAACGCGCCCGTTGCCGCTACACGACGATCCAGAACTGGAGCACGGACGTTTACAACCTGGTGACCAAGCGCGCCTTTGCGTACAAGAAAGCGGTCATGGAATGGGTTGACGGCAATCTCGGCTCAGGGCGCACCGTCAAGTATCCGTCGGTCTATATGCTCGGCGAAGGCGCCCACGGTGAAATCCTCAGCCTCGCTTCCGCAGACAGGAACATGTGGCAGGACGCAGGCGCGAAGCTCGTGTTCTACGCGCCGAATTGCACGGGCCGCATCAACTCCAAATCCATCAGCGGGCACGGCGGGCGCGCCTCGTATCGTGGCCTCGTGCAGGTCAACCCGCAGGCGCAGAACTGTCGTGTGCAGGTGAACTGCGACGCGTTGATTCTCGATGAGAAGAGCCGCTCGGACACGTATCCCGTCATGGAAACAGATGGCGACCTCGTCACGGTCGAACACGAAGCCAGCGTGTCGAACGTCTCGGAAGAACAACTCTTTTATCTGATGAGCCGCGGGATTCGGAAGGAAGACGCCGTTTCGATGATTGTCAACGGTTTTATCGAACCCATCGTGAAAGAGCTTCCGATGGAGTTCGCAGTCGAGATCAATCGACTGATCAATCTGCAAATGGAAGGCTCGGTCGGCTAAGGCATGAACGTTAAAAAGGTTAAAACCGATAAAGCCGTTAAAAGAATAAGAGAGAGAGCACCTTGACATTCTAACCATTTTTCCGGTTTTAACGATTTCAGCTCCACCCATGACAACAGGATTCTCCCAACAAACGGTCGAAGCGATCTCCTCGGGTGAACCTCCGTGGTTGAAGTCGCAACGACTCTCCGCGTGGCAAACGTTCGAGAGGCTCCCCCTCCCCACTCGTCGCGATCTTGAGTGGCAGCGCTTCGACATGCGCGCACTCAACCTTGGCAAAGTCATGTTTCCGCTCGACGGCCAGTCGACGATTTCTGAGAGGCTGAGCAGTTTGCCCGCTGATCTGGCCGGCAAAGGCGTGATCTTCTGCGACCTGCAGACTGCGCTCGCGAAGCATGGCAACCTCGTGAAGGAATACTTGGGCAAGAGCATCGCGCCTGATGAACCAATGAAGTTCTACGCGCTGCATGCGGCGTTGTGGAAAACGGGAGCGTTCCTTTACGTGCCACGCGATCTACGAGTCACGATCCCGCTGGAAATCGTCTATGAATTCAGCGGCCAAAACACAGCAGGTTTCCCCCACACCCTCGTGGTGATCGAGCCCGGCGCCGAGGCAACGCTAGCGCAGAAGTTTGTCGGCGGTCCGACCGTGGGCAGCAACGGAGTGCCAAGCGTACACGCCAGCGGCACCGAAGTGTTCGTCAAGGAAGGCGGCCACCTGCATTACATCAGCCTGCAGAACTTCTCGCCCAACGTCTTCGATTTCACGCTGAAACGCGCCCACGTGGCCCGCGACGCTGAGATCGACTGGGTGCTGGGCATGTTTGGCAGCTCGTTCATGCGGTACGATGTGCAATGCGCGATGGAAGGCCCGGGCGGCACGAGCTTCATGTACGCAGTCGGCGTGGGAACAGATAAACAGCAGTTCGGCCAGTTCACCAAGCAGCACCACAAGACGGGCGACACTGTAAGCGATCTGCTTTTCAAGAACGTCTATCGCGATGCCGCCGTTGGGAATTACGCTGGTCTCATCAAGGTCGAGAAGAACGCCAACGGCACGAACGCCTACCAGGCCAATCGCAACCTCGTCCTGAGCGATAAGGTCAAGTGTGATACACGGCCTATCTTGGAAATCGAGTCAAACCAGTTGCGGTGCACGCACGGCGCGACCGTCGGGCGGCTCGACGAAAACCAGATTTTTTACCTGCGCAGTCGTGGCCTCACTGCAGAGCAGGCCCGGGACGTCCTGATCGAGGCGTTTCTTGAGCCTGTGCTCGCGCGCATCAAGGTCGAGGACGTGCACAAGGAATTTGCGGAGCTGGTGCATAAGAAGGTGGTACGATGACACGGATTACCCCTCACCTTAATCCTCTCCCCCAAAGGGCGAGGAGACAGCTTTTCCCCTCTCCCTTTCCAAGGGAGAGGGTCAGGGTGAGGGTTGGTTTCGGAGCTTACAGCCATGAGTGACATTCTCGATGCGGTCGAACTCGAAGAAATCCGCGATGACTTTCCTGTCCTGCGGCAGAAAGTCCACGGCAGGCCGCTGGTTTACCTCGACAACGCGGCGACCTCGCAGAAACCGCGCGTCGTCATCGAGGCGCTCAACGACTACTACGTCCGCTACAACGCCAACGTCCATCGCGGCATCCATTCGCTGGCCGAGCGCGCCACGCGCGAGTACGAACGCGCCCGCGAGAAAGTCGCCCGGTTCATCAACGCGCCTTCCGCCGAGTGCGTCATCTTCACGCGCGGCACGACCGAGGCGATCAACCTCGTCGCGTATTCCTGGGCGCGCCACAATTTGAAGAAAGGCGACGAGATTCTCACGACGTGGATGGAACACCACAGCAACACCGTGCCGTGGTATCAGTGCTGCGAACAGACGGGCGCCGTCATCAAACGCATTGAACTGAATGACGACGGCACGCTGCGGCTCGACGATCTCGACAGACTCATCACCGACCGCACGAAGCTCGTCGCCGTCACGCAATGCTCGAACGTCCTCGGCACAATCAATCCGGTCCGCCAGATTGCCGACGCGGCGCACAAGAAAGGCGCGGTCGTGCTCGTGGATGGCGCGCAAAGCGTGCCGCACTTCGCCGTGGACGTGCAGGCGCTCAATGCCGATTTCTTTGCGTTCAGCGGCCACAAAATGTGCGGGCCGACTGCCAGCGGTGTGCTCTACGGCAAACGCGCGTTGCTGGAAGCCATGCCGCCGTTCATGGGCGGTGGCGAAATGATCAAGGAAGTCTGGTCCGACCACGCGGAGTACAACGATCTGCCCTACAAATTCGAGGCGGGCACACCCAACATCGCCGAGTCCATCGGCCTCGGCGTCGCCGTCGACTACCTCTCGCGCATTGGCATGGACAAGATTCGCCAGCACGAGAAACAAATCACGCAGTACGCTCTCAATCGCCTCAAGGAATTCGTCGAAGTCAAAGTGTACGGCCCGCTCGATGTCGAGAAACGCGGCGGCCTCGTTTCCTTCACCTTTAGCGACATTCATCCGCATGATCTCGCGACGTTCTTCGATCAGGAAGGCGTCGCCATCCGTGCCGGCCATCACTGCGCGATGCCATTGCACAAGAAACTCGGCATCGCCGCCACGGCTCGCGCGAGTTTCTACCTCTACAACACGCGCGACGAAGTGGACGTGTTCATCGAAGCCCTGCGCAAGGCGAAGAAGTTTTTCGGCGCCTGCCCGACCGGCCGCGCGTTGGGATATTAGACACGGGGGAGACGGAGTATTAGCCCGGATTATTCACGAGATGCTCAAATCCGCGACAGTATCTGAGCGGGCGAACCCTCACCCTGACCCTCTCCCTTCAAAAGGGCGAGGGGAAATCTCCTCTCCCCGCTTCCGGGGAGATGATCAAGGTGAGGGGCTGTTCGAACGGGCAAAAGTTCGTGAATAATCCGGGTTAGAGTGCTGGAGTGTTGTGCGCGTCACTCGCGTCTCGCGCCCCACCGCTGCCGCCCCGGCCCTGCAATCGCTCCAGATTTAGGTTGAGAACCATGGCATCGTGAAGCATACTAGTTCCATCATGGGGCGTCCGTTGGGTAATTGCATCCGAGTTTTGCATCTGGGGGGCGCGTTATCGAACAAACCTCTGACGCGCCACACTAGAGATCGGATATATGCCACAGCGCGCGTTACCGCAGCATGGGTAGCCCTATTCCTCTTGACAACGTCCGTGCGGGCGCAGGATAGACGCCCATTATACGGCCACGTGCCAGACGTTGTGGCGCGCTTGCAGCCAGTTGGCCGTCTTCCCGGGTCGACGCGTTTGAACTTGGCAATCGGGTTGCCATTGCGCAATCAAGGAGTACTCACCAACTTGCTTCAGCAGATTTACGACCGGGCAAGCCCCCAGTACCGTCATTATCTGACGCCGGAACAGTTCACGGAGATGTTTGGTCCGACGGCACAGGACTATCAGACTCTCATCCGTTTTGCGGAGGCAAACGGCTTCGTGGTGACCGGCACGCACCCGAATCGCGTGCTGCTGGATGTGAACAGCACGGTGGCGGACATCGAGAAGGCTTTTCATGTGACGATGCGCACGTATCAGCATCCGACGGAAACCCGCAGGTTCTACGCGCCGGATGTCGAGCCGTCGGTCGCATCGGCGCTCCCGGTCTTGGAAATCAGCGGCCTCAACAACTACACCCTGCCGCATCCGATCAAACTCAAACTAACTCCCTTGAATGGCGCGTCCAAGGTGACGCCATCGGACGGTTCGGGACCGAGCGGTACCTATATGGGGAACGATTTCAGGGCCGCCTACGTTCCCGGCGTGTCGCTGACAGGCGCCGGTCAAACAGTCGGGCTGGTGCAGTTTGACGGTTATTACGCGAATGACATCACAACCTACGAGAGCCTGGCTGGCCTGCCGAACGTCACGCTGACGAATGTGCTGCTGGATGGATTCAACGGAATACCGGACGCCAACGCAGACTTCGTCGCCGAGGTGTCTTTGGACATTGAAATGACCATCTCCATGGCGCCGGGATTATCCCGAGTGATCGTCTATGAAGCGGGTCCCGATGGAATTCCCAACGACGTCTTGAATCGTATGGCTACGGACAACCAAGCCAGTCAACTCAGTTGTTCCTGGGGTTGGGGCGGTGGTCCCGACGGGGCTGCCGACGAGATCTTCCAGCAAATGGCCGCGCAGGGGCAGTCGTTCTTCGCGGCTTCCGGCGACAGCGATGCTTTCATCGGATCAACGTCGGGAGATTTTCCGGCCGACGATCCGAATATCACGCTTGTCGGCGGGACCACTCTGGCGACGACCGGGCCGGGCGGATCCTGGGTGTCCGAAACCACATGGAACTGGGGCGGAGACATCGGCGGAGGCGGCGGGATCAGCACCGCCTACTCGATTCCGAGTTGGCAGCAGGGCGTCAACATGTCCATCAACCGCGGATCGGCCATCATGCGGAACGTTCCGGATGTCGCTCTGATCGCCGATAATGTTTACATCATTTACGACAATGGCAACTCGGGCGCCGTTGGGGGCACCAGTTGTGCGGCACCGTTGTGGGCGGCCTTCACAGCTCTCGTCAACCAGCAGGCCGTGGCCAGCGGCAAGCCACCCGTCGGTTTTCTCAATCCGGCTCTCTACGCCACCGGCAATGGACCGAATTATGCCGCCGACTTCCACGACATCACGACCGGCAACAACACCAGCACCAGCAGTCCGATTGAGTTCTTCGCCGTGACCGGCTACGACCTCTGCACCGGCTGGGGCAGTCCCGCCGGGCAAAATCTCATCACCGACCTCGCAACACCCGATCCCTTGGGAATCACACCGGCAACCGGTTTTACGGCGAGCGGCCCGGTCGGTGGCCCGTTTAGCGTTAGCTCTCAAAGCGTTTCGTTGAGCAACTCGGGAACGACGTCGCTGAGTTGGTCGCTCATCAACACGTCGGCGTGGCTCAATGTTTCGCCGACGAGCGGAACACTCCCCGGTGGATCAGCGGCCACCGTCAACGTGAGCCTGAATTCCGCCGCCAACACTCTGGCCGCGGGAGTTTATTCTGCGACCGTATGGTTTACCGATCTGACCAGTGGCGTTACGCAGAACCGACAGTTCGCCTTGTGCGTGGGACAGCCACCGATTCAGAACGCCGGCTTTGAGACCGGTGATTTCTCCGGCTGGATGCAAAGTGGAATCTTTTCCAGTTTTGCCGACGACGGTTCCTTCATCACGCCGTACTCGGGGGTCTATGCTGCCGCGGCGGGCGAGTATGTCTCGTTCGGTGATCTTTCCCAAACTGTGCCGACCTCCGCGGGGCAGCCTTACCTGCTTTCATTTTGGCTGGAGAGTCCGGACATCCTCGGTTTCGGTACGACTCCGAATGAGTTTATTGTGACGTGGAACGGGAACACGATCTTCGATCAAGTGAACCTGGGTGTTTTGGATTGGACCAACATCCAGTTCATTGTGGTGGCCACGGGGCCCAATACCATCCTCCAATTCGGATTCCGCAATGACTGGAGTTATTTCGGCCTTGACGACATCAGCCTGACACCCGTTCCCGCGCCTGTGATCCAAGTGGTGACCTGCACGAACAATGCGATCGCATTCACGTGGAGCACGGTGCCGGGGCTGAGGTATCAAGTCCAGTACAAGGCCGGTTTAACTCAAGCCAACTGGATCAATCTGGGCAGCGCCATCACCGCGACTGATGCCACAATGTCCGCGTCCGACGTCATCGGGTCGAAGACACAACGATTTTATCGCGTTGTCCTGATGCCATAAGATTAGACGGGGCGAGGTGGATACCGGCGCGCTGGAGCGTTGGGCAGCACGCGCGTGTTGCGCCGTGCTGAGCGTGTCCTCAGCGTCGCCTGTGCTTTGGAATTAATGGATAGTGCTATCCATAACTCTTGCAGAAAAACAGTTGTGCCACAAGAGCGGCAAGGTCGGGGGGGGCGAGTTTGGCACACGCTCGCAGGATTGCCTCCGCCTCTTCGGGCGTGCCGGCCATCATTGCGCCATGCCGTTGCACAAGAAACTCGGCATTGCCGCGACCGCGCGCACGAGCTTTTACCTCTATAACGGGGCGATTGCGAAACACCACCGCGACGTTCGATACCGAGCCCAAGACCGCCTCCGAACAGTCGAACGGGTCAGAGCCTGACCCTTGACAGGCTGCGGCGCAGGCGATTCACCTTGCCAGGAGCGGCGTAAACGATTGACAACGAACTTCCTCGCCCTTCCTCGCGGCTGTTTATGGATAGCGCTATCTATAATTACGTTCTGGGATTTCGTTCCTGCCCCGGGTGCCGGTCGTGCGATCCACCTACGCCCGTTTCCGTTGCCCCTCCTCTGCAAGCCGACGTGCCCGCACAAGGTCATGGATAGCACTATCCATAATTTTCAGCGGTGAGCACATTTGGTCGCAATTCCCAGCCGGTTGTAACTTCTTGGCCTGCATTCTGTCCGTCGTTCTCCGCTGCGCGGGCATTCGACAGCATGTGCGGGCAATCCACCCCGCGCCAAGCGGGGTAAACGATTGACGACGGATAACTCGAAAAACCCGCGCCAAAATCCCTTCCCATCTCAGTCGGCAGTTATGGATAGCGCTATCCATAATCTTAGGATGCACCGGGAGGCGTCGGTTCGATCTTCTTCGCTTGGACACTGAGGATCTTGCCGAAGGATGAGTTGGCAGGCGCACGGAGCGTGGAACCTTTTGGGAACCTATGCATCCAAGTTGAGCGGAGAGTGACATGAAAACCCGTAGGCGAAGAGAGATGAGGTTGCGGGATGTGGTCAGGATTGTATCCCAGTTTTCCCGAAACGATCACGAGATGAGTCTCGTAGTGGCTGATCTGATCAATCGCGGCTACGTCAAGGCGCGAACGGGTGGTCGCAGTCAGAAGATCGTTGTTTTCTGATTCCAGTTCGCGCCTTTCCTTTTCTGCTTTATTGGCGGGCTGGCTGTGTTAATTTTAACGCGTCATGCTTGAGGAACTGTATCAGGAGATCATCCTCGATCACTACCGCCGTCCGCGCAACAAGGGCAAGGTGGTGCCCGCCGACATAGCCGCGCGCGAATACAATCCGCTCTGCGGCGACGAGATCGAAGTCACCGTCAAGCTCGCCGACGGAAAGATCGCCGACATCAAGTTCGACGGACACGGCTGCTCGATCAGTCAGGCCTCGGCGTCGATCATGACCCAGAAACTCCTCGGCAAGACGCTCAACGAAGCCGAAGTCTTCATCGACGGGTTTCTCAGAATGATGCGCGGCGAGATTCCCTTCGGCGGAAAAGAGCTGGGCGATTTGAAGGCGCTGGAAGGCGTGCTGAAGTTTCCAGTGCGCGTCAAGTGTGCGACGCTTGCCTGGCACACCACGCAAAAAGGGATTGAAGAGCAGACTGCGAAGAAGCGCTGACCCTTCTCGCCCTGCATGCTCCAATTTCAGAAACATTTCACGCTCCAGGGAGCGCGCGCGCCAGACGCGATCCGGCCATAGCGGGATACTACTCGAACCACCGTGCCGTGGAGTTCGGATTCCACGGCGCTTTCGGGAGGGGACGAGACCGGCGGTTCCTGCCTATTGTTTGTACCAATCGCGCAGACGGACTTCGACGCCCACGTCATCGCCCACCAGCTTTTTGAATTTCTCCAGGTTGCTGCCGCGGTAGTGGTACGGGTAAACGATCTTCGGACGGAACTCGCGAACGGCGCCGGCGGCCTGTTCCACCGTCATCGTGTAGGGCAGGTTCATGCACAGGAAGGCGACGTCGATGTTCTTCAACGCCCGCATTTCCGGGATGTCTTCGGTGTCGCCGCTGAGGTAAACGCGTTTGTCGCCGAAGGTGAGCACGTAGCCGTTGCCCCGGCCTTTGGTGTGATATTTCGCCCGATCCGCGGTCAGGTTATACATGGGCAGCGCTTCGATGGTGATGCCGGGGAGCGATTGGGTCTGGCCGTTGGCAAGGACGGTCGTGCGCTGGCGCAGTTCCGCGGGCAGTTGCTCGGCGACGGCGGCGGGCGCGACGAGCGCGGTCTTGTCGCCCGCGACGGCCTTGAGCGTGTCGGCGCTCAGATGATC
>Ga0187886_1001063_pt1 | contig 27165 bp, 29 predicted proteins | sample June2016WEW_20_1_FD_133001 | JGI IMG/M metagenome (GOLD analysis project Ga0187886, IMG submission 133001) | Peatland microbial communities from SPRUCE experiment site at the Marcell Experimental Forest, Minnesota, USA - June2016WEW_20_150 | ecosystem: Environmental > Terrestrial > Soil >...
ACACGACGCTGCGTCCTAGCATCGCACTCACCGATCACACCCAGTCGACGGGTCTTCATTCCGAAACGAGCTCTTGGCATCCACGGCTCAACCCCTTCGACCGCGCATCCCTAACGGGATAGGGCCTAAACCACCGCTGGTGGGTACCTCCCGGGGCGCCGTAACGATTCCGGCGCCCTAGGAAGCGCCACTCTCTCAGGCCTCGAGATCGGCTTTCAGCGTCTTGATCTTCTCGACGAGGGGTGTGATCTTCTCGTGTGAGATCTCGCCGCTTTCGACGAGCTCGAAGGTGAGCTTGCCGAGGCTGTCGAAGGTCTCGCCGAGCTCACGCTTCGTCTTCATGTCCTCGACGCCCTCGCGCGCCTTCGTGGAGGCCGTTCCGGCCGCGGACTTGGCGCGATCAACAAGGCTCATCTCTTCCTCCTTCTCCGGGGACTTTCAGTCTCTCTATTCTCGCGGGCGCTCACTCCGAAACCAACTTCACCGGACGGCCGGCTCCCTGGTTGGTCGTTCGGCTATCGTCCGCGAGGCTACGGAACACGGAACGGAGGCCAGTGTCCCAGAACCATTTCGAGCCGGATTCCTACCTGGAGTTCGTGCGTCTGGAGATCCCGGAGTACGACGAGCTCGAGGAGACCGTCGCCGAGGCGGCAAGCACGCCCGCGGCCGCGAGGATTCTCGACCTCGGTTCCGGAACCGGTGAGACGGCGCGGCGGGTGCTGGAGAGGCACCCCGGGGCGAGTATCGTTCTCGTCGACTCGTCTGCCGAGATGCTCGCAGCGGCCAGGGAAGCCCTCGCAGAAGACCGAGTCGAGAGCGTCCTCGTCCAGCGACTGGAAGATCCGCTTCCTCCGGGGCCTTTCGATCTCGTCGTCTCGGCGCTGGCTGTGCACCATCTAGAAAGCGCCGATAAGCAGGTACTTTTCCAGCGGATCGCCGAAGTGCTCAAACCGAGAGGGCGCTTCGTCCTGGCCGACGTGATCGTCCCTCAGGACCCGGAGCTCGCATCGACGCCGGTCAGCTCGGAATTCGACCGGCCCGACCGCCTTGACGATCAGCTCGCCTGGATAGGCGAAGCCGGCCTCGAGCCTCACGTTCTCTGGACACGTGACGACCTTGCCGTTATCGCGGCACACCGCCTCAAAAAGGAGATTGACTGATGCCCGAGCGACCGCCACGCCGACCCGAGAAGCCGAACGCCGAACGCGTAAAACCAGCGGCACGGGATCCCGAGCTGGTGAACCGCGTCTTCGGGGAGCCACTCGAGATCGACGGAATCAAGCTCATACCGGTCGCCGCGGTCCGCCGTTGCGGTCACGAGGGTTCCGGCGACGAGGGAGGGAAGTGCGGCTGTAGCTGCGTCAACGTCAGACCGGTGGGTCTGGTCGTGATCCGCGACGGACGCGTCGGCTGGAAGCCGGCGTTCGACGTCAACCGGCTCATGCTCACGCTCGCCGCTCTGACCGGCTTGTTCCTTCTGCTCGGACGGCGCCGGAGGGGTTAGGTGCCAGCGCGCGAGGCCGCGATCTGATCGCGGTACCAGAGCGCGCTTCGCTTCGGGATCCGCCGCTGCGTCGGATAGTCGACGTAGTAGAGACCGAAGCGCTTGGCGAAGCCCTTCTCCCACTCGTAGTTGTCGAGCAGCGACCAGACGCAGTGACCCTTCACGTTCACGCCGTCGGCGATCGCCCGGGCGAGCGCCTCGAGGTGGCGCGAGACGAAGTCCACACGCTGCGGATCCTCAACCACGTCGCCACCATTCCAGACGTCCGGGAAGGCGGCCCCGTTCTCGGTGATGTAGATGTCGATGTCGCCGTAGTCGCGCTTGAGGCGCAGAAGCAGGTCGTGTAGCGCCTCGGGCGTCACTTCCCAGCCCATCTCGGTGAAAGGCGGATTGACGGCGACGCTGGCCATGTCCAGGTAAACCGAGCCGGGAGTGTGCTTGATATGGGCGTTGTGGTAGAAGTTGACCCCGAGCAGGTCGACCGGGCTCGAGATCACGGCCAGATCGCCGTCCTCGATCGACTCGGCGAAGTTGAAGCGCTCGTACTCGGCGAGCATGTCCTCCGGATAGGCGCCCTTGAAGACCGCATCGAGGAACCAGCGGTTCTGGAAGCCGTCCCAGCGCCTGGCGGCGTCGACGTCCTCGGGACTTTCGCTGGCGGGAAGAGTCGGATGGATGTTCGGCGCAAGCCCGATCTTGGCGGAGGCCGCGCGACTGCCACGAAGAGCCTGGACGGCGAGGCCGTGCGACAGCAGCAGGTGGTGCGAGACGCGCAGCCCGAGCGGCCAGTTGTTGCGCACGCCCGGCGCCTTCTCGCCGCCGACATAGGCCATGAAGGCCGTCACCCAGGGCTCGTTGTGAGTCAGCCAGAGATCGACGCGATCGCCGAGGCGGTCGAACATCGCGGCCGCGTACTCGGCGAAGTACTTGGCGGTGTCTCTGTTCACCCAGCCGCCCTCGTCCTCGAGCGCCTGCGGAAGGTCCCAGTGATAGAGCGTCGGGAGGGGCTTGATACCGCGCTCGAGCAGCCCGTCGATCAGCTTCGAGTAGAAGTCGACGCCCTCCTCGTTGAGCGGGCCCTTGCCGGTCGGCATGACCCGTGGCCAGGCGATCGAGAAGCGGTAGACGCTGAGACCGAGCTCGGCCATGAGGTCGATGTCCTCGCGCCAGTGGTGATAGTGGTCGCAGCTGACGTCGGCGTTCTCTCCGCCGGCGGTGCGCCCGGGCTCATGGCTGTAGACGTCCCAGATCGACGGACCTCGACCGCCTTCGTCGACGGCGCCCTCAATCTGATAGGCCGAGGTAGCGACCCCCCAACCGAAGTCCGCCGGGAAACCCAGGACGAATCCGTTACTACCTTGAGCTGCCATTATCGCCTTCCGCTCCTTATCTGTATCAATCGCCGCGAGTTGCAGATCGTCGGCCGTGTCACCGGCGCAACCGCTCTCCGGAGCCGCCGGCCGTCTGCAGATTTCTACCCGATCGAATCAGTTATCCAAACCGGTGTCAACAGAGAGGCGCCGACGGCGTCTCCGACAATCCCGATCTACGTCTTGAGCAGGGAAAAGCTTGCTGTCGAAAGGAAAAACCGATTGCGTTCGCGCAGCCTCGCGAACTCGTCCTTATTCGTTTAGGACGAGCAAGATCCCTTCGGATCACTCGTACGGGTTAAGAAGCGGTGCCGGCTTCGGGTGGACGCAGACGGCTGATGCGTTCACGACCCTCGAGATGACCTGCTTCTCGCTGCTATCGTGACTCGGCGAAAGTTTCCAGAACGCCTGCTCATCTCCCGGATCTGCGGCCCGGTGATGATGCCGGAAGGCGAGCAGACCTCTTCAACCCCCCACCAGGAGCGTGAGGCTCGATGTTCTCCATGCACAGATGGGCCACGGCGATCGCCGCTGGAGCCCTGATCCTGACCGTCGCGGGCACGGCGAGCGCAGCGACGGTCTACGGCAACATTCCCAGCCCCCTGGCAGGGAACTACCCCAGCCAAGCCTTCGAGGCGACCCAGACGGCGGAGTTCGGCAGCCTGATCGGATTGGCCGCCGGTCAGCGGACGAACCCCGTCGTAACGGTGACCATGAGCAGTTGGGGCTGCCAGAGCGGCGGCGGGGTGACCTGTGCCACGACGCCCGGGGCGGTGTTCAGCCTGCCGATCACGCTCAACATCTACGCCGTCAATCTGGACAACTCCGTCGGGAGCCTGCTCGTGTCCGACACGCAGACGTTCAAGATCCCGTTTCGGCCCTCGCGGGACGACGTGAACTGCACGGGCGCTAGCGCCGGAAAGTGGTTCGACGGGACGCGCTGCTACAACGGGCTCGCGAACAACATCAGCTGGGACATGGGCGGGCGGAGCGTGACGTTGCCCGACAAGGTGATCGTCTCGGTCATGTACAACACGAGCGACTGGGGTTACCAGCCGATCGGTTACGGGCCACTCTGCCACTCGAGCTCGGCTGGTTGTGGATACGACTCCCTGAACGTGGCGATCCTTCCCAACGCTCCCTTCGTCGGCACCGATCCGCTGCCGAACGACGCCTATATCAGCTCCCTCTGGAGCGGTGCTTACTGCTCGGGGTCAGCCCTGGGTATCTTCAGGCTGGACACAGGCTGCTGGACCGGCAACCGGCCGGCGATCCAGGTCGACACCTACCCCCTGCAAACGGGTCCTGCCGGTGCTGATGGTGCTACTGGTCCTGCCGGTGCTACCGGCGCTACCGGCGCTACCGGTCCTGCCGGTGCTGCCAGCCCCGCCGTCACGGTTCAGACACCGTTGCAGACGAAGATCCTCAAGGCGACGATCTCCGACACGAAGCGCACGGCGGCATTCTGGTTCTCGGGATCCGGCGGCAAGGGAAAGCTCAGCTTCCAGTGCAAGCTGGACAACCGGAAGTACTCGTCCTGCCGCTCCCCCCGCGTCTTCAAGAACCTGAAACCCGGTAAGCACATCTTCCGGGTGCGGGCGAAGGACGCCAGAGGCAAGGTCGACCAGACTCCGGCAATGAGAAGGTTCACGATCTAGCGCAGCGGTGAATCCTGCTGAAAGCGGCTGACATCGCCGGGCCGCGGAAGGCGCGGCTCGGCGATGTCGCTAAGCCCCTTCGCCGAGATGTCCGGACAGGCACGAGCTCTCATCGCCCCTCCTGCTCAGTAGCCCGTCGTGAAGGATCAGTCGAGAATTAAAGTCGCCGGCTCAGACCGCGATTCCACCGACACGACCACCGCTGGCTGTGGCCAGGCAAGTCGCCTCGCGAGCCAGAGCGCAACGTACACGAGCCCGACGAGCACCGGCACCTCGATCAGCGGCCCGACAACCCCGGCCAGCGCCTGTCCAGAAGTGGCGCCGAAGACGCCGACGGCAACGGCGATCGCAAGCTCGAAGTCGTTCGATGCCACCGTGAAGGCGAGGCTCGCGGTCTGAGCGTAGGGGAGCCGCAGCAGCCGGCCGGTGGCGAAGCCCGCGACCCACATGACCGCGAAGTAGGCCAGGAGCGGCAGAGCGATTCTCGCCACGTCCAGCGGACGGGAAGTGATCTTGTCGCCCTGGATCGCAAAGAGGAGCACGATCGTGAAGAGCAGCCCGTAGAGCGTGATCGGTGCGATCTGCGGGATGAAGCTCTGCTCGTACCAATCGCGGCCGCGGCGCTTGAGGCCGATCCGGCGGGTGAGAAAGCCGGCGACGAGCGGGATGCCGAGGAAGATCAGCACCGTACGCGCGATCTCCCAGATGCCCGGCTGAAAGCCCTGGGTATCGAGGCTGAGCCAGCCCGGGAGCAGCGTCAGGTAGAAGTAGCCGAGTAGCGAGTAGGCGGCGACCTGGAAGAGCGCGTTGAAGACGACGAGCATCGCCGCTCGCTCGCGGTCGCCCTTGGCGATGTCGTTCCAGACGAGCACCATCGCGATGCAGCGCGCCAGACCGACGATGATCACGCCTGTCCTGTAGGCGGGCTGGTCGGCGAGCAGGAGCCAGGCGAGCGCGAACATGAGCGCGGGACCGACGATCCAGGAAAGAAAGAGCGAGACGCCGAAGAAGGCGCGGTCGGAGACGCCGTCGTGGCTCCTCCGGCCGAGGTCCTCGTAACGCACCTTCGCCAGCACCGGGTACATCATCAAGAGCAGCCCCGCGGCGATCGGCAGACTGACCGTGCCGACCTGAAGCTTGCCCAGCCAGTCGTTCAGGCTCGGCAGAAGCGACCCGAGCCCCAGCCCCGCCGCCATCGCCAGCGCGATCCACAAGGGGAGGAAGCGATCGAGTCGCGACAAGCGAGCAAGCACCGCGCCTTCGCCGACCGGCACGGGGGCGCGGTCAACTACGTCCACTGCCCGTCTTCTCCTCGAGCTCCGAGAGCAGCCGATCGATGCGAGCGGCGATCTCGTCGCGAACAGCACGTGTCTCGGCCAACCCCTTACCGGCCGGATCCTCGAGCTCCCAATCTATGTAGCGCTTCCCCGGGATGACCGGGCAGGCGTCGCCACAGCCCATCGTCACGACCAGGTCGGCCCACTCGGCGTCGGCGAGCTCAAGGCGGCGCGGCGTCCGTCCGGTCAGATCCACGCCACGCTCGCGCATCGCTTCGACCACCTCGGGATGGACGCTCGCGGCCGGGCTCGAGCCTGCCGAGCGAGCCTCATGGCGGCCGGAGGCGGCGAGCCGGAAGAGAGCCTCGGCCATCTGCGAGCGGCCCGCGTTCTGGACGCAGACGAAGAGGACGTTCATCCGCAGCACTTTCCCTGCGACTGCGTCCCGGCGAGAGGAAGCGGACTCGGAATCGGCTTCGCGCCCGCCGGCTTGACCGCCTTTACGATCGCGGCGTGCATGCCGTCCTCGACCTCATGCGTGAACTCGACCGAGATCTGCTCGAATCCGGCCGCCTCGAGGCCTTGCTCGTACTCGCTTTTTGAGAGAGCGCCGGCGATGCAGCCCGAGTAGCTGCCGCGCTCGGCCCGCTCGGCCGGTGAGAGGCGGTCCTCGGCGACGACGTCGGAGACTCCGATCCGTCCGCCCGGCCTGAGCACCCGCGCCATCTCGACCAGCACCGCGGACTTGTCGACCGAGAGATTGATCACGCAGTTGGAGATGACGACGTCGACCGACTCCGCGGGCAGCGGTACCCGCTCGATCACGCCCTTGAGGAAGATCGCATTGCGAACACCGGCCTCGTCGGCGTTGCGCTGGGCGAGCGCCAGCATCTCGTCGGTCATGTCGAGCCCGAAGGCGCGCCCCGTCTCGCCGACTCGCCTGGCCGAAAGGATCACGTCGATGCCGCCGCCCGAGCCCAGATCGAGCACCGTCTCACCTTCGTTCAGGTCGGCGACCGCAATCGGGTTGCCGCAGCCGAGCGAGGCCAGCATGGCGGCGTCCGGAAGCTCACCCCGTTCGCCAACCGAGTAGCTCGATGCGCCGAAGGCGTCGCTGGCAGCCTTCTCGCCGCCACAGCAGGCCTCTCCGCCTCCTTCGATCACCGTACGCGCGGCCTCGGCATAACGGCGACGCACCTGTTCGCGAAGCTCCTCCGCAGAAGAAGTCACCTGTTTCCTCCTTTGAGATCGATCAAGCTCGCAAGCTTGCTCACGGCATCTTGATTGAGGGAGAAGAAGGCCCACTTGCCGCGCTGCTCTCTCTCGAGCAATCCCGCTTCGACGAGCTTCTTCATGTGGTGGCTCACGGTCGGCTGCGCGAGACCGAGCGGTCGAGTCAGATTGCAGACGCAGACCGGCTCGCGATTGGTCGCCAGCAGGTTGACGATCTTCACGCGAGCCGGGTCTCCGAGCGCAGCGAAGAGCCTGGCCGTGGCTTCGGCTTCCTCGTTCGAGAGCGCCGGCGCCGCCAGCGGCACGCAGCCGGCTACGGCTGTCGTCGCGTCGGTCATACCAGCCGGAAACCGCTGCGAAGCAGGTTCTGGAACATGCGGTCTCGCGCGCACTCGGCGAAGGTGGAAGCCTGGTTGTGGGCGATCGCGCAGCGCTCGCAGAACTCGAGCGGCGCCTTCTTCTCTTCATTCGGGAGTTTCATTGCGGGCTCCTTTCTCCGATCAGTTCACTTTCAGTTCCGGTGTCGTCGCGAGCACAGAGCTGAGCTCGCTCACGACCTCTTCGTAGATCCTCTCGCTCTCCTCCCAACCGACCGAGACGTGCTTCGCCTTGAGAACGCCCCGGTTCTCGAGCTGGATAGAGCGTGTGACCGCGACTCCGTGCTCGGCGAGCAGACGATTTGCGCAGGCGAGCGGGCAGCCGGAGACGGCGACGACGAGTCGCCCGGACAGGGCTGCGGCGTACGGCGGCTCGGCCTCGATACCGACAGCCTCGGCGCAGGACATCTCCGCGAGACCGTCCCGGTCGAGCCGGACGGCGATCTCGTTCGTGAGCTGCCCGAGGTTCGACGCTCCCGAGCACGCGTAGACGAGCGCCTCGGTTTGATCGGTATTCGCGGCGGCAGTCTCGGTCACGCTTTCTCCTCCTCCTTACGTTGCTCGGTCATATCGACCGTTGTCGATGTATCGATTTCTATCAATACGTCGGCTTTCTGTCAAGCCGGCGGCCGAACGGGCTGTCGAAGAGGTTTCAGGAGCTATCGGGCCGAGCGGAAGCTAGAGCTCGTTTCAGATGACGGCGGAGTGTTCCGGCGGGCACTTCTTTCCGCCGCCCTCCCCCAAGAGCGTCAAGCGGAATGACGACCCGCCGACTGGGTGTGATCGGTGAGTGCGAGGCTAGGACGCAGTGTCGCGTTCGTAGCCGGAGGCTACGGGCGCGACCGAGGACAACGCATCGTGCTTGCCGAGCGCGGCCAGGCGATGGAGTGCTTCGTTTCGCTTGGCGCTCTAACAAACCCACCCGCGGGGTCGTGAAACGGTAGCCAGGAAAAGCGCACGAGATGTGCCGGTTTCGTGCCAGAACAGCATCTCACTACCGAACGCGCCCAAACGGCGGAGAACTTCCTTCGAAACGAGCTCTTAGAGCTCGAGCGCCCGACAGACGGCGGTGTAGTCCGCGTCGACGAGGGTGGGTTTCGGTACCGCGTTGATAGTTATGTCCGGGTCTTTGAGCCCGTGCCCGGTAAGGACGCAGACGACGGTCGAGCCTTCCGGCACGCCCACCTTGAGCAGACCCGCGACCGAAGCGGCCGAGGCCGGCTCGCAATAAACGCCCTCGGTCGTAGCCAGGAGTGCCTGGGCAGCGAGGATCTCTTCGTCGGTTACGGCGTGGACGCTGCCGCCCGACTCGCTGATCGCCGCCTCCGCGCCCTTCCAAAGCGCCGGATTGCCGATACGGATCGCCGTCGCAACCGTCGACGGGTTCTCGATCGGATGGCCGTGCACGAGCGGAGCCGATCCGGCGGCCTGAAAACCGAGCATCCGGGGCGTACGGGTCGAGACTCCCGCGTCCAGGTACTCGCGGTAACCCTTCCAGTAGGCGGTGATGTTGCCGGCGTTTCCGACCGGGATGCAGTGCACGTCGGGGGCGTCGCCGAGCACGTCGACGATCTCGAAGGCGCCCGTCTTCTGCCCCTCGATGCGGAAGGGATTGACCGAGTTGACGACCTCGAGCCCCGCCTTCTCGCCAAGCGCCCGCACGATCTCGAGCGCCTGGTCGAAGTTGCCGCGAATCTCGAGCACGCGAGCGCCGTAGGCGAGCGCCTGCGCCATCTTGCCGAGCGCGATCTTCCCCTGCGGCACGAGCACGGCGCACTGCAGGCCGGCGCGGCCGGCATAAGCCGCCGCGGAAGCGGAGGTATTGCCCGTCGAGGCGCAGACGACCGCCGGTGCCTTCTTCTCCACGGCCTTCGAGATCGCCATCGTCATGCCGCGATCCTTGAACGAGCAGGTCGGGTTGAGCCCCTCGAACTTGAGCCGGACGCGCGCGCCGACGCGATCGGAAAGACGCGGCGCTTCGATCAGCGGCGTACCGCCCTCGAGCATCGTCACGACCGGTGTTTGCTCGCTCACCGGGAGGTAGTGCCGGTACTCCTCGATGACGCCTCTCCAGCCCGCGCGCACAACGGGCTCGTGCGCCTGTGTCGTGGACATGGCGTCGAAGGTATCACACGCCTCGCTCACGCCCGACGACTCCGCACCCCGGGAGTCTGTCTCGATTTTCTTCGTTCAGAGCCGGACCAGCGAGAAGGTCGGTCAGCCAGTCCCGGCCCGGAAGGTGATGCCGTCGAATGCGGCCCGGATCGCACCACCCAGGTTGGCCGGTTCATGGACGGCCCCGCTCGCGCCGACGCAGACGAGTCGTTCGCAACGTGTGTGGGCGCGATAGCTAGATCGGCGCTAGGCGTTCAGCTCGGCGAGCGCCGCAGCGATTCGCTTCGCGCTAGGCTCGACCGAGCCGGAGGTTCGCAGTTGCCAGCGCTCCTCGTGCCCCGCCTCAATCGGAGTGCGATCGAAGAGTTCGCGGGCGAATGCGGACTCGAGAATACTCCGGAAGCTACGCACCTCCTCGAAGAGCCCGAAGCGGACGACGCAGTGGGGGGTTGGCTCGTGGCGAGCTATATCTTCACCTCGCCGAGCTTTCGCCGGAGCCCGGAAACGGTCAGGCGGCAGGTTGAGTCGCGGTGCGTCTCCAAAGCAAGTGCGAACGAGCCGCCCGCTATCCGCGGGCGGCTCGTTCTATCTCCGAGCAAGACGCTACGTCACGCAGGTCACGTAGAGGGTACCCGAATGAGCTGCGACGGTATTCCAGAGCCAGAACGTCCAGCCGCTGTCGTCGCTGGTCGGGAACGAGCTGAGGGGCACTACTCCTGCAGCCGCTGGGTTGAGCTGATCCCAGCCTCCGCCCAGGGCCTTCTGACCGGGGTCACAAGAAACGCTGAAGCTCTGGAAGCCGACGGCCGCCATCGCCCAGGTTGAGGTCTTCATGGTCACGAGCGATTTCACGCTTGATACGGCGGGAACGCTCGCCACGATCTGGGCCGCCGTCTTTCCTTGCAGCTTCTTGGAGTTGTCCGCGATCAGCGCCCGCTTAGCTAGCGGAACCGCTTTTGCGAGGCTGACACCCGCTGCGACACCTGTGAGGGAGCAGAAGAGCGCAATCAGAGCCACGACCATAGCCGGGCTAAGACGCATCCGTTTATACATCTTGCCGAACCTCCATTCTTGGTCTGTCTAGATATTCGACGACATTCCCGGGGGTTCGTACGCTCGCCTCGCGGTGACGATTTCACCAAGAGTCCGGTTGGACAGTGATCGACCGTTCTCGGTTAGGCACCACGGGCGTTTCTGGCCCCCGTCCCTCGGTTACGACCGTAAGCTCCTTGAGTCTGGTTGGTACGACTGGCGGCGTCAAGTGAACGTGCTCGGCGATTGGCTCGAGCCGCGAGCCCGGTGATTTGAATAGCACGGCGATGCGGGCGCGGATGCTCTCGCTCTTCCAGGTCAAGCTGAGCTTGCGCGCGAGCGCGAAAGACCTCGCCGGCAACACCCGCGTGGTCACCAAGAAGATCACGCTCAAGCGCTAACCAACAGGGGAACCCCCGAACGCATGATCCTGCCGCGCCCGCCTCAGGCGGGCGCGGCTCTAACCGGCGGAAGTCTGGCGACTTCCGCCGGAAAAACCGAACGACTATCCGCGACCCGCTGCGAGTTAGTCGTCCCTCAGGCGTCTTTGCGAATCCGACAACGCTGCCGCGACCGGCGTCTGCTCGGAGACGGGCAGGAAGGGCCGGTGCTCCCGATCACACCTCTCCATTCCGCTCTCACAGCGGGCTCATAGGCCGGCGTCGTGGACATGCGCCGAAGGTATCAAACGCCTCGCCGGCGCTTCAGGGGGCTTCGCCCTGAGCCCAGCGCTCGAGGAGCTGGAACTACGGTTTCTACGTATCAGAGCCAGATCAACACAGCGCCACGGCTATCCTGTTCCGGCCCGGAAGGTGATGCCGTCGAACTTGGCCATGATTGCACCGCTGTAGCTGCTATACGGTTCGTATACGTTCCCGGTCGCACCAACGCAGACAGGGACAATGCGCGGCGGGCTTTGGGTTTCGTCCACGGATGGAAAGCACATTGACTTGGTCGGGCGATAGTTCACCGGGAGGGTGAAGATCACGGGTTGATACGGGGCGCCATAATTGGTGACCCATCCCTTCAGATGCACGATCCCGAAGGGATCTTCGTAGAAAGCCGCGGTTGCAGCGGAACCCGGGCTTTGGTTACTCCAGCTCGTTCCGAAAACCGGCTCTCCAGTCGCGCCAACCTCGTGCCAGGCCTCGACCGTGACCAGCGGCCCGGCAGGCCCCTGGTCGCCCTTCGCTCCCTGAGCGCCGACCGATCCCTGGTCGCCCTTCGCTCCCTGAGCGCCGACCGATCCCTGGTCGCCCTTCGCTCCCTGAGCGCCTCTCGGTCCCTTGGCGCCTTTGAGCTGTTTGAGCACGCTCGGCTTGATCTGCTTGGTCGAGGTGATCAGATAGTGGTGCGCGGCCACGGCGCTGCTACCCATTGCAAAGAAGAGGGCAAGGAGCGCTACCGCCATGGACGGGGACGGCCACCGAAATCTACGTCGCATGAGTCTCTCTCTTTCTCGGATGACGCCGATCCGGTTGTGGCGGAGATGGTGCCTCCAGCATCGCTCGCACGACTAGGCGTGTCAACGCGCAGCGATTCGTTGGATCAACGCGTCAACCACAGGCCCCGAAATGCGGCCGGCCGATTGGCTGCCGCAGAAGCAGAGGTGTTAACTGTCGATGCGCAGACGACTGCCGGCGCCTTCTTCTCCACGGCCTTCGAGATGGCCATCGTCATGCCGCGATTCTTGAACGAGCAGGTCGGGTTGAGCCCCTCGAACTTGAGCCGGACGCGCGCGCCGACGCGCTCGGAAAGACGGAGAGCCTCGATCAGCGGCGTACCGCCCTCGAGCATGGGCACGACTGGTGTTTACTCGCTCAGCGGTAGGTTGCGCCAGTACTCCCCGATGACGCCACGTCCTAAAGCCGATTCCGTCTGATGTGGATGCTCTGCCTAAAGAGCTTCCAGGTCGGGGGAGCCAGTGCTGACCGCCTTACCTGTCCCGACGGCAGTGTCGGCAGGATGTCGAACATCGGCGAAGATCCGAGCTATCCGCCGGGCGACGAGAGCGACGCCTAGAGCCGCAAACGGCACGAGCACGAGTTCGTTCCGGAGGTCTCTCGCTTGAGGGAAGATCGCTATGTACGCCACCGCGGCGACTGCGGATGCTCGAAGGAAGATGGCCGCCGTGTCCGCCCGAGGCCACGTGGCCAGGAGAGCCGCTCCGCCGAAGAGGATGAGAACGACGGGAAGTCGCTGCCCGAGGAACGGTGAGTCGCCGATCCCGGTGGATGCGGCCACAAGAGCCACAGACCCGAGCGCCGCCGCCACTGTCGTCCGCAGGAAGCTTCGCTGTGCAATCGCTGCGGGCTTGAAGAGCGTTGCTGCCGCCAGCGCCGCCAGGATGGCCGCCATGATGATCCCACCCTCGGCCATTGTCCTCCAGTACTCCCCGATCATCGCGTCGAGATTTGGCCAAAACCGTCTCAGGATGAACCCCCACCCGTCTTCTGAGGGAATCTTGTTGCCGCTGAACCCGTAGGCCAGTGTGCGCTGAATCGGCACACCGAAAGCGATCACCGCGGGCAGCATCGAGACCACACCCGAAATCGCGAGAGCGCTCGAAGTCCGGTCGCGGCGCAATAACGCCGATATCACCGCAGCCGCGACCACGATCACCACGGCGTCCCTCGTCACCGACAGTAGTGCAACGGAACCGATCCACACTGGCAACCAGCGTCTGCCGCGATCGAAGACCAAGAGCCCTGCAATCATCGCCGCGGCCGTGAGGGCCACTCCCCAACTATCCGTCAACGGATACAGCGACCAGTCACGCAGTGGCTGCAGGAGCACGAAGAGCGAGGCCACAGCGAGGCTCACCGCGGCGCCGAAGCGAAAGCGAAGAAGAGCGTACAACAGGAGCCCGGTAACGAAGTACCCGAGCATCGAGACGACCGAGAGACTCCGATCTCCGAACGCGGGGTACACGGCGGCCGCAAGAGCGGGGACGAACTGTCGCCGCTCGTAGAACTGGCTCGAGTACGAGATCCAGCGCCGATCGTTGGTCGGTGATCGCGTCGATTCGGCGATCGCGTTCGACCGACGAAACTCGACACCCAACTTTCCGAAAAACACCTGATCCACCGCAGCGCTCGAGGAGACACCACGCAGCTCAAGAACTCTCGCCTCGTAGAACATGCTGTCCGGCGACCAACGCGGAGGCTCCGACCAGTAACTCACCGTCGCTGCCGCGCAAAGCGCAACCACGACCACAGGCGCGAGACGACGTAACAGGCCAGGCGCCGATCCTCGTTTTCGACCGCCGCCCGCACCGTCTGCTCCGAGGCGTTCGGACGGCGCATTTCTCATGCGGATGCTGTCGGCAAACGGGACATACGACTTGATCGACCTCACTGCAGTGTCGCTATACGGCCCCTTAGAGCGAAGTGGGTCAGCAACGGGTGCTTCTCGCGTCTCTGGCGGGTCGCTGGCGGTGCGCGGCCGGAGAGCACAGTGTGAACACACGGGCTCGGAGAGGATCGTGCCGCCAGCGGCGTCAGGCGGCTCCGGGAGGCCGGACTCCCCGGCCGCACGGAACCGCCGGCCGAGAACGCGAGATGGAGCTAGGCGGATTCGAACCGCCGACCTCCTGGGTGCGATCCAGGCGCTCTCCCAACTGAGCTATAGCCCCGCGCGGCCACACAGTCTAGCGCCGCTAAACAGTTCTCTCCGCGCCCTACTCCCCCATCCCAGTCCCTGCGAGGATTGGCAAACTGCGGCCCAGCTAGGCTCTTCTCATGAGGAATGCGGTCGAGAACGCACCGCCTACGGCCGCGGCGATGGAGGCCGGCGAGCGCGCGCAGCTCGAGCGCCGGGTACGCGTGCTGGCCTGGGGTGGGAACGCCTGGCACGTGATCGAGTTCGGCGTCGCCCTCGGAGCGGGCATCGTCGCGGGATCCATCGCTTTGATCGGGTTCGGCTTCGACAGCCTGATCGAAGCGTTCTCCGGGCTCGTGATCGTATGGTTGTTTTCCGGTGCCGAAGGAAACCGAGGCCTTTCGGAACGCGGCGCGCAGCGGTTGATCGCCGCCACGTATTTCGTGCTCTTCGCCTACATCGTCGTCGAGTCGATCCGAGATCTCGCCGGCGGGCACCATCCCGCGACGAGCTGGGTTGGAATCGGCCTCGCCGCGTTCACCGCACCGACGATGCCGTTGCTTGCGACGGCCAAGCGCCGAATCGGCCGCAGGCTCGCCTCGGTCGCGACGGTCAGCGAGGCCGAGCAGAATCAAATCTGCGCGTACCTCTCGGTAGCGTTGCTCGTCGGGCTCTTGCTGAACACGCTCGCCGGCTGGTGGTGGGCCGATCCCGTCGCTGCGCTCGTGATCGCCGCCGTCGCCCTCGACGAGGGTGTCGAAGGCTGGCGCGGCGAGACCTCAAAGACTTGCTGCTAGAAGGCCATCGGGGGAGGGCCGTGACCGATCAGCGAGCCCCGGAGGATTCCCGCACGATCAGCTCAACCGGGATCACGAGCTCGATCGGACTCGCGGACGGGTCGACGATCATGCGCAACACGCCTTCGGCCGCCGCGATTCCCTGGGCGGGGGCGTCCTGCCGCACTGTGGTGAGTCTCGGCGAGACGCGAGTCGCATAGGGAACGTCGTCGAAGCCGACGATGGCGATGTCGTCGGGAACGCTGAGGCCGGCCTTCTCGATCGCAGACATGGCGCCGATCGCCATCACGTCGGTGGCCGCGAAGACGGCGTCGGGCCGTTCCTCGAGCGCCAGCAGCTTCTCCATCGCCGTGACGCCGTCGTGGAGAAAGAAGTCAGCCCCGGCCAGGTAATCCTTGCGCGAAGCAAGACCAACCTCCTCGAGACCGATGCGGTAGCCGAGCAAGCGCTCTCCCCCGACGGCATGAGAGAGCGGAGCGTGAATGGTCGCAATCCGGCGCCGGCCGGCCGCGTAGAGGTGACGAACGGCCTCGACGGCTCCGCCGACGTTGTCCGCCGAGACGTGGCCGAGACGGGGAGCGAGCCCGACATCGTCCACGCCCACGCAGGGAATCTCCGCCTCGAGCAGCCTGGAGACCCTGTCGTCGTCGGTGGTGAAGCCGTGCAGGATCACGCCGCTCACGCCGCTGTCTCGGCAGCGCCGGAGGTAAGCGTCGGGATCGCGGTCGATGGTGGTGAAGAGGAGCAGATCGCAGCCGCTCGCGCGCAGGCGCGACTTGATCCCCTCGAGCAGGCCGAGGAAGATCGGGTGCGGGCTGTTCGAGTACTCCCAGGTGATCGTCGCCACACCGATCACAAGCGGTTTCGCCGCGGCCGCCAGGGCCTTCTCCTCGGCGAGCGCGTCGGCGCGAGCATGGAAGAGCTCGCGCTCCCGCGTTTCCTCCTCGATCGCGGCGAGAATCTGGATTGCCGAGCGATCCATTCTTTGGGAATCGACCGTCGCTGGAGGCTGTTGAGTGAAGACCGGCACCGCAAGCCCTTCAACTCATCCTAGAACTACCTGCGATGAGAACTCCAGCCCGATATGCGGCGACAGCCCTGATCGAAACGGCGTCAGTGACGTCGCTCGACGCGTGAGCCGCCGACCACCTGATCACCGTAGTCGCCGAAACGCACCAGAGCCTTGAAGCCGCCGTCGTAGTCACGCGCCCAGAGCACGAGCCGGGCGCCCTGGCCGCCGACCGAGCAGCGTTCCTCGCCTTCGGGATCGAGACCGCGCCAGATGCGTACGAACGGGTTTTGCTCCCACTCCCTGGCCACGCTCGTCTCATCGGAATGCCCGGGCAGGAGGCGCGTCTCGGGCGGGAGGGTGAGTAGAACCTCCATGATCGAACGACGCAAATCGGCATAGCTCGAGCCCGAGCCGCCGACCGATCCGGCGAAGAGCGTGTCGCCACTGAAGCAGAAGCTGCCGTCGACGAGGAAGGAGAGCGAATCGTTGCTGTGCCCCGGCGTGGGCAAGACCTCGATCGTGAGTCCTCCGGTTTGGAACGGATCGCGCGGCCGCTCGACCGTCTCGAGGCCGAAGCGGCGCCTGAGTGTCTCGTTGCCCGCGGTGTGATCGCCGTGCCCGTGCGTGACCAGTAGGTGGGTGACGGTCAGCTCCCGCTCCTCGATCGACCGCAGCAGAGGCTCGAGCGGGGCGCCGCTGTCGACGAACACGCCCGTTCCGCCGGGGCGGTCGGCAACCAGGTAGGCATTCGAGAGCCAGCCCGGATGCATGCTCCGCTCGACGATCACGTCCTCAGTCCCCCGTCAGGTGATGCTTCCGAGATTCTGGGTCGCTAGCACCAAGCGATGCAAGGGAGCTCGTCTGGGGACGGAGGGGCGCCGGATGAGTGCGAGATCGTGGTTCGAGGCTAGGACGCAGGGCGCATTCGTATCGGTCAGAGATACGGATGCGCTCGAGGACAACGTCCTCGTGCCGCGAGATCGTGCTCAGCCGGCGTTTCTCTGTTTCTGGCCGAGCTCCGAAGCAGGGAGTGTTCATACCTGAATGGTATGGGCGCGACTGAGGACACAGCAGCGCGCCGCGTGATAGCGGGCCAGAAGCCGGAGCGCATTGCCTGACGGGGGACTAGGCTAATTGATCCAGTGCTCGCTGCTCTCACGCTCCCAGAGGACTTCCCCCGCCGCGTCAAGGCGATCGCCACCGATCTCGACCGAACGCTGATCGGGGAGGACTACAACCTCCACGACCGCACCATCGCGGCGATAACGGCCGCGCGCGCGGCCGGGATCCACGTGGTGATCGTGACCGGACGCATGTTCCGCTCGGTTCGCCGCTACTGCGAACGGGCCGGCCTCGACGACCCGGTCGTCTGTTACCAGGGCGCCGTTGTCGCCGATCCCGTCAGCGGGCGCTTTCTCCGCCACGTCGCGATCACGCTCGAGCTGGCGCACGAGGCGATCGGCACGATCGAGCAGGAAGGGTTCAGTCTGAACTGCTACGTCGACGACAACCTCTACGTCTCGGTGATGACACCGGAGGCCCGTCGCTACGCCGATTTCCAGCAGATCCCGATCGAAACCGTGGGCGATCTGCTCACCTGGCTCGACAAGCCTCCGACGAAGCTCGTCGTCATCGGCGAGCCCGAGGCTCTGGACGGGCTCGGCGAGCGGCTGCGGGAGCGCTTCGCCGGGCGCCTCTACATCTCCAAATCGCTGCCCTTCTTCCTCGAGTTGGCCAGCCCGGAGGTGTCTAAGGGCTCGGGGCTCGGCTTTGTGGCCGAGCAGCTCGGTTTCAAAGCCGAGGAGACCGTCGCCTTCGGAGACGGAGAGAACGACATCGAGCTACTCGACTGGGCCGGTTACGCGGTCGCGGTCGCCAATGCCGACGTCAGGGTGCTATCCGGCGCCGATTTCGTCTGCCCGCCCGTGACCGACGAAGGGGTTGCGCAGACAATCGAGGCCATGCTGGCTTCCGGCATCGGCCCGATGGGGTCTCGACCGCTGCAGTCCTCCGCCCCGTAGACTTGCGGCCGTGATCGACCTCAAAGCAGCTCGCTCCGATCCCGGCGGCTTTCGCGCTGCGCTTTCACGTAAGGGCGGCGTCGAAGCCTTCGACCAGTTGATCGAAGCCGACCGGCGCTGGCTCGAGCTGGTACCGCAGGTGGACGAGCTGCGCAGCCTGACGAAGCCCAAGGGAAAGCCCACTCCCGAGGAGCTCGAGCAGTTGAAGCAGGCGAAGGCGAAGCTGCAGCGCCTGGAGGAGGAGCTGGCGGATGCCGAAGCCACGCGCGAGGCGGCCCTGGCGCTGGTTCCGAACCCTCCCCACCCCGATGTCCCCGACGGAGACAGCGACGAGGATGCCGTCGAGCTCAGGCGCGTCGGCGAGCCACGCTCGATCGCAAACCCGCGCAGCCACCTCGAGCTCGGCCGCTTCGACATGGAGCGGGCCACCCGGGTGTCCGGTGCGCGCTTCGGATACATGATCGGCGATACTGCGCTGCTCGCACTCGCGCTCTACCGCTTCGCCCTCGATCTGCTCGGCAGCAAGGGCTTCGTACCGGTGTTGCCGCCCGTGCTCGTGCGCGAAGAGGCGATGTTCGGTACAGGCTTCTTCCCGACCGACAAGGCGAACATCTACGAGATCGGCTCGGACGGGCTCTACCTCACCGGCACCTCCGAGGTCGCGCTCGCCGGACTGCACATGAGCGAGGTGCTCGAGTCGAAGGATTTGCCGCTCCGCTACGCCGGCTACTCGACCTGCTTCCGGCGCGAGGCCGGTGCGGCCGGCAAGGAGACGCACGGCATGTTCCGCGTGCACCAGTTCGAGAAGGTCGAGATGTACGTCTACACGCGCCCGGAAGAGTCCTGGCAAGAGCACGAGCACATGGTCGCGATCGAAGAGGAGATCCTGCAGAAGCTCGGGCTCCCCTACCGCGCGGTCGATATCCCCGCCGGCGACCTCGGCGCTCCGGCAGCCAGGAAGATCGATCTTGAAGTCTGGTTCCCCGGCCAGGAGCGCTACCGCGAGGTCACCTCCTGCTCGAACACGACCGACTACCAGGCGCGCCGGCTCAAGGTCAGATACCGGGGCGAGCGCGGCCTCGAGCCGGTGCACACGCTGAACGGGACTGCCACCGTCGGGCGCATGCTGCTCGCTCTACTCGAGAACGGCCAGCAGGAAGACGGCGGTGTCGCCGTTCCGAAGGCGCTCGTGAAATTCGGAGCGCCGGCCGAGTTCGCTCGCCAGTAGCCGGCGGAAATCTGGCGATTTCCACCAGAGACACTCGCGGGGATCGAGTGCGAAGCACGCCGATCCGCGCGCTGCCGCCGCGATTTCGCTGTCCCATGCGCGTCCCGAACCCCGCAGAACACACGCGGTAAGCCCGCTACGCTTCTAGAACATCGAGCTGAGCGCACGGCGAAGCCGTGCTCAGCTCATACTTCGGACTCCGGCGAGAATCGTAAGATTGTCGCCGGCAATAAAGGCGGGGTGCCGGAGCGGTCGAACGGGGCGGTCTTGAAAACCGTTGGGGGTTCACGCCCCTCCTGGGTTCGAATCCCAGCCCCGCCGAATAGCCGCCGGAAATCCGCTCCCCTGTCGGGGAGCATGACGATTTCCGGCGGCGCGTACGCAAGCAATGGGCCACGACTGGCGTCGCGAGCCCCTCGCCGGTTCCTCGCTGCGTAGCGGGCTAACCGCGATCGGAGGCGGGGTCGCAATGGTCGGAGACGACTATTGCAAGCCGCGGACGCGTTTCCTGTTTACCCTCGCAACCGGACGGGCAAGAGGGCGATCGAACCGTGCGAAGCGAGGAAGGGTCGATGAGCGAATACGAGGACGACTTCAACCTCGGCAAGAGGACGCTCGAAGAAGATTTCCTCGAGGGAGACCGGGACGAGTCCGAATCGGAAGCGTTCGGTTACGACGAAGACGGTCTCGGGCCTGACAACTGGGACGACGAGGTCTAGATATCCCTCGAAGGGGTGATACGGGCGGCTCCGGTAGGCCGCTCTCGGGCCTTATCTGCGCCCGAATGCCGCTTTCTCTCGCTCGAACCGGCCCGAAAGGCCAGGAAGGACGAGGGGCGGCAACGTAGAAGGCGTGAGGGACTTATCGGGTCACCGGCGTGTAGCGACCGGTAGAGCCAAACGAGTACACCCCTTCATCCCTCCCACCACCTGAGGAGCCTCCCCGCGGGGCTCCTCAGGATTTAAGCCCTAGGCGATCGCGATCGCGCGCTACGAGGTACCCTTTTTGGGTTAAAGAGCTAAGCAGAGAAAGCCGATCCTATTGCCGTTGTCACCGTTTGCGTCCGCGCGTTGGAGGTGGGTCAATATGCGGCGAGCCAGCCGTGGGTTCCTTCGTCTTTTCGTTTTGGGATGTGTTGTGGCCTTGAGCGGCTTGTTCGCGGCCCAGGCAAGCGCATCGCAGCTCATCAGTAACGTCCCAACTCGCATCGACACGCGCACCGTAAGTATCAAAGTGAACAAAAAGGGGCTCGCCTTGCTCACCTTCAAGGTCAAGGGTCGCGTGCAGCACATACTCGCGCGCGGCGCGATCAACGCGCGCCCGCCCCTCAAGGGCGGCAAACAGGTGAAGTTCCAGCTCGACTACAAGGGCGGCTGGGGTTTCTTCCACGACGCCAAGTACTGGAAGAATCACTTCGGAGCGAACATCTGCGGTCCCTACACTCCGGACACGGGGACCACCACAACGACCACCACCACCACAGGGACCAACCCAGGGGACTACACACAGGGCGACACTCCGAGCAACACCCAGCCCGAAAAATCGGGCAAGCTAGATCCGCGCATCCTCATCTACGCCTGCACGACACCCGACGGCTCCCACTGGGCACTCCAGAGCTGGCAGCGCCGGCTCCGCTGCTACGGGCAGACGAACAAGGCCTACAACAAGGTCTGGGAGCTGCGCTTGGCACACTGGAACACCGAGCTTCCGAAGCTTGAGATCAAGTTCGACTGGCAGTCGTGGGGCACCCGGCACTACGATCACCTCTGGGGACGGTTCACCTATCTGGGTAAACCTGTCTACGGCTTCAAGAGCACCAAGGCCGGCGCACCCCTCGACGACTGGGGCCGCAACGTGTACCTCGAAACCTTCAACTCCCCTTACGGTCCGGGTTGGAGGCACGAGAACGCCTTCCTCACCCATAGGCCGACCAGCGCCTTCTGCTACGTCGTAACCAAACACAAAACCGCATCCCGCACGTTCCCGGCCGGTGCGGGAGAGAAGTACCGCGCCACGGTCGTTGGGCCCGGGGTAGCTCCCGACGTCACCTGGGAGGGAAATGAGCCCGGCCCATACGATTCAGTGCTAGACGCGCAGGCGAATGCACAGCAGCGGATAGATCTCGCAGGCGACTCGGCTTGCCAGATCAGATGACGGCGCCCGGCGAAACGGGCTGACCGCCGCCAACCTATCCGACTGCCGGTCGCGACTCGACCGTATGATCGAGGCGTGATCGAGCGCGCGCGAGCCGAAATCGAGGCGATCGTCTTCGATCTCGACGGCGTTCTCGTCGACAGCGAGGAGATCTGGGACGAAGCGCGCCGGATGCTGGCGCAGGAGCGCGGCCTCGCCTGGCCCGAAAGCGCACAACGCGACATGATGGGCATGAGCTCGGGCGAATGGTCGCGCTACATACACGAGCGGATCGGTCTCGAGGAATCTCCCGAGGAGATCTCAACGGAGGTCGTGCGTCGGCTCGAGCAGATCTACCGGCGGCACCTGCCTTTACTCGAAGGCGCCGTCGAGGCGGTCGAGCGCATGTCGGAGCGGTTCCGGCTCGGCCTGGCCTCGTCCTCGAACAGGCCGATCATCGACCTCGTTTTAGAGCTGGCGGGCGTCGCCGGCGAGTTCGAGGTCACGGTTTCCTCCGAGGAGGTCGAGCGCGGAAAGCCTGCTCCCGACGTCTACCTCGAGGTGCTCCGGCGCATGGCGGTCGCGCCCGAGCGAGCCGCGGCGATCGAGGACTCGACGAACGGGCTTCTCTCCGCGAAGGCGGCCGGCGTGCTCGTGGTGGCCGTTCCCAACCCGGCGTTCCCGCCGCGCGCCGACGCGCTCGCCGCGGCCGACGTCGTGCTCAACTCGCTGGCCGAGCTGACGCCGGCGACAGTTCTCAGTGCGTGAACAGGCGCACGCCGGTACAGGTCATGAGCAGGCCGTACTCGTTCGCCGCCTCGGTTACCTCGCCGTCGCGGATCGAGCCGCCCGTCTGTGCCACATAGCCGACACCGACCGCGGCCGCCCGGTCGATCGTGTCACGGAAAGGTATGAAGGCGTCCGAGCTGAGCGACATTCCCTCGAGCCTGGCCAGCGAGTCGCTGCGCTGCTCGGGCGTGAGCGAACGCGGCTCCTGTGAGAAAGACGCGAGCCATGCCTCGCGCTCCTTAGCCGTCATCTCGCCGCGCAGATAGAGGTCGATCGCGTTGTCGCGCTCGGGGCGCCCGATACCTTCGCGGAAGGGCAGCGCCTGCACGAGCGGGCTGCGCCGCAGGTGCCAGAGCTGAGCCTTGTTCGCGGCCAGCTGAACGCAGTGGATACGCGACTGCTGGCCGCAGCCGACTCCGACGAGCTGACCACCCAAGGCGATCGTGATCGAGTTCGACTGGGTGTACTTGAGCGCGATCGTGGCCAGCAAGAGGTCGCGGGCCGCTTCGTCGGGAAGCTCGCGGTTCTCGGTCACGATCCCGGCGCGCAGATCGTCGATGGTCAGACGGGCGTCGTTGAGCGGCTGCTCGAGTGTGACGCCGAGCAGATCGCGGCGCTCTATCTTCGGCAGGCCGACCTCCGGATCGGCCTCGAGCACGAGGTAGTTGCCGCGCTTCTTCTCTTTCAGGAGCTCCAACGCCGCCGGCTCGTAGCCGGGCGCGATCACGGCGTCCGACACCTCTTGGGCAAGCAGAGCGGCGGCCGGCTCGTCGACGACATCGCTGATGGCCACGCAGTCGCCGAAAGAGCAAAGGCGGTCGGCGCCGCGGGCACGTGCGTAGGCGTTTGCGACCGGGCTCAGCTCCAGGTCACCGACGAAGTACGACTCCCTCAGATCGTCGGGAAGCGGCACGCCGAGACCGGCGCCGGCAGGGCTCAGGTGCTTGTATGACGCCGCCGCGGGTAGCTCGAGTCCCTCGCGTAGCTCACGGACGAGGTTCCAGGCCAGAAGCGCGTCGAGGACGTTGATCGCGCTCGGAGCACCGTTGAGCACGCGGAAGGGAAGCTTCTCGCCCGCCGTCAGCACCGCTGCAGGTTTCTGGTGCGGGTTGGTTCCGTAGCGAAGCTCGAGTCGCGCCTGGGTTGCCATCAGAGCCCTCCTTGGGATCGTCGGTTCAGTGCCCAGGCGCTCGGCATCGCTCCCCGCAGCTCCCCGGTGGTCGATTCCACCTCGTAGCGCCAGTCGCGGCGGGACCCCATTGTCCCACATCGGCCCGCGGTCGGATCGATCAGATCTCTCCATTTGCAGTCGGTGAGTCTGGTACAGAGTTTTCTTGCGCTGATACCCGCCGGGGTAGTGGCAACTCGCGTTCTCGGGGCGCCGCTGGTGGTGCGAGCCCGGAGGGGATAGTGCTCCGCACAGACCCGGAGAGGATCGTGCCGCCAGCGGCGTCAAGACGTCCCGGCGCCGAGCAGTCAAACAGGTGTCTCTACGGCTGGCCGAGAGAGCGAGCTATACCCTGCCGAGGAGCACACAGCCGTTATGGCCGCCGAGTCCCATCCCGTTCGAGATCGCGTAGGCGAGCGCGGCTTCGCGTGCCTCGTTGGGCACGTAGTCGAGGTCGCAGTCGGGATCGGGGTGCTGGTAGTTGATCGTCGGCGGGATGACGCCGTGTTTCAGCGCCAGCACGCAGGCCATTGCCTCGATCGCGCCGGCGGCGCCCAGGCAGTGGCCCAGCATCGACTTGGTCGAGGAAACCGCGAGCTTGTAGGCATGTTCGCCGAAGGCCGCCTTGATCGCCTTGGTCTCGGCGGCGTCGCCGAGCGGAGTCGAGGTGCCGTGGGCGTTGATGTAGCCCACCTGCTCGGGCTCGATGCCTCCGGCCACGAGGGCTTCGCTCATCATGCGCGCAATTCCGGTCGCCTCGGGATCGGGCTGAGCGATGTGGAAGGCGTCGTTCGAGGCGCCGTAGGAGAGGACCTCGGCGTAGATCTGCGCTCCGCGCGCGCGCGCCGCTTCCAGCTCCTCGAGCACGAGGATGCCGGCGCCCTCGCCGATTACGAAGCCCTCACGGGTCGCGTCGAAGGGGCGCGAGGCGCGCGGCGGGTATTCCTCCTCGGCGGCGAGCCCGCGCATGCTGCAAAAGCCCGCGAGGACGAGCGGCGTCAGAGCGGCCTCGGCGCCGCCGGCGAGAATGGCGTCGGCAGCGCCGCGGCGAACGATCTCGGCGCCCTCGCCGATCGTGTAGGAGCCGGTCGCGCAGGCGGCGACTCCAGCGAAGTTGACGCCTTTGAAGCCGAAAGCGATGGCAAGCTGGCCGCTGGCCGCGTCGGTGAGGACGCTGGGGATGAACCAGGGCGCCACGCGACTCGGGCCGCGCTCGAGCCGTGTCTGCTCCTGAGTGGCGATGCCGCCGATGTCGCCCACTGCCGAGCCGAGAACGATTCCGATCCGCTCCGGCGCGTAGGCGCCGAGCAGGCCGGCATCGTCCACCGCCTCTTTACCGGCGGCCAACGAGAACTGCGTATAGCGCGCGAGCTTGCGCAGCTCCTTGGGCGGCGCCAGGCCGGCCGAATCGAAGTCCTTGACCTCGGCGGCGATACGAACGGGGTAGTCGCTCGCATCGAAGGCTTGGATGAAGTCGATCCCGCTCTTCCCGGCGACGAGTCCGTCCCAGGTCGTGGCGACATCGTTCCCAAGCGGAGTAACCGCACCGAGTCCGGTGACGACAACGCGACGCATGGCCAAACTCTAGTCGAGGCGCTCGCCCGGGCGAGGAGCCTGCCAGCGTCGCTTCGGCGCACCGCCAAGCTACCGCGCTCCGGCGCCGAGGACGTATCCTGAGTAGGACGATGATCGACGAACATCCTCAAGGACTCGACCTCTCGCTGGAGCCGCTGGACGATTACGTCGTCATCCAACCCTCCGACGAGGAAACCGAGACGCGCGCCGGCCTGATCATCCCCGCCAGCGCCGACAACACCTGCCAATCGGGTGTTGTGATCGCGGTCGGCGCCGACGCCGAGAGCGTCGAGCCCGGCGACAAGGTTCTCTTCCCCAGGGACGCCGGCCACGAGGTGCGACTGGCCGGAACCGCGGTGCGGGTCATACGCCGCCGCGAGCTGATCGCGCGCATCCACGACTGATACCGGCGGAAATCTACGATTTCCGCCGGAGAACAGAAGCGTGCGCTGAGCCGCGCCTTTGTCCGTCAGAAATCTGCGATTTCCGACGGCGACATGAGCGGGCGCTGAGCCGCGCCTCCGGCGCTCTGCTCAGCGCGGCGTCCTAGAAGCGGGGCGGGCTGACCGTATGTTGCTTTGCCGGGTCCGGATCGAGTTGGGGACCAGCGTTGAGCGAGCCGCGCCCGCGCGTGTCGGGCGCGGCGGCACGCCGGGTATCTGCTCCCTTCGGGAGCGATCCCCCGCGAGAGCGTGGTAGGACGGGCGCCGAGTAGTGCTTTCGAACCACCCTCTCTGCGATCTCCCGCGACAGGCTTGGGAGGTCAGGGACGCGGCGGAGCGAAGGCTCTAGCTCGATGCAGGTGGCCGAATCCAATCCAAGCGTCCCGCCGAAGATCGGAACTCTCCGCGAAGGGGCACTACACGCGCAGCTCAAGGACTGGTACCGCCGCCCGGGCGACGAACTCGAGCAGCGACTCTCGGGTTACGTCGTCGACATCGTCCGCGGCGAGCTCCTGATCGAAATCCAGACGGGCGGCTTCGCACCGCTCCGGCGTAAGCTCGATGTCCTCACACGCGAGCATCCGGTTCGGATCGTGGCTCCCGTGGCGCGCGAGCGCAGAATCGTTCGCCTCTCGAGCGAGGGCGAGATCCTCTCCGCCCGCCGCTCTCCCAGGCACGGCAGGGTCGAGGATGTCTTTTCCCGCCTGGTCAGCATCCCCACGCTGCTCTGCCGACCGCGACTCGAGATCGAGATCCTGTTGACCGAGGAAGACGAGCTGCGCGTCCTCCGGCCAGGGAAAGCATTCAGACGCCATGGCTGGGTCGTCAGCGGACGGTCACTTTCGGCGGTCGCCGACTGCATCCGTATCGCCGGGCCCGAGGACGCGGCGGCGCTGTTGCCGTCACGGCTCCCCGAGTCGTTCGACACCGCGGACCTCGCCGAAGCGGCCGCGATCACTCGCCGGCTCGCGCAACAGATGACCTACTGCTTACGCGCCATGGGAATGCTCGAAATAACCGGCGACCGCCGCCGCGCGCACGTCTACCGGCGCACAACCGCCGATTCGCGACTCGCATCGCATTCGCTGGAGAAACGTCCCAGAAAGAGCGAAGCCCGCCTCGCATAAGCCGCAGACGGGCGACGCCACTTTGCCGGGATGAGGGGGGAGCCGGCTCCCTAAGTTTCGTCACTCGCGCCGCCACTGGCAGCCCTACATCGGGGGATCTTCCCTCCCCGACTCGGTCGCGACCGTTACCCCGCCGCGAGGCCTTTACCGGTGGCGTCCGCTATTGTGAGCGGCGCTCGGAGAAGTGGCCGAGTGGCTGAAGGCGGCGCCCTGCTAAGGCGTTAAGGGGGTCTAATCCTCCTTCGAGGGTTCGAATCCCTCCTTCTCCGAATAGCGGCCGGAAATCTACGATTTCCGGCCGCTTATCCGCCGAAAGTCTTGCGACTTTCGGCGGCGTTTAATCAAGGCGCTGAGCCGCGCCTTCGGCGCGTTGCTCAGCGCGGTTTCCGAGGAGCGGCGCGGGCTGACCGCTGGCGCTTTGCGGGGTCAGTGCGAGTTGGCGACCGACGTTGAGCGAGCCGCAGCCGCGCTTGTCGGCTGCGGCGGCATCGCTGGGTACCTACTCTCTTCGGGAGTGATCCCCGCGAAGTGGGGGTGAGAAGGCCGGGGATCTAATCGCTTCGGAGTGATCCCCGGCCAAGGTCTGAGCGCTAGTCTTCGCCGAGATCAGCTCGGAGGGGTGGCAGAGCGGTCGAATGCGGCGGTCTCGAAAACCGTTACCCGTCATTCGGCGGGTCGGGAGTTCGAATCTCCCCCCCTCCGCTTA
>Ga0187886_1001064_pt1 | contig 27161 bp, 22 predicted proteins | sample June2016WEW_20_1_FD_133001 | JGI IMG/M metagenome (GOLD analysis project Ga0187886, IMG submission 133001) | Peatland microbial communities from SPRUCE experiment site at the Marcell Experimental Forest, Minnesota, USA - June2016WEW_20_150 | ecosystem: Environmental > Terrestrial > Soil >...
AATAGATTGCGTATTGATGGGCATAGCATTAATGTTCGCATTGCCTCAAACGAGCATAGAATATAAAGTGTTATTTTCCGTATTGATATTGCTGTATCTATCTATTGTCAGCCCATTGGAGCCGAAACCTAAGTTAATACTGTACGTTTTTATTTCTTTTATGATGGCGGCGGCAAGCCTGATTAAATTCACTGCAATGCTGGTAAGCGGCAGCATATTAATTTTTATGATTGTTTTTTACCTTTATAAAAAGCAGATAATTCCATTGTGTTGTATTTTATTCTCATATATAGGCTCTATGCTGCTTTTACTTGTTTTAACAGGGCAAAAAATCACCAATTTCCCGAATTATCTGCTTAACAGTTACGAATTATCTAATGGGTACAATTCCGCTATGACCAGAAGCGGCCCTGTCCAACAGGTTATTATAGGATTCTGTATCCTTGCACTGTTCGGCCTTGTGCTGCTGAATTCAATTTTAAAAAATAAGCCTGGCATAATATATTTTATCCTTATCAGCGCAGGCTTTGTTTTTGTAAGTTTTAAACATGGTTTAGTTCGCCAGGATGCAAGTCATATATACATTTTTTTTGCCAATGCCCTGTTGATTTTCGTCTCTATGTATATAACGAATAAAAAACAGCTTACCTTACTAATGCGAAGTTTAATTCTGATACTTGTATTTATTTTAGCTGCCGCTATTTTTAAACATTCTCCGCATCAGATAATTCCGGATATTGGCGGACAACTTAAGATGCTCGGCTCTGCGGTATCTTTAGCGACTGATGACGCGGCGGCCAAAGCTAAGATTCTGGAAGACGCCAAAAAAGAAATGAGAACATTAAAAGATGAAACTATAAAGTATATAGGCAGCAAATCTGTGGATATAATGCCGTGGGAAATTTCATCGGTTTATGCTTATGACTTAAATTGGGCACCCAGACCTGTTTTCCAATGTTACAGTGCCTATACAGATAAACTTGACATGCTTAATTCACAGTATTTCGAAAGCGATAAAGCTCCGGATTTTTTGTTATATGCCTATGGTCACATAGATGGAAGATACCCGCTGTTTGATGCCCCGGCTACCTTCAGGACTATTTTGAGAAATTATAAACCTGTACTTATAGACGACAACAACTATTACTATATTATTTTACGAAAAACGGATACACGGAGTTTGTCAACCTCAAAAACCATCTCAGTTCTCGATACAGAAATTGGAAAACCAATACCGGTGCCCCAAATAAAGGATGGATATTTATTCGCAAAAATCTATATGGATTACAATTTACTTGGAAAAATAGCAAAGCTGGTTTACAAACCTCCAGGTGTTTATATACGATTAATTGCCGATGATGCCCCGTTTATATACAGATTTATTGCTTCGACAGCAAAAAACGGAATATTCCTGTCGCAGTATACTTACCACGTAAGTGAGTTGCCTGATATCTGGAATGGAAAGGTGAATAACAACCTGAGTTCGATAACTATATCTACCCCATATCCGGCTTTCTATAATAAAAATATACATGTGGAATTTTTCGAAGTTCCTCTTTAGCATAACGTCCTGATTAACGGAGCTAAAAATGAATTCAAATAACATACTAATGAAAAAAGTTATTATAAATACAGCGATTATTCTACCCATCATTTTCACATCATTTTTTGTGTATAAATTCGGTATCACTATTCCATATTGGGATCAATGGGAACTTGTTCCCCTGCTTGAAAAAATGCATAATCATAGTCTGACAATAGCTGACCTTTGGACTCAGCATAATGAACATAGGATAATACTCCCTCAGATTGTAATGTTGGTTCTTGCCCGCCTGTCAAACTGGAATATATTTCTCGAACTGTGCACAAACATAGTACTGGCAATTTTTATCCTTTTGCTTCTTTTATCCATACTTGAGAATACTTTAAAAACAACATCGCCATTGCTGAAGATTTTCATCTCTCTGATGGTGTTTTCTATGATTCAGTATGAAAACTGGGCGTGGGGCTGGCAGATTCAGCTGTTTATGTGTGCATTAGGCTCTGTTGCCGCGATATGGGCCGCAAATAAATGGCAGGGAAAAACCATCGGCCTGATTATTGTAATATTGGCTGCCATATTATCCAGCTACTCTTTTAATTCAGGTTTGTTAACCTGGCCTGCTGTGCTCGTTGTCTTTCTGCTGCAGAAAAAATGGAAAATGAAGCATATTTTAATATTAGTTTTAGCCTGTACCGCAACAGTCCTGTTATACTATCATAACTACACAAAACCTCCTTATCATCCTCCAGTGTTATTTTTTTTGAGCCATCCATTAATTTATATCAAATATGTACTGATATATTTAGGAGGATCTTTGGGCTGGAATTATTATCCCCCTGCCAGTGAGGCGGTTGCGATAATTTCACTGCTTCTAATATCACTGGCGATTTTAAATCTGTGGCGATTTGACAAACAAAAACTATGCGACATGGCACCATGGGCGGGGCTGGCATTATACGCCTGTATGGCGGCATGCGCAACAGGCTTGGGAAGAGCGGGTTTTGGATGGCAGCAGGCATTCTCCAGCAGATATACTGTATTCTCACTCTTTCTGCCGCTTTCCGCAGGCATTCTGATGCGATACTCAGTAAGATTTAATCCCAAAATAAAAAATAAATTTTTAAAAAATATACTTTTTATAATTATTATACCCATATTTACCGTATCGTATATCAACTGTTATAGCATTGGCCTGCGAAATATGAGGGGGATGTCGGCATACACTTATACCGCAGCATTTTGCCTAAATAATCCTCAAACGGCCCCTGATTATTTTCTGAAAAGATTATATCCTGACCCTAACATTGTTAAACCAAGAATTAAAACTTTGTCTGAACTGGGTATAAAATTCAAGACCAACAAGAAAAATGAATAGCAAAAAAAGCAACTGAAAACTTCTACGTATTTTCTTTAATTTTCGCTCCACTCCAAAGCTCTTCCAATTCCGGAGCTTTTATCAGCCAAAGGACAGCTACAAAAACGATTGCTCCCACAGGAACACATACACCCAAAACGACCAGATTATTCACATTGCTCATACGCCATTCCAAATAATAAACAACAGTCGCCATCACAGCAGAGGCGATTATCGCCCTTACAATGCTTTTGGCGATTTTGCGGCCGCCTAAAAGACCAAGCCGTTTGCGTAATATTAAAATAAGAATTATACTATTCATCGCAAAAGTAATCGATGTAGAAAGCCCAAATGCTCCCGGTCCCATACCCGGCAGCCAAATCAGTGCAAGCAAAAGTAATATATTAAAAACGGCGAGAATACAGGAAACCTTAAGAGGCGTTTTTGTGTCTTTGCAGGCATAAAACGCCCTTGCAAGGATTTGATAACTGCAATAAGCCCACATACCGAGAACGTACATTTTCAATACAAACGCGGCCTGTATAGCATCAGGAACGGTAAATTTCCGCCTGGCATAAATCATCATTATCGGTTCGGCAAGCATATACAAGCCTACACCTGTCGCTATACCTTCCATCAGCGAAAGACGAATTGCGCGGTTGATACTGTCGCGCAGATTTGGTATATCGCCGCGGGAGGCGTAACGACTCAACAAAGGAAAAACCGCAACACCCAGCGAAATAGCAAGTACGCCCATAGGAAACTGATAAAATGAACGGGCGGCGCCAACTCTCACAATTACACCTTCTCTGAGCGGACATGGAATCGACCAGCCAAAAATATTAATAGCTGGAGATAGTTTTGTTAATGTAAGATTCCATGCGATGATATCCTGAAAAACCTCCGAGAACTGCAGAAACCCAAGCCCCAAAAGCATCGGCATAATAAGCTGTATTATCGGCTTGATTCCGGGCTCTATCGGCTTAAGCCGAGGACGAAGAAACAGGCCGCTTTTTTCCAGCAGCCATAAAACCGCGGCAAGCTGGACAACACCGGCGACAATAACGCTGAACGCCACCAGAACAAGCTGGTGCTGGAGGTTTTCCTTCAGGAGCGGCGCAAGCCACCATGCAGCGATAATTCCGAAAATATTAAAAATTATCGGCGCAAAGGCTGGAAAAGCAAAATGACCTCTTGCGTTAAGAGCCGCCGAACAGAGAGCAAGCAGACAAACAGTGAACATATAAGGATACATAATTATCGCCAGCAACATCAGAAATTCTCTGTCTTTGGGGCCAGGCACAAGGGAATAAATGAAAAATGCCAGCTCGCCGATAACCAGCAGCGCCGCAAGAAAAACAGCCAATATGGCAAACGAATTTGCAAGCAGCAAACGAGCTTTTTCGGCGCCATCTTTTTCGTGGACATCTGTGAAGACAGGCACAAAAGCCGAGGCAAGCGCACCTTCGCCGAACAGGCGTCTGAAAAGATTGGGAATTTTAAACGCCAGGCCAAAGGCGTCGTTGTAGCGGGTAGCACCGAGTGATGTGATGCCTAAATCACGGAAAAAGCCGAATATGCGGGAAAGCAGTGTAATTACCGCCACTGTTTTTGCGGCGTTAAAAAAGTGTTCACGCTCCTTATGTTCGCTTTGAATTTTTTCATCCATAGATATGGATTATAATTTACAAACCGTCTCAACTCCAGGCAAAAACATCAGGAAAAACACTCTACTGAGAGGTTTTGCGGGCAGCGCGGCGGCGGTCCTCTTCTCTCAGGAAACGCTTGCGGATTCGAATTGAATTAGGACAAATTTCAACAAGCTCGTCGGACTGTATATACTCCATCGACAGCTCAAGACTCATTATTCTGGCGGCTTTGACTCGTGCGGCCTCGTCTTTGCCGGACGCTCGCATATTACTCATCTGTTTTAGTTTTACCGCATTAACGGGTATATCATTGTCCTTGCAGTGTTCGCCAACGACCTGGCCTTCATAAACAGTATCGCCTGGCTCAACAAAGAAAGTGCCCCTGTCGTATAAGGCGTCAAGCGCATAAGCTGTTACCTGACCGGCATTTGTAGCGACCATAACGCCACATTTTCGCTGAGGAATCGAGCCTCGCAGAGGTTCGTATCTTTCAAAAGAATGATGCATAATCGCTTTGCCCTGTGTGGCGTTCATCATCCTTGCGTTAAGGCCAAACAGGCCGCGGGACGGTATAAGAAATTCCATATGAATAAAATCGCTGGTGCCGCTCTTGGCATCTATTTTCAAAACTTCGCAGCGTCTCTCGCCGATAAGCCCCATTACTGCACTTTGACAATCCATAGGACAATCAACCGCAAGCAATTCGATAGGCTCCTGATGAATTCCATCGATAACTTTCACAATTACTTCAGGCTTGCCGACGCAAATTTCATATCCTTCACGGCGCATATTCTCCAAAAGTATTCCAAGATGCATAAGTCCCCTGCCGGAAACAATGAATTCCTCGGGCGTCAGGCCCGGTTCAACCCGCAACGCGACATTGTGCTGAAGTTCCTTTTCAAGTCTTTCGCCAATCTGCCTGCTTGTTACATATTTGCCGTCACGGCCAGCGAAAGGCCCATCGTTGACTCTGAATGTCATCGACATTGTCGGCTCATCGACTGCTATAACGGCAAGCTTGGATGGATTGTCTGCACAGGCAATAGTGTTTGCGATATCGACAGGGTCAAGACCCGATACGGCGCATATATCGCCTGCTAAAACTTCGGGCACCTGCTTTCGAGTAAGGCCATCGAACAGATGAACCTGCATAACCTTCTGCAGAGTATGCACATTATTTGCGTCAATCACGGTAACGTTCTGGCCTTCTCTAATCTGGCCGGCGAAGACCCTGCCTACCGCGATTTTTCCCACATAATCGGAATATTCAAGACTTGTTACGAGCATTTGCAGCGGAGCGTCAAGATCGGCCTTGGGCGGAGGAACTTTATTTATGATGGTTTCAAATACTATTTGCATATTGGTAGTTTTCTTATCAGGGTCAGTTGTTGCCCAACCTTGTCTTGCAGAAGCGTAAATAATAGGAAAATCGAGAGCATCATCGGTGGCGCCGAGCTGAACAAGCAAATCGAAAACTTCGTTGACAACCTCGTGCGGCCTGCTGTTTTCGCGGTCTATCTTATTAATTACAACTATAGGCTTTAGTTTATTCTCAAGAGCCTTGGTTAATACAAATCTTGTCTGCGGCATAGGTCCTTCGAACGCATCAACCAAAAGCAAAACGCCATCGGCCATTTTTAAAACGCGTTCGACTTCGCCGCCGAAATCGGCGTGGCCGGGTGTGTCGATAATATTGATTTTATATTCATCTCCCTGGAGGTCAGTGTAATAAACCGCACAATTTTTGCTCAGGATTGTTATGCCCCGCTCCCTTTCGATGGGGTTGGAATCCATAATAAGATCTGCCTCGCCGCCGGCCAGTTTGTCAAGGTCTTCTGTCCGAAACATTCCGGATTGATACAGAAGCTTATCAACCAGCGTCGTTTTGCCGTGGTCAACATGGGCGATTATCGCTACATTACGAATATAATTTGAATACATAAAAATCTCTAAAATATTAAAAAGGTTAATCAATAATCAGGATGTGTTTTAATCCCTATTATGGAAAAGGAACATTCTATATGCCCGAACCGCAAATGTCAACCTGTTTCTTAATCCAGGCAATTAAAACTAAAACGATGTAATTTACGTCTGAACCGCTCAATGGTTTGTTTTGACTAATATTATGCCATTTTTGCAGGCATTTTCGGCAGCAGGTTCCTGTGGCATGCTGAGCGATAAAAACAGGATGGCCTTGGGTCGGCGTTTGTCTGCCGTCATTTTTCGGCTCGGCCGGGGCAAGACGCTTGGTAATAAAATCTCTGGCGTGCTGCTCGATTGTAGCCATTCCCCTTTCATTAATGTATTCAATGTCCGCAGGTTTAAGCTTAAAGCTGTTCCTGAACTTTGACCTTGAAAGCTTTTCAAAAAGTTTATCAAAATCTCCCATTACTTTACCAGCATCGCTTTGGCTAACTGCTGACTTTTTTCACCGCCGAACAGAAGCTCAACCAGCTTCAGCGAAAATTCAAGTGCAGTGCCGGGCCCCTGAGAAGTTATGCAGTTGCCGTCAACAACAACACTTTGATTTATCGCTTGTTTGTTTTTCAGCGTGTCGATAAAAGCCGGAAAACAGGTCGCCTTTTTATCTGCCAATAAACCGTGATGTTCAAATACGATCGCAGGCGAGGCACAAATCGCGGCATATAACCTGCCAGACTGTTTTTGCTGTTTCAGCATCTCGATAAGCTCTTTACTGTCGCGAAGATTTTCAGCTCCCGGCATTCCGCCCGGCAGGACTATAAGGTCATAGACCTGCCCCAAACAGTCGGTAATTAAACAATCGGCAGTGATTTTGACCTTTCTGGCGGTAGTTATCTGCATTTTTTGCACAGAAGCGATGGTTAAATCTGCCCCTGCCCGTCTGAGGCAATCAATTATCGCGATTGCCTCCAATTCTTCCGTGCCGTCTGCAACGGCTATTAGCGCCTTTTTACTCATAAAAATTCCTCTTACAACTTTAACAATATTCTAATATAATACTAATAATACACAAACAAATACTAAATATCATTGAGTGAAAGATATTTTACACGGAAAAGCAGTTATGGCAAAAGAAAACATTCTAATCGTGGACGATGAGGAAGACGTTCTCGAACTGGTGCGTTTTAATCTTGAAAAAAACGGCTATAAAACCGAGACCGCAACCTCCGGAGAAGATGCACTTGCAAAGGCAAAATCAAAATTGCCGGATTTGATTATTCTCGACCTTATGCTTCCCGGCATCGATGGGCTTGAAGTTTGTAAAAAACTGAAAAGTGAAGCCAAGACAGAAAACATCCCTGTAATAATGCTCACGGCCAAAAGCGAGGAATCTGATATTATAACGGGTTTGGAACTGGGGGCACAGGACTATATCACCAAGCCGTTCAGTCCAAAAGTGCTGGTTGCGAGAGTAAGAAGAAATTTGCAAAAAATTATTGCTCATGATTTGGAAAAAACGCCTGTAAAAATTCATGAATTAATCATTGACCCTGCACGTCACGAAGTCCTGATTAAAAATAAACCTGTAGAACTTACATTTACGGAATTCAGCATTCTCTATACATTGGCCAAACGCCCCGGGCTGGTCTTCACACGATACCAGATTGTCGATTCTATTCGCGGCGAAGATTACCTTGTTACCGACCGGGCGATTGATGTGCAGATAGTTTCTCTTCGGAAAAAATTAGGTCCAATCGGCAAATATATTGAAACCGTTCGAGGCATCGGCTATAAATTCAAGGATTAATTATGGCCAGAAAACGCCTTATATGGCAGCTTTATTTTACCTATCTGTTAGTCATTGTCGCGGCACTGACGGCGACAACGTGGTATTTTTCAGCCTCTTTTCGCCAGTTCTATATTGACCAAACCGCCGACAAACTCAGTACACTGGCAAAAGTATACAGCACTCAAATCACGCCCCTGGTGCAGGAATCGAAAAACAACGAGATTGACACTCTCTGTAAAAAATTCGGCAAACTAAGCGCAGTGAGAATTACAATTATAAGCACTTCAGGTGCGGTGCTTGGCGATTCCGAGCAGTACCCTGCGAAAATGGAAAATCATTCCGACCGGCCGGAATTCATCCAGGCGATTCAAAAATCCTTCGGTCGGTCCAGCAGATTAAGTCATACCCTCGAGAAAAAAATGATGTATGTAGCTTTGCCGATTGTCAGCAGCGGCAAAACAATCGCCGTTATCCGTACTGCAATATCCATCGATATGATTGACGATACGCTTCATTACATTTATATTAAAATCGTCTCTGCCGCAATTTTAGTCTCCGTTATAGTCGCCTTTTTGAGCGGCGCTATTCTTATTCTTAACGATGTAACAAGGTTTCGCAGGCTGGAAAACATCAGAAAAGATTTCGTTGCCAATGTTTCACACGAGCTGAAAACCCCCATTACTTCAATTAAAGGTTTTGTCGAGACGCTGCTTGAAGGCGGCGTGAAAGACCCGCAGCAGGTCAATCAATTTCTTGAGGTTATAGCAAAGCATACGGAAAGGCTGAACGCGATCGTAGAAGACCTTTTAAGCCTGTCGCGCCTGGAAGAAAGCCGTTCCAAAAGGGATTTCGTCCTAAAAAAAGTTTATCTCAAATCAATACTGTCGGCGGCAATAGAGCTGTCGGGCATAAAGGCACATCAAAAGCGAATTACAATAAATCTTAATTGTCTTGATGACCTTAAAGTCAACGCAAATACACTTCTGCTCGAGCAGGCGGTGTTTAATTTAATAGATAACGCCATAAAATATAGCGAACCCGACAATATTATAAAAATTACCGCACAGGAATCAGAAAAGGAATTATTAATTTCCGTTCAGGATAACGGCTGTGGAATAGAGCAAAAGCATTTGCCGCGCCTTTTCGAGCGTTTTTATGTGGTCGATAAAAGCAGAAGCCGCAAACTCGGCGGAACAGGTCTGGGGCTTTCCATTGTGAAGCACATCGTCCAACTTCATAACGGCTCTGTATCTGTTGAAAGCACGCCCAGTAAAGGAAGCACCTTCACAATTCATCTGCCGATAGTTTAATACAATTCTAATATAAGTTTCACATACCTTTAACACTTTCAAATTAACTTGTACTTCAATGTAAAAATAAAAAACAAGTTTTTTGGAGGTGTAACAATGAAAAAAGGATTTATTTACGCATTTTTGCTGTGCGTTGCGGCGGTATGTTTCTGCCAACCCTTAAAGGCGGATTCGCCGCTTGTATCCGACACTAACAAACCTACATACAACCTTAAACATCCAACCGACTGGCTTAACCTCAGCGGGGACTTACGTTTTCGTTATATGTATGATAATAATCGCAAGCTCAACGATGAAGACCTCGGACACGACAGAAGCCAGCTACGCCTTCGAGCACGATTGCAGGCAACGGCAAATATAACAAATGACCTTGATTTTAATATCCGGCTTATAACAGAGCCGAGATATTTTCTTGAAGCAGCTGCCGAGATGCACAAGTGGGCGTATAACGAAGCGCTGTTCGATAAGTTCAACCTGACATGGAGAAATGCTTTCGGACAGCCGCTCACTGTAGTCGCCGGCAGGCAGGACATAATACTCGGCACCGGGTGGCTCGTTTCTGACGGCACACCGCTGGACGGCAGCAGGGATGGTTTCTTCGACGCTTTGAGGTTTACATATAATATAAAAGACTGGGACGCCACAGCCGATGTCATATTAATAGACAATCACGGCGACAGCGCAAAATGGTTAAAGCCAATCAACGACAGGGACATCGACTTTTCCGAGCAGGATGAGCAAGGCGGCATATTTTATTTTAACAAAAAAACATCGAAAGATTCCGGTTTCGACGTATATATGCTTTATCAGCACGATACAAAGCGAGTTGCGAAAACCGGCGGAGCTAAAGGTGAAATATATACGCCGGGTGCAAGATTCTACGGCAAATTAAACGACAATTGGGGATACAACGCTGAGTTTGCCCCGCAGTTCGGACACAAAAACGGCAAAGACCTCCATTCATTCGGAACAAACGACCAGTTGATTTACAATTTCAACGATGAAAGAAATAACAGGATATACCTGGGCTATGAATATCTTTCCGGAAACAAAGACCAGGACAAGTATTTCGACAGAGGCTGGGGACGAATCGATTCATGGAGCAGTCTATACCAGGGCAATATCGACGCCATCGACGGCAGAGCGTATGAAAGCTCAAATTTGCACAGGTTTTATACAGACTGGGCGACCAAACTTTCCGAAAAATTAGAACTGAAAACCGGCTATGCGATTCTTCTTGCTGACAAGAACACTCTTAAGGCAGGAACAAACGGGTTAAGCCAAGACGGCAAAGTACGGGGGCATCTGGTGAAAGCTATGCTTACTTATGCGCAAGCTAAAAACATAGTCCACAAGCTCGAAGGCGAATTATTTTTCCCCGGCAGTTACTACACCAACCCCAGAAACAGCACCGCTGCCTTTTTCAGATACACTTTAACATTTACATGGTAGGAATATTTAACAAAATTCTAACATTTCCTGCACATATTTCTAACAATTACATATTAAACTTATAATAGGAATGTGGTTATTAGAATTATACAGATAAATTTAAGTTCTTTTTCTATTGACCGTTATGCATTAAATTTTAAAATAACACAGGGATAAAAGGAATCCTGAAAAATGAAAGGAAAACTAAAATGATGAAGAAATTATGTCCAATCCTGACTATCTTATTGGTTTCAATATCAGTTTTCGCCACACCGGGAAAAAATGTTGTCCAGATTAAAGGTTCGGACACTATGGTCAACCTCGGCCAGGCATGGGCGGAAAAATATATGGAAGTAAACCCGCAGGATTTCATCTCGGTAACCGGCGGCGGGTCCGGCACAGGACTGTCAGCTCTAATCAGCGGCACATGTGATATCGCGACGAGTTCCAGAAATATAAAAGCCAAGGAGATTGAACTGGCGGGGAAAAAAAATATTAAGCCTTTTGAAATAAAAGTCGGCCTCGATGGTTTGGCTGTTGTCGTAAATCCAAAAAATCCTGTCAGTAAGCTGACAGCCGCACAGCTTGCAGAAATTTTTACTGGTAAAATCACAAACTGGAAACAGGTTGGCGGCTCAGACAGTAAAATCGTGATTCTCTCAAGAGAGGTAACTTCCGGCACTCACGTTTATTTCAAAGAGCACATCCTGCGAAGAAACGACCCCAATTCAACTGAAGAATTCGCCGGTTCAGCGCTTATGCTGTCTTCTTCACAGGCAATCGCCGATGAAGTAGCAGGCAACGCAGATGCCATCGGCTACTACGGAATGGGATATATTTCAGCCAAACAAAAAGCAATCAGCGTCGCAAAAGATGCGAATTCGGAGTTTGTGTCTCCGACAATTGAAAATGTAATAAGCGGAAAATATCCAATATCGCGTCCCCTGCTACTCTACACAAACGGCGAGCCGGCCGGTCTGGTAAAGAAATTTGTAGATTTTACCCTGTCAAAAGAAGGTCAGGAAATTGTAAAGAAAACGGATTTTGTACCTGTTATTAAATAAGGGAATATGCGTCCCGTTAGACCTATTTTAATTTTATATAGATGCTTTAATTAGAAAATAAAGGCCTAACAGGATGTAAGCCTACAGAATATTAAAAAGGTCTAACGGGATGCGAAAGTTTAAGGAATTCCTGATTGAAAAGTTAATCCTCATCTGCGGATTGGCGTCGATATTTTTTGTAGTTTTGATTTTTTTGTTCCTTCTCAAAGAGGGGCTGGCGGTATTCAAATCCGTCTCGCCGGCAAAATTCCTGTTCGGCAGTAAATGGTATCCTATCTCCGAACCGCCGCAACTCGGTATTTTGCCTCTTATTATGGGCTCGCTGATGGTAACATTGGGCGCAGCGGTTATTTCAATTCCAATCGGCGTCGCAAGCGCCATCTACATCGCGGAAGTCGCTCCGGCAAAACTAAAAGAAATTCTCAAGGCCGGCATAGAACTTCTGGCAGCTATACCGAGCGTCGTATTAGGTTTTATCGGTATGGTAACGCTGGTGCCGTGGGTAAAAAATATCTTTCACCTGCCGACAGGTCTTACCGCCCTGTCCGGCTCGATAATGCTGGCGTTTATGGCAATGCCAACGATTGTTTCAATCGCTGAAGACGCTCTTTATTCCATACCAAAATCATACAAGGAAGGGGCATTAGCTCTTGGCGCGACGCGATGGCAGGCAATCTGGCGGGTAATGCTTCCTGCGGCATCGAGCGGAATTCTTGCCGCTGTAATGCTCGGATTAGGCAGAGTCATCGGCGAAACAATGGCTGTTATGATGATTACTGGAAACGCCGCGATTTTACCGCACAGCATTCTGCAACCGGTGCGGACACTGACGGCGACAATCGCAGCGGAAATGGGTGAAGCGGTAGTTGGAAGCGAACATTATTTCGCTTTGTTCGCCATAGGCATTGTTTTGTTTGTTATAAGTTTCGCAATTAATGTAACGGCAGATATATTCCTGCACAAAAGAAAATGGTAAATTCCAAGAAAACAGAAAAAATAGCGTTCTTTTTCCTGTTCCTGGCAACGATGCTTATCATTGTGCCGGTCGGCCTGATTGTTGTCATTATCTTTCAAAAGGGAATCGGGGCGATAAGCTGGCAGTTTCTTACAGATGTTCCGCGGCAGGGAATGCGGGCGGGCGGAATATTTCCTGCTATTGTCGGAACAGTTTACCTCGTTGTGGGAGCGATTATTTTTGCCCTGCCGGTGGGTTTACTTTCGGCAATTTACCTGAGCGAATACGCCAAAGATAATTACCTGACGCGGATAATAAAACTTGCGATAGTAAATCTGGCGGGTGTGCCTTCAGTTGTTTACGGCCTGTTCGGCGTGGCAATTTTTGTGGTCTTTTTCAATTTCGGCACTTCAATCCTTTCCGGCTCGCTGACTTTGGGAATAATGATTCTGCCGGTGATTATCACTGCATCGCGCGAGGCTCTGGAAAGCGTCCCCAATTCGTTCCGCGAAGCAAGTTTGTCGCTGGGAGCAAGCAAATGGCAGACGATACGTCATATTGTTCTGCCAAACGCCATACCCGGCATATTGACAGGCACAATTCTGGGGCTTGGAAGAGCCGCTGGCGAAACGGCGCCGATTTTATTTACTGTCGCTGCGTTTTATCTGCCGCAACTGCCGAAATCAATTTTCGACCAGGCAATGGCCCTGCCATACCATCTTTATGTAATCTCAACGCAGGTTCCTAATGTCGATGAAAAAATAAGATACGGCACCGCCCTTGTCCTTTTGTTCCTCGTCTTGTTTATGAATTTGATAGCTATCATTATCCGTTACCAGTTCAGGAAACAGAAAAAATGGTAACAACCAGGATTGATATTAAGAATCTGAATATCTGGTTCGGCGATACGCAGCCGATAAAGAACCTCAGCATTAAGATATATGCCAATGAAATCCTGAGCATCATCGGGCCTGCCAACAGCGGAAAAACGACATTTTTAAGAATGCTCAACCGGCTTAATGAACTCGAGTCAAACTTTAAAATGAGGGGCCAGATAGAATTCGATAATAGAGATATTATGAAAATGGATATCGAACTGCTGCGGAAAAAAATAGGTATGGTTTTTGCCCTGCCTTTGCCGCTGCCGTTGTCAATATTTGATAATATCGCTTACGGCCCAAGAATGCACGGCACAAGCAGCAAAAAGAAACTGGCCGAAATCGTGGAACAGTCGCTGCAGAAGGCATATCTTTGGGATGAAGTCAAAGACAGGCTTACTACTTCCGCGTTTAAATTATCTGGCGGCCAGCAGCAGCGGCTTTGCATCGCAAGAACGCTGGCGGTCGAGCCGGAAGTGATTTTATACGATGAGCCTTGTTCGGGTCTTGACCCCATATCGACGGCTAAAGTGGAAGAAGCGATGCTAAAACTTAAACAGGATTATTCGCAGGTGCTGGTAACCAATAATGTTAAACAGGCTGCCCGCGTCGGCGACAGCACAGCGTTCTTTCTGAGCGGAGAATTGATTGAAGTGGATAAGACCGACAAAATTTTCACTACTCCGGAAGATAAACGCACAGACGGTTATATCAGAGGGAAATTCGGCTAATCCCGCACCTTTTAAATATTCAGTGAACTATAATATTTTCTTAGGAATGAAAGGTCGTATGATTAAGACAGATTTAAAAAAAATTGAATTAAAAAAAGGTGCGGGATAATGCTTAACATTCAGGTTGACAATTTGAATCTTTGGTACAGCGATTTTCACGCGTTGATAAACGTCAATACCACCTTTGCGGAAAAACAAATTACCGCTATAATAGGTCCATCGGGCTGCGGCAAGTCAACACTGCTGCGGACTTTTAACCGGATGAACGATTTAATCGAAGGCGTAAGAACAAGCGGAAAAGTCCTGATTGATAATGAAAATATCCTTGACGAAAACGCGGATTTGGTCGCATTGCGGAAAAAAGTCGGTATGGTTTTCCAGAGGCCGAACCCGTTTCCGCTGTCGATATATGAAAATATTGCTTTCGGCCTGAAAATTCATAACCCTGTAAGCAGGAGTATGCTGGACCAGGTAATTCAGGAAAGCCTTGGGCAGGTCAATCTGTGGGATGAGTTAAAGGATAAACTCAAAAAATCAGCTTTCAGCCTGTCTCTGGAGCAAAGACAGAGACTTTGCATCGCAAGGCTGGCGGCAGTTAAGCCCAGCGTGCTGCTGATGGACGAGCCTTGCTCGGCGCTGGACCCGCAGGCAACGGCAAAAATCGAAGAATTAATGCAGGAATTAAAACGAAATTATACTATAATAATAGTAACTCACAATATGCAGCAGGCGGCACGGGTTTCGGATGAAACAGGATTTATGCTGCTTGGAGAACTTGTAGAGTTCGGAAAAACTGAAGATATTTTTACCAGGCCGAAAGATAAACGAACCGAAGACTATATAACCGGCAGATACGGTTAAAAGGAGTAATAAAATGGAAAGACATTTTGACGACGAATTGAACCAGCTTCGCGTGGATATCTTAAAAATGAGCGATCTTGCGCGCCAGGCGATTACTAAATCCATCGAGGCCCTAACGAACCGCGATAATGCCCAGGCTCAAAATGTCATTAACGACGATAATAATATTGATGAACTGGAACTTACGATTGATGAGAAATGCATAGATTTAATCGCACGCTACCAGCCGATGGCAAAAGACCTTCGTTTTATCACGACCGGCCTAAAACTTAACTCCGAGCTTGAACGCATCGCTGATTTAGCCGTCGATATAGCTCAGCGCGTAGAGGAATTATCCGATAAACCATTATTAAAACCTCTTATTGACATTCCGAAGCTGTCCGATGTGGCGCAGAATATGGTTCGCCAGGCGATTGATTCGTTTATCAAAAAAGATATCGGCATGGCCAATAAGGTCATAGCTTCCGATGAAGAAGCAGACAAACTCCGCGACAGGATTTGCGATGAGCTTATCAACGATTATATGTCGAAAGATACTTCTTCAGCTACACGAGCAGTTCCGCTTTTGCTGATAGCCCGCCATCTGGAAAGAATATGCGACCACGCATCCAATATCGCTGAGGACATTATCTATATGGTCGAAGGCAAAACAATAAAACATCATCACGAAGAATTGAAAAAATAAAAAATACCATTTTCTTAAAGGAGTAAGAAAGTGCTGAATAAAATTTTCAGACTTGAGAAAAGAAATACCTGTGTAAAAACTGAAATCATCGCAGGAACAACAACCTTTCTTACAATGGCATATATCATCTTTGTGAATCCTGCGATTTTGTCGCAGGCGGGGATGGATAAGCCCGCTCTAATAGCGGTTACCTGTCTTGTGACTGCAATCGCGACAATCGCTACAGGAGTTTTCGCTAACGCACCGATAGCGATGGCGCCCGGTATGGGCCTTAACGCGTTTTTCGCGTATATGCTCGTAATCACTCAAAAAATAAGCTGGCAGACGGCGCTTGGCGTGGTTTTTATGTCGGGCCTGTTTTTTCTGATTCTTACACTTATCGGCCTGCGAAAAAAACTTGTCGAGGCAATTCCCACTTCGCTGATTTCGGCTATCTCGGTCGGTATCGGCCTTTTTATAACATTCATCGGACTGCAAAATCTCGGTATCGTAAAAGACCATCCCGTTACTCTCGTTCAGGCAGCAAATCTAAGCCCAACTATAATGATAGGTCTTGCAGGATTAATTGTAATGATTTTTCTCGAAATGAAAAAATTCAAAGGCTCGCTTCTGATAGGAATAATTGTGTCAACCGTTCTTGCGATTATGCTGGGCAAAGTTAATAAACCAGAGTCTTTAATATCGACTGACATAAGCATTTCTGCAGTTGCGATGAAGCTCGATATCCTCAGCACTTTTAAATGGAGTTTATTCGGCAGTATATTCTCGCTGATGTTTATGGATATGTTCGACAGTATCGGAACGCTTGTCGCCTGCTGCAGCGAAGCGAAGATGGCAGATGGTAATGGAAAAATAAAAGAACTCGACAGGCTGCTGACAATAGACGCCGGCGCATCTATGTTCGGCGCAATGATGGGAACTTCGACAACAACATCATATATCGAATCGGCGGCGGGAATCGAACAAGGCGGCAGAACAGGCCTTACCTCCATCGTAACAGGCATCTTATTTTTAATCGCAATGCTATTTGTGCCGGTTGTGGGGATTGTGCCGATTTACGCAACGGCGCCGGCACTGATAATGGTCGGTCTTTTTATGATAAAGGAAATAAAAAAAATTGACTTCGTGCAAATGGAAAACGCCTTTCCGGCATTTATCATAATTATAATGATTGCTCTAAGCTACAGTATAAGCACGGGGCTTGCATTCGGATTTATCTCGTTTGCGGTGCTTAAAGTAATCGCGGGCAAAGCAGGTCAAATCAAGCCTGTAATGTGGCTGATAACGGGACTGTCGGTATTGTATTTTACGATACCGTTGTTTGCTAAAGGTTCTTGATAACGGCCCCGGTCATAAAAGAAATCAGAATCAGATAATCGAGGTCTTCGAGGCTGTAATGTTCGTGGTCGAGCGAACTATCGGCATAAAGCACACCGAAACAGTCGTTTTCGCATATTACCGGGGATATTATTGCCGAGCCGATTTTTTCGCCTTCACTTTGTAACGGCATGCGGGGAATAAGAATAAAACTTTTATTTTTTATCGCCTCGTTCACTCTCGACGCGAAATGCAGTTCATCGAGCCTGACGGTTTGCCCGCTGATTTTTCTGCCTTTTGACATCTCCATCGACCCGGACGAATCTTTTCGCAGCCCAACCCATCCGTGAAAAGGCTTGAACTGGCGAAACAGCACTTCCATCAATACACCAAGCAGTTCCTGAGTATCGAGACATTTGCATATAGCGGAAGCGGCAGCAGAAAAATCTTTTCCGCGACTGGCAGGCATTTTTATAGCCTGAACATTTGCGCTGTCCAGATGACGCAAAACTATTTGCGGCTCCTGCAGACTGGCGTGAAGCGTTTCGCCGAGACTTATGCCGCTTGCCTGTTTTCCGGATTCTTCTTCGTGAATTTCAATAAAAAACTCGGCGATTTTCAGTGCATCGCCTTCTTTTATTTCCGCTTTGTGAATAGCCTCGTTATTCAGATATGTCTTGTTAACGGAATCAAGGTCTTCAACAATCCATTTGCCATCGGTTGTGGTGTAAAGAACGGCGTGCTGACGTGAAACGGCTTTGTCAGGAAGAAAAACCTGGCTGCCAATCTGCCGGCCTATATAAATCGGCCCGATTGAAAACCGCATTTCATTTATTATGTTATCTCCGCGTTTTATAGTAAGCCGCATTTGTAACCTCCACTGCCGCAAAAGGACCGTTATAATCCATAACAAGATTATATTATTTCGACAACCGGCCTGTCAAGCATTTATATCAGGCGAACTCAATATGAGTTTTGAATTTTGTATCGTTTTCTTCGGGAAAATCACTGCGGAAATGAACGCCTCTGCTTTCAGTTCTCGCTTCAGCCGCCTTTGTCATCATCAGGCAAACGGTAAGCATATTTTGGCATTCCCATCCCGGCGGCGAATCAAAAACCTTGTCCAACACATATCGCTGCCAGAAACTAATAATCTCCTGAGCCTCGGCAAGCGGTTTTTCCTGACGGGTTATTCCGACATTTCGCCACATAAGCGAACGAAGTGAATTAAGCACATCAACGGTATCGAGTCTGCTTCTGTCGGATTTTGGAATATCGCAGCGGAATTTTTTAAGGCTTGCACCGTTCCGGCCGCCCTGCTCTGCTGCAAGCTTGCCGGCGATTCTGCCAAAGACAAGACCTTCCAGCAGCGAATTACTGCCGAGCCTGTTTGCGCCGTGCAGGCCGGTCGATGCGACTTCGCCGCAGGCAAGAAGATTTGCGATATTAGTCTTGGCCAGCATATCTGTTTTCACACCGCCAATCATATAATGTGCGCTTGGGCGGACAGGTATAAGGTCTTTGCTTATGTCGATATCAAAACTTGTTACGATTTCGCTGATAAGCGGAAAACGTTTCGCAAAATGTTCTTTATCAAAATGGCGGATATCGAGAAAAACATGGGTAGCGCCCGTTTTGAGCATTTGCGTGTGAATCGCCCTGCTGGCAATATCGCGGGGAGCAAGCTCGGCGTCTTTGTGATACTCAGCCATAAAGGCGTAATTATTGATGTCGCGTAAAATCGCGCCTTCGCCGCGAAGCGTCTCAGTAATAAGAGCCCTGGAAGCGCCAGCGATGTAAAGCGTCGTCGGATGAAACTGCATAAATTCCATATCCCGCATAAGCGCTCCGGCGCGAATGGCCATTGCGTGACCGTCGGCAGTTGCGACTTCAGGATTGGTAGTCTCGCGATAAAGTCTGCCTGCGCCGCCAGTGGCCAGAATTGTGGTTTTCGCCCAGATGATTTCCATTGCGCCTTTGGCATTTTGGCCGATTACACCGATGCAGCCGGCTTCATTATTGGTAATAAGGTCGATTGTATAGAAATTCTCGACAATGGTAATATTATCGAACTGCCTGACTTTGTTTAAAAGGGCCTGCGCAATCGCTTTGCCGGTGTTGTCGCCCAATGCGTGAGCAACGCGAGCGTGACTATGGCCGCCTTCGAATGTAATTGAAATTGAGCCGTCTTTCTGTTTATCAAATTCCGCGCCCCATTTGAGCAGTTCCCTGACAAGCTCTGGGCCGTCTTTGACGACCTGCTCGACAGTATTGCGGTCGTTAATGCTGCAGCCGGTCGTGAGGGTATCTTCAATATGCGAATCGAAACTGTCGTCGCTGCCGAGCACAGATGCGATACCGCCCTGAGCATTCCAGGTATTGCTGTCTTCAAGCGTTTTTTTGCAGACAAGGACGACTTCACAGCCTCTGGATGCCGTTTCTATTGCCGCGCGAAGACCCGCAACGCCGGCGCCGATTATCAAACAATCCGTAAATAACTGCTGAGTGGCGGCGGTGTTTATCGGCACAAGATAACGCCGCAACTCAGGTCTTTTTAAAATTATCGGTTTATCGCCCATTATTAAATCTTCAACCAGTTAATTTTTTTCAGATTTTTTAAAACCTTTCGACCGATTACAAACTTTTTCATATTCGTTTTATCATCAAAAGGGACAACAGCTAATATTCTGACTTTGCCTAGTTTTGCAATCAACTGCGCATTGGTTTTTCCCGCAAAGTCATTAGCCTTTTCATCATAACCATTAATTACGACACCTGCAAGCAAAAGTCCTGCGCCGCGAATCGCGTCAATAGTCAAAAGTGTATGATTTATTGTGCCTAATTTCGACCTTGCGACAATTACGACAGGCAATTTGAATGCCCTGGCAAGGTCAAGGACATCACATCTATCTGTTATAGGCACTTTTACTCCACCAATACCTTCGACAATGACAAAATCGCTATTTTTGCAAATTTGTCGGTATACATCGGCGATTTTCTTTAAATCCACTTTTTTATTTTCCGCTTTTTCGCAGGCAAACGGCGAGGCAGGAGTCTTAAAAGTTACAGGATTTATTATATCTATCGCTAATTTGCTGTTTGCACATTGAGCAAGAAATTGAGCATCTTCACTAACAAGACTATTTTTTATCTTTTTACAACCTGTTGCAACAGGTTTGAATACCCCAATTTTTTTGCCTTTTTGTAAAAATATTTTCGCAATCGCACCTGCAATTAGAGTTTTGCCAACACCGGTATCAGTGCCGGTAATAAAAACGCCCTTGTGTTTTGGAAATTTAAATTTCATTTTAAAATTTTAGGCAAATCATTTTGAATTGTATCATAAACAATGTCCAGTAACTTTTGTAACGTGTCCAAATCAATCGCCACCGGAGGCATAAGAACAATTACATCCGATAGCGGGCGCATCAATGCGCCTTTCGGCTTCATCGCAGCACAAACCTTTGCGCCAATCAATTTTTCATAATCAAAAGGCTTTTTGGTCTTTTTATCTTTTACAATTTCAATTCCCGCCATCAGTCCGCATTGGCGGACATCGCCGATAAAATCTAAAGAAGAAATTTTATTAAGATATTGGGCGATAAGGTTAATTTTCGCAGGCAAAGATTCAATAATTTTATTTTCCTCGAAAAGTTCAAGCGATGCAATCGCCGCGGCGCAGGCCAAAGCGTTGCCGGTATAAGTATGGCCGTGATAAAAAGTCTTAAAATCGGTCGGTTCGCCTAAAAAGGTGTCAAAAATCTCTTGTGTCGTAAGTGTAGCCGCTAAAGGGAGATATCCGCCGGTTATGCCTTTCGCAAGACACATAATATCAGGTTCGACCTGTTGGTTTTCGCAGGCAAACATCTTGCCAGTCCTGCCGAACCCCGTCGCGACCTCGTCGGCTATCAAAAGAATTCCATATTTTTTGGTAAGCCGGCGAACACCTTTCAAAAAGCCTTTCGGATGAACAATTATTCCAGCTGCACCCTGGACAAGAGGCTCAACAATGACCGCAGCTATTTTTTCAGGATTTTTTTTCAATAACTCTTCAATTTTATCAAGGCTGAATTGCCCGCACTGTTCAGGAGTGCCGTTGAAACGATAAGGAAATGGAGCCGGAACAAAAAAAGTATCGAAAAGCATCGGCTTGAAAATAGAATGGAATAATTCAATTCCGCCGACGCTCACAGAGCCGATTGTATCGCCGTGATAAGACTGCCGCAGTGCAATAAATTTATCTCTTTTTTGCCCTTTGTTGTGATAATACTGGTATGCGATTTTTAAAGCGATTTCGACACTTGTCGCGCCGCTGTCGGAATAAAAAACTTTTTTAAGATTTTTCGGCGCAATCGCGATAAGCTTTTCGGCAAGCTCGATAGATTTTGTCTGGGCAAGACCTAAAAGAGTGCTGTGGGAGATTTTATCGAGCTGGCCTTTTATCGCATCATCGATTTTTTTTATCCGATGACCGTGAACATTGCACCAAAGGCTGCTTACGCCGTCGATATAGCGGTTTCCCTCTGTGTCTATTAAATAGAAGCCCTGGCCGGACTCAATAACCACCGGCTCTCCGGTCAGCCATTGCTTCATTTGCGTAAATGGGTGCCATACGTATTGTTTATCGAGCTTTATAAGTTTCTTTGTTTTTTCCTGCATCGCAATTAAATAAAAAAATGATTTGCAAATCAGCCTTTGCAAGGCCAATATTATAGTTATGCATCAGGCAAATGAAAAGGACAAACTTGTCCGCCGAAGTCTTGACGAAGGCGGATTCGCCGCCCAAAGAGAGGCTATGGTTCAAACCCAGCTAAAGAGCCGGGATATTACCGACTCCGCTGTTCTAAACGCGATGGCTCAAATACCTCGTGAAAAATTCATACCTGCCGAGTATCTCGATGAGGCTTATTATGACGGCCCACTGTCCATCGGCAGTGGCCAGACGATAAGTCAGCCATATATTGTCGCCCTGATGACACAGGAATTGAAGATCGATAAAAATTGCCAGGTTCTCGAAATCGGCACAGGCAGCGGCTATCAGACCGCGATACTTGCCAAACTTGCCAAAGAAGTTTACACAATTGAAAGAATTGAAAATCTTTCGGCAACGGCACAAAAAACCCTTGGAGATTTAAACATATTAAATGTAAGATTCAATATTGGCGACGGCACCTGCGGCTGGCCGGAAGTCAGGCAGTTCGACAGGATTATTATTACAGCCGCGACACCGCGATTGCCGGAGCCTCTTACTGAACAATTAAAAATCGGCGGCCTTGCAGTATTACCGTTTGGCGGCGAGTATGCTCAGGAACTTGTAACTATGGAAAAAACCAGCGACGGTTTAAAATCAAAATCCGTCTGCGGCTGCAGATTCGTCAGACTTATAGGAAAATTCGGATATACGGAATAAAAATGACAGAAAAAACGCCAAACACTCTTTCGCTCGATATGCCGGTCCAATTTTTAAAAGGCGTAGGTCCGTCAAGAGCGGAAACTTTTGCGAAACTGGAGGTAAAAACTGCCGCCGATTTGCTCGAATATTATCCGCGCGACTGGTATTTCGCCCCGGAGCCTGTGAAAATCGAACAGCTTGAACCAGACCAGACCGTTACGCTGGCGGGAGTTGTCGAAAGCACCGATTGGCAGGTCTGGCGAAAACCGCCGTATTTCGAGGCTTATATCGACGACGGCACAGGCATTTGCAGAATTATCTGGTTCCACGGCAGATTTCTGCAGGACAAAATCACGCCGGGCGTAAAACTTGTCGTCTGGGGAAAGGTTAGTGAGTATAAACATCAACTCCAGCTAACCAATCCGAAATTTGTCATTATAGAAGACGATGAAATTACAGCAGACAGCTTCAGCGGACCCGTTTACCCGGCAACGGCAAACCTTTCAAGCGGACAGCTAAAAAAAATAATTCACGATTCGCTCGATAAACTCACCGAGCTTGTGCCAGAATTTTTTGACGCTGATTTATTAAAAAAGTCAAATCTAATCGAGCGGCAAAAAGCCTTCAAATGGATGCATAATCCCGAGGATGAAACACAAATCGCCCAGGCGAAACGCAGATTAAAATATGATGAACTGTTCTTAATGCAGACAGCAATGGCTCTGCGAAGATATAAAGTCAGGCACTTTTCAAAAGCTGTACCGCTTAAATGCACCGAACAAATTGACAGCAGGATAAGAAAAAGATTTCCATTTCTCCTGACCGAAGACCAGGACAAGGTAATCGAGGAAATTGTTGCCGATTTGAAGAAAACAGTTCCGACGAATCGGCTGCTTCAGGGCGATGTCGGCAGCGGAAAAACTGTTGTTGCGCTTTATGCGGCACTGGTCGCAATCGCCAACAAACAGCAGGTTGCGATAATGGCACCGACGGAAATCCTTGCTGCACAACACTTTACGAGCATTGAACGCTACCTGAAAAACAGCGAAGTAAAAAGAGTTCTTATCACAGGCGGGCTGACAGGTGAAAAAAGAAATGAAATCCTCGACAACATAAAATCCGGCGATACCGATATAGTTGTCGGCACCGTTGCTCTTTTGCAAGAAGATATTCAATTCGCAAATCTGGCACTGGTGATAATCGACGAGCAGCACAAGTTCGGCGTCCATCAGCGGGCGGGCCTGCGAAAAGATACAACGCCGCATTGTCTTGTTATGACAGCAACCCCAATACCCAGAACGCTTGCGATGACGGTTTTCGGCGATTTGGATATATCAATTATAAAACATTCTCCGCCGGGACGGGGACAGGTAGTAACAAGACTCATTGGGCCGAAAGATTTACCCAAGGCTTATGAATTTATCCGCGAAAGACTGAAAGCTAAAAAGCAGGCGTTTTTTGTTTATCCGAGAATCGTTGACAGTGAAAACGGTGATGTAAAAGCCGCGATTGCAGAATATGAAAACCTGAGCAAAAATATTTTTCCGGAATTTAAGGTCGGTCTGCTTCACGGGCAAATGTCCGGCGATAATAAACAGCAAATAATGGACGATTTCCGCAAGGGAAAGATTCACTGCCTCGTCTCGACGGTGCTGATAGAAGTAGGAATAGACGTGCCGAATGCGACGATAATGGTTATCGAAGAAGCGGACATGTTCGGCCTTGCGCAACTGCACCAGCTTCGCGGCCGCATAGCAAGAAGCACTTCAAAGTCATACTGTCTGCTGGTCGCGCAGACAGAAAACGAAATTGCAAAAAGCAGGCTCGAGATAATGGAACGAAGCAATGACGGCTTTGAAATAGCAGAGCATGATTTGAAACTGCGCGGGCCGGGCGAGCTTTTAAGCTCTCGCCAGCACGGTCTGCCCGATTTTAAAATTGCAAATATAATCGACGATTTCGACCTGCTGCAAATGGCCAGAAAAGACGCCTTTGAATTGGTTGAAAAAGACCCGATGCTCACATCGGTCATGCATAAAAATATCCGCGCTGAGCTTGTTCGCAAATTCAGCGGCAGCCTGACGCTGGTTGACGTAGCCTGATAATTTTAATCCCCTTGCAAAATCCAATATTTTAATTAAAATAACACTCTAATTTTATTGATTATGGAGGAATTTCAATGGTAAATATCAGCGATTTCGGGGCTGTTGGAGACGGGAAAACCGCCAATACAAATGCTTTTTCCAAAGCTATTGAGAAATGCTCAAAAGAAAAAGGCGGAAAGGTAATTGTCCCCGCGGGAAAATATCTGACCGGCCCGATTCATTTAAAAAGCAATATGACCCTGCACCTTGAGAAAGACGCAGTAATATTATTCAGCGACAATTTCAACGATTACCCGGCGGCAAAATCAAGATGGGAAGGCGTGGAGTGCTTCGGATATTCGCCCTGTATTTACGGCGAAAACCTGGAAAATGTTTCAATCACGGGCCCCGGAATAATTGACGGCCAGGGACAAGCATGGTGGAAAGAATTTAGAAAACGCAAACAGGGTCCCAAAGAACCCGTTACCGCCCGCGATAAAGAATTCGTAAAACTTAATGACGGTATCGACTTGTCGGCTTGCGGCGGAGGCGGCATTAAATCTTTCTTTTTCAGGCCGCCGCTGATTCAATTTAATAATTGCTCAAATGTATTGCTCGACGGTTTTACGGTACGCAACTCTCCTTTCTGGAACACACATATTCTTTATTGCAAAAACGTTACAATTAAAAACGCAACATTCCAAAATCCCCAGGACGGGGCTAACGGCGACGGGCTGGATATCGATTCCTGTAACGGCGTTCAGATATCCGGCTGTAATTTCGACGTGAATGATGATTGCCTTTGTTTTAAATCAGGAATCGGTGAAGACGGCATACGTGTAAATAAACCCTGCGAAAACGTTGTCGTAAAGAACTGTAACATGCTGCATGGTCACGGCAGCATTGTAATGGGTTCTGAAACCGCAGGCGGCATTAGAAATATTGAAATTTCCAACTGCATCTTTTACGGAACCGACCGCGGCATCAGAATAAAATCCAGACGGGGAAGAGCCGGCGGCGTAGAAAATCTTACGCTTAATAAAATCACTATGAACGGCGTGGGCTGCCCGATAGTTATGCACTTATATTATGAATGCGGCGCCCAACCTGAAGAAATCCCAGCCCTTTCCGACCGAAATGCAAGGCCAATCACGGCAACTACGCCTTACATTAGAAACGTAAAAATAACAAACGTTACAGCCAACAACGCTCAAACCGCAGCGTGTGTCTTTTTAGGTCTGCCGGAAAGACCGATTTCAAATGTTTTATTTGAGAATGTCAAAATCACAGTGGACAAAAACGGCAAACCCGGACGACCGGCAATGGCTTTTGGTATGAAAGAAATGCATGGCGAAGGACTCATTGTGGATCTTGTAGAAAACTTTGTCCAGCGAAATACCCATATAGAAAGTAATCGCTTTTAGTGGGAAGCGCCCTCGCCTGAAAGGTATTTTACTATATCGCCCACTACTGCTTTGGCATCGCCGAAAACCATTAGCGTTTTGTCGGCATAGTAAAGCTCGTTTTCGATACCGGCAAAACCAGGATTCATACTGCGTTTGATAGCAAGGCAAGATTTAGCTTTATCAGCGTCAATAATAGGCATACCATAAATAGGACTGCTTTTGTTTGTGCGGGCGGCCGGATTTACAACGTCATTAGCACCAACCACAAGCACAACATCCACCTGCGGCATTTCAGGATTGATATCGTCCATCTCGACAAGGTCGGTATAAGGAATGTCGGCCTCAGCCAGCAGAACGTTCATATGCCCCGGCATTCGGCCCGCAACCGGGTGAATGGCGAATTTAACTATGATTCCGCGTTTAGTAAGCTGGTCGTAAAGTTCCCGCACGCGATGCTGCGCCTGCGCAACTGCCATACCGTATCCGGGCACAATGACCACTTTGTTTGCCTGTTCCATAATTTGTGCGGCATCTTCCGGAGTTGCGCTCTTTACGGTTTTTTGCTGCGCATCGGCGATGGCAGCCTGCACCTGACCAAACGCCCCGAACAGCACGTTGGTGAAACTGCGGTTCATCGCCTTGCACATAATAATTGAAAGTATCAGACCTGACGAACCATCGAGCGCGCCGGCAATGATAAGGAGCTTGTTATTCATAACAAAGCCCATAGCAACCGCCGAAAGGCCGGCGTAAGCATTCAGCATGGAAATGACCGTCGGCATATCCGCC
>Ga0187886_1001065_pt1 | contig 27112 bp, 23 predicted proteins | sample June2016WEW_20_1_FD_133001 | JGI IMG/M metagenome (GOLD analysis project Ga0187886, IMG submission 133001) | Peatland microbial communities from SPRUCE experiment site at the Marcell Experimental Forest, Minnesota, USA - June2016WEW_20_150 | ecosystem: Environmental > Terrestrial > Soil >...
CCTACCGTCTCTGATTTGAAGCCGGATAAGGCGTCTCCTCAGCAGGTTGGTACGGTGATTACATGGACTTGTTCTGCGAATGATCCGGAGGGTGACTCGATCCTGTATAGGTTCTGGTTGCAGGCGGGCAGCAGCGCTTGGGTGATCACGCAGGATTGGTCTTCATCAAGCACCTGGAGTTGGACTCCGTCTGCGGCTGGCACCTTCAATGTGGGCTGTTGGGTTCGCGACGGTAAGCATGCTGGTCCGACTGGCTTCGACGACCGGAAGATCGTCTACGGATACGTTGTCACGATGGCTTCGGCGTCGATTCAGCCTCCAAGCTCAGTTTTTTCGTCGCCGTCATTCGTCAGTCTTAGCATGGACAGTCGGGTCTACTGTGCAAGAGTCAGCAGGCCAAGTTGGAGCGGTGGCCCGCAGTAGCGATAACCCGTATTCCTGATTTCTCAGGACCCAAAACACGGTCTACCTTCGCAGGCAATGCCGCGCGTCTCGAATGGGCGTTCGCCCCACATATGCATTGTAATCGCGTTATTAGGTAGAGGCATGGTCTCCGACTGTTTGGTCCACCGAGTATTCAGGCCTGTGAACGAGTCAGCCCTTCTGGCACCATTCAATGCCAGAAGAAAAGAAGAAGACGTTAAATGCCCAAGTCTTGTTGACAGGAGACTGCAGATCACAAGCCAGTTCCGTAGGTCAGGGGTTATCGATCAGAACATTCGCACGGTAGCGGGAGGAGAGAGACGACGGCGCCAAAGCGCGTGCACAATCCCCACTTCTTGACAGGCGACAAGCTGGCTTGTGCCTCAGCACTGCTCGTGATTGTGTTCTATGCTGTTGTCATAGGACCCTATGCTCACGCGCTTGTATCGATCTCGCCCGGATCCTCCCACGCCTCATCCCCGGTAAGTGATTGGGCCGGCTACGTTCCGGGAGAGCTGATAATCGGACTGGGCGGTGTGTCTAACGAAACGTTGCAAACGTTCTTGGATGGTTGGCATGCGAAGATTGTGGGCGAGTTGCCCGAGATACGAGCATATCTGCTCAGGTTTCAAGAGCCCAGCGTCTCGGCAACGCTGTCTGAAGCAAAGGCGTACGCGGGTTTCGGCTACGTGGAACCGAACTACTATGTCCACGCGGCGTTTACACCGAACGACCCGCTGTGGGCCTTGCAGTGGGGACTTCCTAAAGTGCGGGCAGACCTGGCCTGGGACATAGAACTCGGCAAGAAGTCCGAGATCGTCGCGGTGATCGACACGGGGATCGACTATCATCATGAGGACTTGGCACAGAACTACGTTCCGTTGGGATATGATTGGGTCAATCACGACGGGGACCCTATGGATGACAACGGACACGGCACGCATGTCGCTGGCATCATCGGCGCGTTGACGAATAACCGCGTGGGCGTTGCTGGGCTCGCACAGGTCAGCATTATGGCCGAAAAAGTTCTCGACAGTGGAGGCGGAGGCACGATATTCGATGTCGCCCAAGGCGTGATTGACGCAACAAACAAAGGTGCCCGCATCACCAACAACAGCTACGGGACGTACCTGTACTCGGACACGATGAGAGCCGCCTTCGAATATGCGTGGAGTCACGGAGTCCTGAATGTCGCGGCCGCCGGCAACGACAACACAAACCAGCCTTTCTACCCAGCCGCATTCACAGGATTCGTAGTCTCAGTCGCGGGAACCGATCAGAATGACGCGCGGTATACATCATCCAACTATGGTGACTGGGTTGAGCTGTCAGCTCCAGCACTTAGTATCATCTCGACGCTGCCCGGCGGTTCTTATGGTACTTTGACAGGGACATCGATGGCGTCCGCGTTCGTAACCGGGGCCATAGCACTGGTGTGGAGTCACTTTCAGACCTTGTCCGCGGAGCAAGTTCGCCAACGTCTTCAGGAAACGGCCGTTGATCTCGGCGAGCCTGGGCGTGACCCCTTTTTTGGCTACGGAAGGGTAGACATATTCTCTGCCCTGAACACGCAACTTAGTGCGCCTGTTGGAGGAATTGTGCTGGAAACCCACTCGCACATTTTCTTCACACTTGGCATAGAAGTTGCAGCTGCTGCAATAGGTTTAGCTAGCGGTGTATTGCTGCTGAGGTATCGTCGTAAGACCCGAACAGGAAGACCCAAGAGCAGAGAGATTGAGAACGCGCCGTCGCCGTGAGGTGGTTGCTCTGACTGTCTCGCGGATTATTGTTCTGGTTGGCTAGTAGTTCTTGGACCACACTGGCTCCAGTTCTTCGTGCACATATAGGCCGCATTTGTTCTTTGCACTTTACGGTTAGAAGAGAGAGATGTCAGCGGTCCAAAATGGCTTTTGGACAGGCGTGGAGGCTCATGAGGGGAAGCTTTCGTCTTGTCCGTACATGAGAATCAAAGGGCGAGTGTTTCTGAACGAGCTTCAAACATCTCCCATTTCGTCTAAGCCTTCTTCCGCACAAATCAGCCGCTACCGGCTTGGCTGTATCTCTTGCCGACCAAGTCAGGTTACACTCCACTGATGTGTCTGCCAGGAGACCTAGACAAACCGGAAGACCAACTTGGCGCGTGATCACTGTTCACCTTCATGTTACATACTTCGCACTATATCATGGCTGAGGGTCCTTCTGGTCGGAGACTATGAAAGGCCGAGAGAGAATAGTGAACGGGATCAGCATCCTAGTTACAGACCTGTTTGCGTACCATGTTTTCTCATTCTTATGATCGCTCTCGCAAGTGTCGCAATCCCGGTCTACGCCACTTCCTCATCAGTCGGGAATGCTGAGATTTCTGGCATGTCGACTCGTGCAGTATCTGTGCTGAACTCGCTTTCTGTCACGCAATATGCGAATCACACCGGTCAAGCTCTCGGACTTGGCTGGCTGCCCGATAACGTTCCGGCGGGTGCAAGGGTTACTCCTGTCTACGCGGCGGCGCTACCAACCCACTTTGAGTGGACAAGCAATGGCGGTTACAACTGGATGACGTCGGTGAAGAATCAGGGTGGGTGCGGAAGCTGCGTTGCCTTCGCAGCAGTAGGCGCTACAGAGGCACAGTTCAAGATACAGGGGAACAATCCTTCCTGGAATCTGGATCTGTCGGAGCAGCATCTGTTCTCATGCGGTGGCGGAACATGCTCTGGGGGCTGGTACATAAGCTCCGCACTCAACTATCTGCAACAGTACGGGACACCAGACGAGTCTTGCTCACCGTATCAAGGCGGGTCGGGTTCATGCTCGAACTCATGCCCAGACTGGCAATCCCGGGCATTCAAGATCTCCAGCTGGAGCTGGGTCGGCAATAACGTCGGTGCCGTTGAAGCGGCTTTGATGAATGGCCCTCTAGTTGCCGGGTTTACTGTCTACGCGGACTTCTACTATGGGTACAATGGCGGGGTGTACCATTGGGACCACGTCTCACAAGCTGTGGGGGGACACGCGGTAGTGATAGTGGGATACGATCAGCCCGGGCAGTATTGGGTAGTGAAGAACAGTTGGGGCTCCGGCTGGGGAGAGAACGGCTACTTCAGAATCGGCTTCGGAGAAGCAGGCATCGAGAACTACGTCGCATCCATCAGGGCATTGGCTCCGCCGGTTCCGCCTACTCCTCCATCTAACAGTCCACCTACGGTTTCTGGCTTGACGCCTAGCAAATCGTCTCCGCAGGTTCTGGGCACGACCATCACCTGGACAGCTTCCGCCACCGACCCGGAGGGTGACCCGATTCTGTATAGGTTCTGGTTGCAAGTAGGCAGTGATGCGTGGGTTGTCACTCAGGATTGGTCTTCGTCGAATACTTGGGGTTGGACTCCGACTGCTGCTGGTACTTACAATGTGGGTGTTTGGATTCGTGACGGTAAGCATGCTTCTTCTAGTGGTTTTGATGCTCGGTTGATCGTGAATGGTTACGGTGTTGCATCTCCTCCATCTAATGGTCCGCCTGCCGTTTCCAGCTTGACATCGGGTAGGGTGTCTCCTCAGGTTGTGGGTACGACAATTGCTTGGACGTGTTCTGCATCGGACCCGGAGGGTGACCCGATCCTGTACAGGTTCTGGCTTCAGGCAGGTAGCAGTGTCTGGATTGTTACGCAGGATTGGTCTTCTTCGAATGCTTGGGCTTGGACTCCAACTGTTGCTGGTACTTACAACGTGGGCTGTTGGGTTCGCGACGGGAAGCATGCAGACGCGACTGGTTTTGATGATCGGAAGATCGTGAATGGTTACAGCATTACGCCGGTTCAGGTTCCGTCTAATGGTCCTCCCACAGTTTCTGGTTTGACATCGGATAAGGCGTCTCCGCAGGTTGTGGGTACAACTGTTACGTGGAGGAGTTCGGCAAGCGACCCGGAAGGTGATCCGATCCTGTATAGGTTCTGGTTGCAGGCGGGTAGCGGTGCGTGGGTTGTAACGCAGGATTGGTCGTCTTCGAATAGTTGGAGTTGGAGCCCGAATGTGGCTGGTACTTACAATGTGGGTGTCTGGGTTCGCGACGGGAAACATGCGTCTTCCACTGGCTATGATGCTCGGTTGATCGTGAACGGTTACAGTATCACGTCGGCTCCGCCTAATGGCCCGCCTACTGTTTCCAGCCTAACGCCGGATAGGGCGTCTCCTCAGCAGGTTGGTACGGTGATTACGTGGACTTGTTCAGCGACAGACCTGGAAGGCGACCCTATTCAGTATAGGTTCTGGCTTCAGACTGGGCCTGGGATACCTTGGGTGGTCACTCAGGATTGGTCTTCTTCGAATGCCTGGAGCTGGACGCCCAACACTCCTGGGACGTACAATGTTGGGTGTTGGGTGAGAGATGGTAAACATGCTGGACCGACCAGTTTCGACGACCGGAAGATCGTGTATGGATATGTCGTCCCTACGGCTTCGGCACTGATTCAGCCACCAAGCTTAACCTTCTTGACGCCACCATTCGTCCGTTGTGGCGTGGAGGATCGAACCTATTATCCAATAATCAATCATCAAGCTAACAGCTGAAACGGGCCAATCCAGCGCCAGAAGCTATGCGATTGCTACCTCCAGAAAGGAGAATTGTAGTTTTCTCCTTGGAGGAAATGCTGGAGAAAACACTGGATGCTGGAGGAAATGCTGGAGAAAACGGTTTTCTCCAAAGTTGGGACGCTGGGACAGCCTGGAGAAAATGGACTGAGCGTAATTCCAAGGAGTTCTAAGCGTGTAGGGCCTATAGGAGGAAACAGAGGGAGTACGGCGTCATTTTCTCCAGGGCTTCCTCCAAGAGGGGGTTTCCTCCAGGAGTTTCCTCCAGAGTTTCCGCCAAGCCATAGTATTACGGCCTAGATCACCCCCCTCTGGAGGTAATGGGATGCCTCGACCTCGTCGCATACTCACCGAAGAAGTACGCACGGAAATACTTAGGCGTAAACAAGAGGAGCAGAGCATTCGGCGTATCTACACGGAAATACGCATGACTGAGTGGCAAGTGAGAAGGTAGCTTGGTGCGCACACACAGTCAATCAAACGCCGACACGTGGCGGTTCAAATTCGGATGCCCGCACCAGCTGACCGGGGATATAACATAAGGCGTGTTTTTGGGTGTCCACGTGGATGTGGTTTTTGGGGACGTGCAAGTCCACGTGTAAGGTCTCTTTATCAGTGTCAATACATCAAGGATCATGCAAAGCCCACGTACGTCTGGGGTCTTGCGTGGGATCTTCTAGGTCGCGAATCTTGAAATCATATATGCATTAGAAAGTCACTGGTATGGTAGCAGCGTAGAGGACTTGCTTGGTAATCGTGGGGGCCAAGTGCCCTCATACCTACCATTCCTGCTCATCGCTCTAGTTGCTTTTGCAGGCCTTCCGGTCGCTCACGTCACGTCCTCGAGTCAAGACGCTGACGCATCCAATGGGACGACCACTGTTACGAATTATACTAGCACGTACATCCCCCTTACAGTTACGCCATCGAATCTCACTGGGTTCATTGAGGATTCAGATATTCCCGTCCATCTCAATCTGACTTTCTCACCGCCTCTGCTGGGTGAGACATCTGATCTCGAAGTGGCTGTATCCTCGGCCTTTGATGCAGATAACTTCACGATCGGAGTGTTGCTGCCTTCAGGACTAATTGCAGCGAGCGGAGATCTGACATGGAAAGGGGAACTCGGTGCCAATTCCACTCATATGCTCTTGGTCACAGTTAGAGCTCTCTCCGCTGGAAACTGGACCATACGAGCTAAAGCTGGTTACTTTGTCGTCGGCGGTTGGTTCGGCGATATTGCCGAGGTAACAGTCGCAATTGGCTCATACACCAGCTACGTAGTCCAGTCAAAGCAGCCCACACCATCGCGAATGGCTGTAGCTACAACTCCGGGAATTCTTCCTCAAGCCGTCTTCTACAATTTCAGCAGTGCAGTCATTCCCAGTCTCCCCTCTCAGTCTGCTAGGAGTACAAGTTCAGGCAATCTCCTTGTTAAAGGAAAGTTCGTCAACTACATCAGCGAGGACAACATTCCGTCTGCAGGGACACAGAGAAACGATCAACTTCAACCCATGGTTTGGGGTCAAATCCAAATCTACGATGGGCTTGGCAACTACCTCGGCGGAGAGCTTACCGGACCCGATGCTGACGACGCAGAGGGCAATTTTCAGATATCAATAAACAATCCTGGGTTGCTTGGATTCTACGTTGTGGTTTCGCCTTGGAGTTCAGTCGCCGACGCTGTGCAATCCGATGGTTCAACCCAGTTCTACGCGCACACAAGTACATTCACGACCTCGGCGACAACGTTTGATATTGGAATATTCGCTCCTCCTGATACCTCATCGTATAGGGCAGCTTGGAGAGCCTATGAAACGATTGTTAACGATCACTATGGCAGAGGAGCATGGAACTTCGTTGTGAACAAAGCAGGTTTCTCGCCCTCGAGTCTCGGATCTGTAACCGTTGTGCTCGAAAGTAACGTATGCCCCGGAAACGGTGATGCATGCACGTCAACAGACCACATCTACATTCGGAATGACTACTCAACCATGGGTTTGGACACGCTACAACATGAGTACGGTCACTATGTCATGTACCGAACATACGGTAACACATTCCCGCCAACCGACTGCCCCTCACCACATTATGTCCAGAAGATTTCCGGAAGCGCATGCGGATGGACTGAAGGTTGGGCAGACTTCTTTACACTCATGGTTCAAAGCGAGGCGAGACGAAGTCTGGGCGAATCACCTGACCATGTCTATGAGTGGGGTAATGGCTCACAGCTAGATCTTGAGGCACCAACCTGGGGCACTTCTGCGTGGGACAACGGCCCAACCGTGGAGGGAAGAACCGCAGGAGCCCTGAACGATATCTATGATTGGACAAACGATCCAGTCGACTCTCATGGGAGCTTCGACAGCTTCACCGACTACTATGCAAATATCTGGGACACATTTGTGCATTCATACGACTATAAGTTCCAAGATTTCTGGAATGACTGGAAGAATAGGGGGCGTGATCAAAGCAACAATGGAGCGGTCGCCGCGCTATACCATAATACAATAGATTTCGTTCCCCACTTCACCAATTCTTCTGCGATTACCCTGTCTCCGTCTTCTGGCCCGCCTGGAACAGTCGTTACGGTCGCAGGCTCCTGGTTCGCTTCAGGTGACACGACATGCCTGATCTCTTCGTCTCCGAGTGGTCTTTTCTCAAGCTCGACGTGTACGGTGTCGGTTGGAGCGGTGTCCGGGTCTTTCACAGTCGCAACTGTGGCGAGCGGCTCATACATGGTTACTGTGACGGGGTCGACTGGTGACACGGCCAGCGTGGTGTTCACAGTGACTGATGTTCCTCCGTCGATTTCGAGTTTGTCGCCAGACAAGTCATCTCCTCAGGTTGTCGGTATGACGATCGTTTGGACGTGTTCTGCTAGTGATCCCAATGGTGACCCGATATCGTATAGGTTCTGGCTTCAGGCTGGCAGCGGCGCCTGGATCATCACTCAGGATTGGTCTTCATCGACGACTTGGAGTTGGAGTCCATCCGCTGCTGGCACTTACAATGTTGGCTGCTGGGTTCGCGACGGCCGGCATGCGGACTCGACCGGTTTCGACGACCGAAAGATTATCAACGGTTATGTGATCAAGCCTAATGGTCCGCCTACGGTTTCTGCTCTGACGCCGGATAAGGCGTCTGGTACTCAGGTTGTGGGTTCAACCATTCTCTGGACAGCTTCAGCCAGCGATCCTGAAGGCGACTCCATACTGTATCGGTTCTGGCTGCAGGCTAGTACTGGTGCGTGGGTTGTGATGCAGGATTGGTCTTCATCAAGTACGTGGAGTTGGACTCCTAATGCTGCTGGGATGTATAACGTGGGTGTTTGGGTTCGTGATGGTAAACACGCCGGGCCGACTGGCTATGATGACCGAAAGATTATCAATGGTTACAGCATTCTGTCGGCTCCAACAGTTCGTTTGTCTCCGACTTCTGGGCCCACTGGGACAGTGGTTGTGGTCTCGGGCTCCAGCTTCGCTCCAGCCGACACGACATGCCTGATCTCCTCGTCTCCAAATGGTCTCATCTCCAGTTCTGCCTGCGGCATGTCAGCCGGCGTGGTGGCTGGATCGTTCACGGTCGCATCTGGAGCGATGGGGGGAGCATACATGGTCACGGTCAACGGAAATCAGGCGGATTCAGCCGCGACCACTTTCACTGTCACTCCCAGGATTACTCTGGTGCCGAGTTCCGGGTCCACTGGAGTTGTTGTTGCGATCTCGGGCTCTGGCTTCGCTGGAGCAGATACAGCATGCGTGGTCTCATCGTCCCCGAGCGGTCTCTTCTCGAGTTCGACTTGTACGATCTTGGCCGGCGTGGTGTCCGGGTCTTTCACGGTTGCATTAGGGGCGGGCGGTTCATACGCAGTGAAAGTCAGTGGTTCAACAGGCGACGAGGGTGGTGCATCATTCATGGCGACTAACACTCCGCCTACCGTTACTGGTTTGGTCCCAGACAAGCCGTCACCGCAGGTTGTTGGTACAGCGATTACGTGGACTTGTTCGGCCACGGATCCTGAGGGTGACCCGATCCTGTACAGGTTCTGGTTGCAGACAGGTAGCGGTGCTTGGGTTGTCACTCAGGATTGGTCTTCCTCAGCGACTTGGAGTTGGACACCCGCCGCCACTGGGACCTACAATGTGGGCTGTTGGGTTGGTGACGGTAGGCATGCTGGTCCGACAAGTTACGATGCTCGACTGATCGTGAATGGTTATGTGATCGCGCCTAATGGTCCGCCTTCTGTTACGGCTTTCTCGCCGGACAAGGCGTCCCCACAGGTTGTTAGCACAACGATCACTTGGACTTGTTCGGCGAGTGACCCCGAGGGCGACCCAATCCTGTATTGATTCTGGCTTCAGACAGGTAGTGGCGCTTGGGTTGTGACTCAGGATTGGTCTTCTTCGAGTAATTGGAGTTGGATTCCGAGTGCTGCTGGAACGTATAACGTGGGTGTTTGGGTTCGTGATGGTAAGCACGCCGGACCGACTGGATATGATGCTCGGTTGATCGTGAACGGTTACAGCGTTCTGTCAGGGCCGACGGTTCAATTGTCTCCGGCTTCTGGGTCTGTCGGAGTTGTTGTTGCAGTCTCAGGTTCGGAGTTCGCTGCTGCCGATACGGGCTGTACAATCTCGTCGTCTCCGAATGGTCTCATCTCGAGTCCCACATGCACCATGTCGTCCGGTCTGGTTTCCGGATCGTTTGCTGTTGCGTCTGGAATAGCCTCCGGAGTTTACTCGGTTGTTGTGACGGGGACAACAGGCGACACGGCCAGCGCGTCGTTCACAGTGACCAATTCTCCGCCTACTGTTTCTGGTTTGTCGCCCGATAAGGTGAGTCCTCAGGTTGTTGGTACAACGATCACTTGGACTTGTTCGGCCAGTGACCCGGAGGGTGACCCGATACTCTATAGATTCTGGTTGCAGGCTGGTAGTGGCGCCTGGGTTGTTGTGCTGGATTGGTCTTCTTCAAATACTTGGAGTTGGACTCCGACCGTAGCTGGGACGTATAGTGTGGGTTGTTGGGTCAGGGATGGTAGGCACGCCGGTCCGTCCGGGTTTGACGACCGGAAGATCGTCTACGGATACGTTGTCACGATGGCTTCGGCGTCGATTCAGCCACCAGGCTTGACCTTTTTGACGGCACCATTGGTCAGTGGTGGCATGGACCATCCAACCTACTGTCGAAGAATCAGTAGTGCAATTTGGGGTAGTGGCAGGCAGTAATGATAACGTGGCCCTCGGTATCCTGAGTAAGAGCTTGAGGACTGACAGTCGCTGAAGAGAGAGACGACGCTATAGATGGCGAGAATCAGTCTGGGCAGAGAACTTTGGGGTGGAGGGCAACATAGCGCCACTGAAAGGACCTTGCTCGGATAACTCGAAACGGCACTCGTCGTTTTCATTTCTCTACGATTTCCGCTCATCCATAAGAAGGCGCAACAGTAAACGGTTGGGTGGAATCTCCTTCAATTGCGTATAACCTGCCCACTCACTTTGCTATTCTGTGAGTGAACACTTGCTAGTATTTCCCGAATCCCAAATAGACGACCCTGCACTATCTTCATCTTCAACTTGAGTAGGTGCGTACCTAAGCCTCGAGTTTGGTAGTCTTCTGCGATGAACATGCCCGATTCTGCACCATAGCCTTCACCGCCTGGAACAAGCGGCAACGCGACTGTGACGATTACTGTGCCTTCGACCCCTGGAACCTACTATCTGTGGTTCGTCTTCGATGCGAACTACCGGTACGACCAAGCCGTTCTCGACTTCAGGAATCCTCTGCTTATGCCCGCCCACATCAAGATAGTTGTCCGATAATCGACTAACCGCAACTCTCACCAACCCATCTTCGTGACTCTACGCGAGAGCGCCCCCGCAGGGACGGCTCAGGAGTGGGGCAGGCTCTCACGCCAATGGCCGCAGACTACGCTTCCCAATCGAATTATTAAACTCCAAGCTTCTCGCGGTGTTGGGGCGAGGGTCTACATTGATGGTGGCTGCTCAGAATGAGTGAGAACCGGTACTGGGAGAATTGGGACAAAGAGGGTGTTGCCAAGAAGATCGATGAGCTCTGGCTGAGCTCTGAATCCGGTTGGTATTCAACACTGGCTCAGCACATTAGAGACACCTTCGGAACCGATGTTCCGATGCTCGAGGTTGGGTGCGGCAGCGGAGTCGTGTGTCAATCCTTGCTTAAAGCGGGCGTAGTGCGCAAGGGTTCTTACATCGGGGGTGATGTTAGCGAAAGCATGCTCAGGATCGCGCATCAGAGATTTCCTGATGCAAGTCTTCTGAAACTCGACATCTTTCGTTTGCCATTCGTGTCTCACTCGCAACCAAACGTGATTTGCGTAAGCGTTCTGCAGCACCTACCCGGATATTCGGATGCGATGACAGAACTTCTACGTGTCACCAAAGACCGTCTGTACGTGGTGAGCTGGTTCGTTGATGACGCAGATGATCAGATAAGCTTCAAGCCTTCAATGCGATGGGGACAGCGCTTCTTTGAGAACCATTACTCGATCGAGAAGTTCATCAGGTTTGTCAAGGCCGCTGCCGTGCGCCGCGTGAATGTACATGATTTCGGTTATTCGGATGTCCATGCGATTACAATAGATGAAGGTGGAGGCTAGCAAGGTCGGTGGAGAAGCCTTAACATGATTTGTGCGGACTTACCCTCAGATGCATGAACGTAGCGAAATTGCAGCATACGATGTTCAACGATGCGGTTCCGGTTTGTTCGGTCACTTGCCCAAGAGTTGTTCCGTTTTCAGATCAATGTCCGCAAAGAGGGTCTCAGGTGTGGCTTGTATCATCAAGGCCCCTCGTATTATCTCGGATCAAGCTATCATCTACGTTTTTCGAGGGCGTCACGCAGAGTCTGCCAGAACCTCTCACGTCTTAGTTTCACGAGGTCTTTTCGCGCCAACTTTTCATTTTCCAAGTCTGCTGTAATGCGATAGTGATCCAGGAACAATGCGTAGAGGCTTGTGCGTTCCTCCAATGTCAGGTCTTGTATCAGATCGGTCTCATTCACAGAATACTCGTCAATAGATGCCTCGCGAAGAAGGTGATTCCTGGGGGTCTTCATGTATTTTAGGGTGAGATCCAGATCTATTCTTACCGTCTTGCCAATACTGTCTCTCGTTGAGGGCCCGTAGGCTTCTCCTATCAGGCTGTCTATCTTCTTGAGTTCGCATCTCTGGCCAATCCTCAGCCATAGATCCCAATCGCATCTCCGCTTCATGAGCACATGTGGGTCATAGTATCCAACCTCATCAAGCAGTTCCTTCCTGTGAAGCACAGCATGATTCCCGATCATGTTGCCCCGGCTCAGACTCTCGATGCTACATTGGTGGTCGCCAACTATGAACGAGTCGGAGCCTTGAGTATCTCGTCGAGTCCAGATTCTCACCTGCCCGTATACGAAGCTCGATGAGCTGATCCCTTCAACGAGGGATTCGAGAGCATTCGGGCTCCAAATGTCATCGTCAAACATGTAGGCCAGGAGACTCGCACGGGACCTTCGTATTCCAGCATTCACACGAAGCGCTGGTAGGCCGCTATTCTGAGCATATCTTAGGTACACGACTCGATTGTCATTCTTCATTGTACGAGTCACTGTGTCCGCAGTATCGTCGACTGAGCCATCGTCAATAACCAGTAGTTCGTAATCCGAGTATGTCTGTGCGATGATTGAATGCAACGCTCTCGCAAGAGATCCATTTTTCGCTCGTGCGTAAGTCGGCATAACAATACTGACTGACGGATCTTGAATGAGATTGCGAGAATGTTCGATGGTCAGATGCTTCTCGAAATCTTTGACGCGTCTCGGGATCTGCATTAAGAGTCACGCAAACGAGGGCGATTGCCGAAATACCGGTTCACTCAGCGTTCTTCGATGCTGCTATGAGTGTCTCGATATCGGGAAGCTCTTGATGGCCTTGATCACCGCGTCTTGCTGATCTGCAGTAAGGTCAGGGAATATTGGAAGGCTGATGATTCGCTGCCATATCGCTGAGGCGACTGGAACATTGCTCTTAGTGTTGGCATAGTATGGATAAAGGTTAATTGGAAAGTAGTGAACCCCAGGAGAGATATCATTGCGTTTCAAATGGTCGATTAGCGCATCGCGCACTCTCAGGCTCGGAACCGATATTTTGTAGATGTGACAGGCGCTCTTGGCGTAGCCCCTTTCCACCGGTAGTTGGATCCAGTCAAGGTCTGCAAGTTCCCGATTGTACTTGGTCACTATCCTACGTCGGCGGTCGTTATTCCTCTCCAGTTTGCCAAGTTGTACCAATGCGATGGCTGCCGAGATATCATGCATGTGGTACTTGAAACCAAGTTGGTCAACGCTATACTTCCACGCGTAGGTCTCTCCCTTTAGTGTCCGGTCCCACGTGTCCCTTGTTATGCCCATCCACCGCATTTCTCTGAAGTAGTGATCGAGTGACGGTTCTCGGTAGGTTATTGCGCCGCCCTCGCCTGCCGCAAGATTCTTGACCGCGTGGAAGCTGAAGCAAGTGAGTGGAGAGATTGTTCCTATCTTTCTTCCCTTGTACATTGCGCCGCAGGCATGGGCCGCGTCCTCGACGACGGCGACTTTATGCTCGGACGCGGTCTTCAGTATCGGATCCATGTCGCAGGGATGCCCGCCGTAGTGAACGACTACTATGGCCTTTGTTTGGTCTGTAATCTTCTTCGCGACATCTTCGGGGTCGATGTTGAGTGTGTCAGGTTCGACATCTGCGAACACGGGCGTGGCTCCAACGTATTTTATCACGTGAACGGTGGAGACAAACGTGATCGGAGTGACTATGACCTCGTCACCTTGCTCAAGGTTCAATGAAAGCATCGCTAGGTGTAACGCCGCCGTGCCCGAATTGAGCGCGACACAATAGGGCGATCCAAGATACTCAGCAAACTCCTTCTCAAATTGGGATGTCTTCGGACCCAGACCTACCCAGCCGGATCGAAGCACCTCGGCCACCGCATTTGCCTCCTCGTCGTCGTAGGATGGTCGGAACAGTGGAATCAATTTGTCGAGACTCCCAAACCCATACGACGTGGACGCACCTCATTATTACACTTGATGCTGGCGGAACAGCCTAGGACCCGCTCCGTAGACCTGTTGTCGTGTTTCTGAAGGGCCAGGGCGGAGAGGTCAAATATCTTCGATCTGCATCACCAGTGGGAAACATGGATCTTCCAAGTGGTGAAGCGACAAGGTTGATAGTTGGCAAGAAGGTCATCCTCAGAGGGTTTGAAGAAAAAGACATCGAGAAAATGGTTCAATGGAGAAATGACCCCGACATGAACCGACACTTCTTCGAATATGAACCTTCTACCATCGAAAAACAGCGGAGATGGCTGGAGACTCTGTCCTCTCGTCATGACGAGAGGTTTTTTGTGATCTCCAATCGCCGAGGAGAGGTCATAGGAACTGTGGGGCTAGCGAAGATCGACTGCCGCAGTAGAAATGCCGAGTGGGGCAGGTTTGTGATTGGCGACAAGAAGTACCTGGGAAAGGGATACGGCCTTGAAGCCATGTATCTAAGCGCACAATACGCATTCACACACTTGAATCTTCACCGGCTATATCTGAAGGTCTTTGCGTGGAACAAGAATGCGAGAGCGATGTATGAAAGCTTCGGTTTCAGGAAAGAGGGAACTCTGAGAGAACACGTTTTCAGAGATGGGAGATATCACGATATCGTAGTATATGGAATCCTCGTGGATGAATTCAAGAAACGCGGTCTAGTTCGATGAATGTTGTGGCATCAAAGGGATGACTCGACTTAATTTTGGTCACAGTAGTGGCTGGTCCGTCGATTGGGTGGAACCGCATTGACTGCCCGGATCGCGGTCAATGCACACGAGTTTGCCAAGTCCACCTAACAGCTTGACAAGACAGCTGATTTCTATCAGCGGGCTCTCCTGGACCTGTCCAAGGAACGAAGTGTGACCTACCCACGCTGGGCAGCGCCCCTATGTCTTCTGGAAGAGACTCTCGCTAGAGGGCAGACCTGGCTACAACCGCCCTGTGGCAAGCATCGAAGATGAGCTCGTGGTTCTTCTCAACAACGATGTCGAGGTTGACGACAAGTGGCTTGCTGAGCTGAAGTCTGGGCTTGAGATATGGAGGCACCGGCTGGCGGCGTGCGGCAGCAAGATCCTGTTCTACCATGATCGGAGCCTGGTCAACCATGCAGGAGGAGTGCTGCCCCCGATAGGGGTGGGCGTCAATTTGGATCTGATGAAACCTGACAGGCAAGAAATGTGCGATCAAGGGTTCGTTGGGTGTGTCTCGGGTGCGTCGATGATCATGCCATGCTCGCGGATCTATCACAAACTCAGGGCGACAATGGGGCCTTACCTGAAACCCGAACGACTGTTCTTGGGCGAGCGGAACCGGTTGCAGTGCATGTTGAAGATCCTGGGAATCTGGAACCTTATCGTCGCCATTCCTGTTTCATCTTCCTATGCTCTGTACCGACTTCTCGGCTTTCTCCGATGACGTAGGTCCATGACTGCGTTAGCTATTCTTCGCGGGGACTGGTGGGTTCCCATCTTCCAAGAATAGTCAGGAAACGGAGACGAATTCAGCAAGGTCGACAAATCCCAGACTCCTTAGCAGCACATGGATTGATGCTCCCATTTGCAGAAGGTTTCAGGGAATTCTCCCGCCTGGAGCGGTTGCGCTCCGGATAGAGTCAGCGCTCTGAGCGTCAAGATTCGGCCCAGGAAGAGCGCTCAGACCTGTGAGATCGCTTGCGTCTAGTCAACGAGTGGACGCCACCATCGTCTGTTGACTTTGTACCAGTCGATCGTCCTTCGAAGCCCCTCCTCGAACTGGACTTGGGGCTTCCAACCCAGGCGATGGATCTTCCCACAGTCTAGGGAGTACCTGAAATCGTGGCCTGGTCGATCGAAGATGTACTCAACCATCGTGTTAGGAAGCGATAAACGCCGCAGAATCTCCGCGGCGATCTCGATGTTCATTCTTTCGTTGCCTCCGGCGATGTTGTAGGTCTGCCCCTTCTCGCCCTTCTCAAGGACAAAGCGAATAGCTCGACAGTTGTCCTCCACGAAGATCCAGTCCCGGACATTCTTTCCGGAGCCGTAGATTGGGAGAGGTTTTCCGCCGAGCGCATTCGTGATGAGTCTCGGTATGAGCTTCTCCGGATGCTGATATGGGCCGTAATTGTTCGTGCTTCGAGTCACCCTGACATCCATATCGTATGTGACATGGTACGCGTTGACGAGAAGATCTGCCGCTGCTTTGCTGGCCGAGTACGGACTGGAAGGGTTCAACAGATCTGTCTCTGTGAACGATCCTTCAGCGCGACTGCCGTACACCTCATCTGTACTGATCTGCTCGAAACGAACACGAAATCTACGACAGGCCTCAAGGAGTATCTGCGTTCCAAGAACGTTCGTCTCAACGAAGACTCGCGGTGTCCTAATGCTGCGGTCAACATGTGACTCGGCCGCGAAATTCACCACCGCATCGACTTTTCGAACGAGTGAGTTCGCCAGTTTTGGGTTCCTTATGTCCCCTTTCAGGAATCTATGAGCTTTGTTGCCGCCGAGTTCTTTGATGTTCCTAAGGTTCCCGGCGTATGTGAGCTTGTCGAGGTTTATCACCTTACAACTTGTTTTGTTGAGTAGACCGCGGACGAAATTGCTACCTATGAAGCCCGCGCCGCCTGTGACTAGGACCCTATCCATGTTTGAGACCTGGCGCGAGACCCCAATCATAAGGAATCTGTTTTGTGTCTGGCGGTAGTCTGAACTCGTCGGGTTCCTTGTGATTATACAGCTCCGTTGGGACGTTTATTGCGTATGCGGTCTCTCCTCCGACGGCCTTGAAGCCATGCTGCACCATTGGAGGAATCTTCACGAGGAGAGACCTACGGTCGCCGAAGAAGATCTCCTCAAGCTGCCTATAGGTCGGAGAAGCTTTCCGGGAGTCATACAAGACAAGCTTCAGCATTCCTTTAATGCAGATCATGTTGTCTGTCTGCTTCTTGTGGTAGTGCCAGGCCTTCACGACACCTGGATACACGGTCGTCATGTATACTTGGCCGAATCGTTCGAATACGTCCCAGTCAGACCGGAGTAGCTCCATTAGCCACCCCCGTTCGTCTGGTATTGGTTTCAACTCACGGAGAACGACGCCGTCAATCATGCGATGCTCAGCCTCAAACAGGTATAGTGCATCAACTCACTCTTATTATTCGTCGGTTCCTTCAGAGAGATCGGTGTCGAAGAAACGAAGGCAAGGGTCGCTGTCACCGGGAGCAGCGGTCTTCTCGGAAGAAGACTCGTGGAAGCTCTGAAGAGAGATCATGAGGTTGTGGGAATCGACAAGTACGTGCCCGAAGGTGGGACGGGCGTCGCCGCTGACATCACTCAGAGGAAAGATACGTTGCAATCAATTGTGAACGCTGGTCCCAGTGTGGTAGTTCACACAGCTGCTGAGACAGATGTGGACCGCTGCGAAACCGAGCGGGATCTCGCGCGAAGAGTCAACGTGCAGGGGACGGTCAACGTCGCGGACGCTTGCTCGAAGATCGGAGCCAAGTTGATGTTTGTCTCAACCGACTACGTTTTCGACGGCAATAAAGGGAACTACGCGGAAACAGACGAACCTAACCCGGCAAGCTTCTACGGTCTTACGAAACTCGAGGCCGAGCGGATCACAGCGTCGACCTCATCGAACTCCCTGATAGTCAGAACGAGTGTGCTATACGGATGGCATCCCAAGAAACTCAATTTCGCAACTTGGATCTTGAAAGGACTCCGCCAAGGCAAGACCCTCGAAGTGGTGAATGATCACATTGGCTCTCCGACCCTTGCTGACAATCTTGCGGAAGCGATTGGCAAAGCGATCGAGCGGAAAAGTCAGGGTATACTGCACATTGCCGGAAAAGAGAGGATGAGCTGGTTCGATTTCGCTCGCAGAATCGCTAAACGGTTCGACCTCGACGAGAGCCTGTTGCTTCCCGTTCAGATGAAGGATCTAGACTGGGTCGCTAGAAGACCCAGAGATTCCTCTCTCAATGTTGGAAAAGCTGAAAAGGAGTTAAGTATCGAACTATTCGGAGTTGACCGCGGCCTAGAAGAGATGGCGAGGAGCAAGTCATGAAAGGTGTGATCCTGCACGGAGGCGCCGGAACCCGACTAAGACCTCTAACGCACACCGGGCCTAAGCAGCTGATACCTATCGCGAACAAGCCCATGTCGCTTTACGCGATCGAAGCTCTGAAGGAAGCCGGCGTAACAGACATCGCAGTTATTCTTGGGACCATAGCGCCCGAGAAGGTACAGGAGTACTACGGAAAAGGCGAAAGGTTTGGCGTAAACATCGTATACATCAATCAAGGCGAACCTAAGGGCATTGCGCACGCCGTCAAGCTGGCAGAGCACTTCGTGGGCGATGAACCATTCGTGGTCTTCCTGGCCGACAACATCCTGAAGGGTGGAATCGAGGAGATGGTTGAGGACTTTGAACAATCCGAAGTCGCGGCCGAGATCGCCCTGTGTCACGTCCGAAACCCGCAGAGTTTCGGAATCGCCGAGTTAAGAGATGACAGGATCGTGCGTCTCATCGAGAAGCCGAAAAATCCTCCGAGTGATCTTGCACTGGTGGGCATCTACTTTTTCAGAACACCGATATTCGATGCGATTCGCCGACTGCGGCCTTCGTGGAGGAACGAGCTCGAGATCACGGACGCGATTCAGGTTCTCATCGACGATGGGCTTGAAGTGAAGCACCGCCTCGTCAAGGGTTGGTGGAAGGACACCGGGCTTCCGGAGGATATTCTCGAAGCAAACCAGCTCGTCCTCTCTGAGTTGTCGTCCTACAACAGGGGAAGACTAGAGAGAGATGTCAAGGTTTCCGGCATCGCGTGTGTAGGAGAGGGGACAGTGGTGCACGAAGGAACGACGCTTCGAGGTCCACTCATAATCGGAAAGGGATGCGAGATAGGACCCGACGCCTATATCGGCCCGTACACTTCGATTGGCGACAACACGTTGGTTCGAGGGGCAGAGATCGAAAACACGATCATAGTCGGGAACTGTAAGATCGAGTGCAAGAGACGGATCGTCGACAGCCTCATCGGCCGCAACACGCAGATCAGCGATTCCCCGAACAGCCTCCCACGCGGATCACGATTCGTCATTGGAGAGAACACGGTCATCTATGTCTAGACGATCGCGTTCGAAATGCTGTTTCGATTCGAGTGGTCTAGGCTAATGAGTGACATGCGGCCTCGAGTCTTGGCCATATTGCCCGCACTTATCCCCTCCACTATTATCAGTGTAGTCAAACCCTTCATCGTGCTCTGTCGAGCTGGCTACATTACGATGAATATCACGCTGGAAGCTTTTGCCGATCAGCGTGATGTTGCATGGGCGGATCTCGTTGTCTTTTGCCGTAACTCAGAACCTACATATGCACGTTGTCTAGATTTGGTGATGGAGAAGGGCATCCCCTACATCTATGATCTCGACGACAATTTCTTTGAGATACCACGCAATTCAGCCGTTGGCCGGTACCATGGGGCCTCAGAACGGATAGCCTTGCTCACGCGCTACGTGAGCGGGGCGAGGCTGGTCCGAGTGTACTCGGAGGAACTGCTTCGGAAGGCCAGGAGGTTCAATTCAAATGTGGAGAGGGTGGATGGACCACTCGATCTCCGCCTCGTACCGCCGAGAAGTCAGTATATCAGGCCCCCTTCAGATCACGACCGGGTAAAGATAGTTTATGCAACGAGCAGGCGCTCGGATGACTTCTTTGATGACATCTATGTGCCGGCACTGATTCGGGTGTTGGATGAATACCGGCAAGTGGAGGTACATATCTGGGGCCACAGGCCCGCGGCTCTCCGCAGGCACGAAGGAATATGCTATCATAGAGTAATCATGGACTATGATCGATTTCTGCGGAAGTTCTGGACTGCCAACTATGACATTGGGTTGGCGCCGCTGCATGATGATCCTTTTTGTCGCTCAAAAAGCAATAACAAGTTTCGAGAGTACGGCGGATGTGGGATCGCTGGCATTTACTCGGACGTCGAGGTCTACTCGGAATGTGTACAGGATGGAGAGACTGGCCTATTGGTTCCAAACCAGAAGGAAGAATGGTACAAAGCAATCGTTCGGTTGGTCGAAGACGGCGACCTACGAAAGAAGATCGGAAGGCAGGCGGCCGAATACGTTAGGAGCCATTATTCTCAAGAAATGTTCGAGAGAGTCTGGCTACGTCAGATCTCTAGAGTGCTCGAGAACCACATCGGATCCCGTCTTGGGAATAAGAGGGTCGCGACCTCATTTCGACCAGATCTCGATAGCAGATATCGTTCAACTCTACTTCGACTCGTTGAGAACGGACTTGGTGTTGCACGTCATTTGGTCTCTGGGAAGCCAAGAACGGCGCCCTACGTGTTGCTTTGGTACAAGGATGATCTACGGATCATCATGAAAATGCGATCCGGAATGTCTAGACATGGTCCGTAAGATCCGAAGATCAGAACTGAAACGTCCTATTGGAGTGACAGTGTAGATAGCACGAAGAGGCTGGACCCGCAATGGGCGAACGAAGTTATACCTTGAAGACCAAAGTGTCCGAATGGAAGTAGTGCGAGCTCTTGAGGACACTATTCTTTGGCCAGATAACCAAGTGGGGGAAGTTGAGAGGGAGGGTGACCCCCTCAACGACCGTAAGATGCACGAATCTTTCACGTGAGCTCGAGAAGATGGGGTTCTCCTGCTCTGTCCGCTATCGTACTTGGCAGGAATTTGCGGGAAACCTGCGGGATATTAGGACGAGTGATGTAGTAGTCTTTCACAGGCTACAATTTCCTGTCATGACACGACTCGAGCCACCGACCGAATTGCTGTTGCTTTCCTCTTGCAGAACTGCAGGGAAAATCACCGTCTTCGATATCGACGACGCCATCTTTCTTGACCACCCACTTCTCACAGAGCTGTTTGCGTCCAAGTGCGACATCGTAACTGTGGGAAGTCATCAGCTCGCCTCCTTTGCTCTCAGGTGGAACAAGTACGTCCAACTGCTGCCATCGTCAGTTGACGCAGGAGCTTTCAGACCGAGCCTCCGGCACCGAAGGAGAGGAAGCAAATGCATCCTTAGCTGGCACGGAACAGCATATGTCCAGCTGAATAGCCTACGCATCCTCATCCCCGTTCTCAAGAAGCTTGCTACGCGGTACGATATCGTTTTCAAGCTTCTCGGAACTATGGGCGAAACGAAGATTCAGGATCTCTTCAAGTCAATACCCGGCTTGACGATGGATTTCGGCCCGAGCCAATGGGTTCCTTACGGGGACCTCCCCGCTCTGATCGAGGATGTCGACATAGGACTCTCACCTCTCACAGATACATTGTGGTCGCGCAGCAAGTGCGCCATGAAGGCGCTAGAGTACATGTCCATGGCGATCCCGGTCGTAGCGAGCCCAGTGGGCGAGCACAACTACCTCATACGCGACAGCGTCAACGGCCTATTGGCCTCATCTGAGGAAGAATGGGTACGCAAGATTGGCAATCTCATCGAGGACCGCGAAAGCCGCGATCGAATAGGTCAGAGAGCAAGGGAAACCGTACTGAAGAGTTATTCGCTCGGAGTGGTCGCGGAGAAATTCGCTAGCATTATCCGTGAATAGATATGAGTGACGTGAATCATCCTCGTACAGGCCTTAGAGAGGCAACTAGATATCCGTGCTTCCCATGTGCAACGGGTCGACTTGTGGAGTCACCTACTCGAGTGCTGTGAAGGGAGTATTCCAGTGAATATGGAGAAATCGCGCATGCACTCATTGCCTATGCCGCTGCTTATCATGCCTTCGTTACCCGAGGGCGAGGTTCATTCATTGAGAATGGGTGTTCCGGTCCTTTGCTCTGACATTCCAATGATGCAAGAACACATCATTGAGCTCGGAGAATGATACTTGCTGGTCAGGGTCAACAATGTTTGGGGACCAAGGTGCTCGTGGTTATGACCAGAATCGCGTGGCTTACCTAGCAGCCAATTCCTTGTAGAGATCATCGAGCAGAGGCAAGACAACTCTCCAACTGAACCTTTCCTGAACTATCTTATGAGCGAGTCGTCCTTTCTCACGTCCCGATTCCCTGTCGTCCAGAGCTCGAGACAAAGCGCTTGCCAGATCGCTCGATCGTCCGGGAGTGAAATAAAGTCCTGCATCTCCTAGCGCATCGACGATCGGCGGCAGATTGGATGCGACGACAGTGTTGGCCGACGCCATCGCTTCTAGCAGGATCATAGGCAGTCCTTCCTTGAGAGAAGGAAGCACGAAGATTCGTGATTCACTCAACATTCGTGCGACCTCAAACCGGTCCGCTCGAAATCTAAAGGTGACTAGGTCCATTATGCCCAACGCGCGAGCCCGGGCGATCAGCCTGTTTCTCAACGGTCCGTCTCCAACGATGAGAACGGGAACGCTCTTCTTCTTACGTAAGGTTGCGACGGCCTCGAGTAGGGTCTCCAACCCCTTTTCGGGTACCAGTCTTCCGAGCCAGACAATCGTTTCTCGTTTCGGGCCTCGTGGTGTGAACATAGCCGTATCAACCGCGGTCGGGATGATCCTGATGTCTCGCCTCCTAACCCCGACACTTGCGACTTCACGTGCATCTGATTCTGTGACACAGATCACACTCGACGAGTTTCTCAACGCCCAGGAGCCCACACTCCACAGATAGGCCCTCTGGGAGAGATTCGTCAGCCAGTCTCGCAACGCAAGAAAACCATGCACAGTTGTGACCACTGGCCTTCCTATGTCGACGGCCGCCTTCACCGATAGCGCTGTAGTCCAGAACAAGTGAGCATGTGCGTCAACAAGATCGTAGTTCGGTTTGCTAACGGCGCAGTACAACGAAGGTATAACGGGATTCTGCATTCCCAACGAATCCCATGGCATCCAGACCCTGTCTAGCCTCGTGATTCCGTATCCCTTTTTGACCGATTCGTGGACAGGCTGATGGCCTCTTCGAGTAGTAAGCACTTCTACACGATGCCCTAGATCCGCTTGTCTGAGGGACAGCTCATGACAGAAGATTGCATGGCCGCCGACAGCGTCGGGATAAAGTGCGTGCGTTACCCGGCAGATCGACAGCCCGGCCATGGGGAATCCACTGTATCTGGGCTAAGCGGTCTCCCCGTCAATAAATGAACTGGCTCCACACAGCGTCGCGTCTCAGTTACTGCAGTGGAACCTTGCATCAAACAGAAAACCGAAGTCTAATCTATTGCTGCGCAGAGTGAGTACACGGTTGGAGAACAAGCCTACGATCGTCGCATGCATCCCTGCTTTCGATGAGGAGGGCACGATAGCCAAGGTGATCGCTAGAGCGCGGAAGCATGTGGACAAGGTGGTTGTTGTTGATGACGGAAGCAAGGATGATACTGCGTTGATCGCCGAGGGGCTCGGGGCGGTTGTTGTTAGGCATGGGCGGAATCTTGGCTACGGTGCAGCGATCCGATCCTGCTTCAGCGCTGCTAGAGACTTGAAGGCAGATGTCCTTGTGACTCTGGATGCCGACGGGCAACATGATCCGGATCAAATTCGAAGATTAGTTGAGCCTGTTAAGGCGGGGTTAGCGGATATCGTCGTGGGCTCCAGATTCCTGAAAGAGTCCGAAAAGACTCGCGCGCCCCGTTATCGTCAGGCTGGCATAAGAGTCCTGACAAGATTCACCGATGCTGCTTCACATACGCGGTTCACCGACGCACAGAGCGGGTTCCGAGCATACAGTAGAAAGGCGCTGGAGCAGATCATGCCCACGGAGCAAGGCATGGGGGTCAGCGTTGAGATATTGATGAAGGCTGTCGAGCACACCCTCAGAATCTTAGAGGTTCCTGCCAGCGTGGAATATGGCGGCTCGGCGACATCAACTCACAACCCGTTTTATCACGGCCTTGATGTCCTTGCGAGCGTGGTCAAGTTCACTTCGATCAGGCATCCGCTCCTATTCTACGGCGGACTGTCGGCGGTAGCCCTAGCAATATCCCTTGCATTCGGGCTGTGGGCCATTGAGATATACTCAAAGACGGGAGTACTAGTTACCAACATCACACTCATCTCGATAGCTTTCGGCCTCGTAGGCCTTCTCGCATTCTTTGCGGCGGTCATCTTGTTCACTTTGATCAGCGTCATAAGAGAGAAAACCTGACCCTATTCCTGCACCAGATTAACAGCTGTGCTAGGTTTGGGTGATGTCGTGCTTGGCTATTTGATCTTAGGAAGAATATGTTTAGCTATTCGTTCCTGAGACTCCATGTGTAGGAGAGTGGTATGCGGGCCTACGTGTGCCTATTCGATCATCCAGTGTACCAAGCTCTCTATGAGACATTGCGCTACGTTGATGGGATGGATGCGAGAAGGCTGGAAAACTTCTGGCAACTTCTTCATGTGTCGTATGCGGGAGAAACCTTTCATTTTCAGAATCTCAGGATCCGGCTTTCTCCAGACAACCTATACGTCCTCAACTCGCCAGTCATGTGTCTCGAATCTTGGAGGGTTCTCCTGCACAGAGCGCCCGCCCTCATCGTGTAGGAATACTTCACAAAAGACAAGGCCACCGATTTCCTGGTGAGCTGCCTCCTCGCCCCGTTTTGCTCATATCCCTTCGTGTCTTTCACAAAGAGGACCCACGCATTTCCAAAGGAATGTCAAACGTTGAAATCATCGAATATGTGGAAACCCGTGAAGAGCTTTTCAGAGACTATTATGCAAAAGCCAAAGCGCTGATACATCCTGCTGAGAAAGACGCAGTTGGCTTCGTTGTGGTAGAGGCACTCGCATCATCCACGCCAGTGCTCGCATCAGCCGGCGTAGGCGGTTCGGATTACTTGCCGGAAACGTGGAGAGTCACTACTAATCGCGTCGAAGAGTGGGTGCAGAAAGTAGAAGCGCTAAGTGATGGCGATGTCAGAGTGGCAGAGAAGACGTTTGAACAGGAGAATCTGAACATTGAAAGCCCCTATTTTCGAGAAATCGCCAAGAAGATATCGACCTTTCTGACTAAGAGAGGCTGGCTGTGATGCGACACCCTCGCCAGTAGACTTCTTTGCCTGCGGGTCTGTGGGATTTTGACCAAGAAGACTCAGGCGCCCCGTTATCGCCAGGCTGGCATAAGAGAGAAGACCTGAGACTGATATGTGGAGCCCAGGCAAGTTCGATGCTAGACTGCAAGTCCCCCGGCCACACTCTGGGAGGTGGTGTGTGGGGTGCCATGAAATGCCTACTCCGTCAAAGACAGTCTTCAAATGTCGCCGAGGGCTGCTCGTAACTGCTTCAAGCCCCCCACAGAGACGGAGCGTTAGCACGTCATGAACAGAATGGCTGCAGTATGCGTGGTTGTCATGCTCTGGGCAAGCATCCAGTCGTCAGTCTACACTTGTTGCTCGGTTGCCCTTTACGAAGATCAGGCTCCCGTCAAACCAGGCACGTATTGGACACTGTCGTCGAGATGGCGGTGGAATGCGTCGGGTGTTGGTGATCATGTGGGCTCGAGGGTGGAGACTGAGAATTATAACGACACACTCACCATCCAGGAAGTGTCGGGCGGCGGGTTAGGCTTGCGACTGAAGCGCGTTGGAAATGGTTCACTCGACGCTAACGGGAGTTACATCATCTCGGGGCGCACGCACGACTTCTGGACTATCGATAGGGAGTACACCCTCAAAGTCAACGCCACCACCTTCAGAGATCTCGACGGCAGACCTGTCCCATGGATCAGCAACGTGAAGGAGCTGGAATCGTCGCGGTCGGTACCGGAGATGTGGGTGGACAAGGACTATCACGATGTTGAGGTTCGGTATCGAGTATCTGGCTCGGGTCGCTTCACCGTTGGAGAAGTCGCGTTTGACACGTGGATCGTCTCCTACAGGAATCTCACAACTGGGTATTGGAGCGCGGAAGGGAATCATTCAACCGGATTCAAAGAAGAAACTCTTGAGTATGACCAAACACGCGGGCTACTTCTACAGGACACATACCATGGCGCCTACGGAATGAAGACACGCGGGGGCGGATGGAACGAAACGGAGACTTTCGCCGCCACCACGATAGACTCAAACTTGACACCCCTTAGCAGCGCTGTGAACACTTACGTTACGGTTGGAGCCGGTTTGATTGGGGCCTTGGTCGTAGCTGCGATAATTGCGTCTGTCGTGATCCTTCGCAGGCGCAAGATCCGTGGTCACCATGTACACTGCTTCGTTTCAGCTGACCCTTCAACGGCACCACACAAGATCGTGAGCTCCCCCCCTCAGCCTGGCTCCCACTGCCTCGCGTGACTGTGTCACGTGACACAAGCGATCAAGCCGGCTGCTTTCTGTAGGTTGACACGCTTCGAAACTCACTTCAACGAGCCATTAATGGTCATGTCGTATCGTTTGGAATCTTCCGGGACGCACCCCGTGATGATAAGAATGGTTTCTGTGAGTGCGCGATCAATCTTGGCGCGCTCTTGAAGTCTCAGCCGACGCGGGAGGGAAACATGAAATATACCTATGCAGGTTCCCGACGGTCCTATTCTGGTCACTTCGACGGCGTCGTGTCGCAGAAGACGCTTGGTGTTGAGCGATGCTAGTCTCATTCTATATTGATCGAACTTTTCCAATTGCTGTGCAAGATGTCCAAGATAGCCCACACCCATGCTCGTGATACGATACCATCTATCGTCTTTTGCGACCAGGGCCCGGGCAACTAGGTTGTTGAGGTGTTTGGAGAGTGTCTTCCGGCCAACCCTGGATTCCCTTAAAATCTCCTTGAATCTCTTCGGTTGCAGATTCTCAAGAGCGGCTAGTATCGCGTGCTGGCTACCAAGGAGCCGGAACTCGTTGTAGATGTTGACCGGCATAATGACAGCCCCTGTTCGCCAGTATGTTAGTTTACTCTGACCATTTAGTTTAGCCTCGGGCTTGGTATATACGGCCCGCCGAGACAGGCCCAAAGTAATCAAATAGAATGGAGGGACAAGAGCAAATGGAAAAGAAATCTGAGGATGCAATTACTGAGGTTGACCCTGCGACGCTTTTGCCAAACCCTTAC
>Ga0187886_1001066_pt1 | contig 27109 bp, 29 predicted proteins | sample June2016WEW_20_1_FD_133001 | JGI IMG/M metagenome (GOLD analysis project Ga0187886, IMG submission 133001) | Peatland microbial communities from SPRUCE experiment site at the Marcell Experimental Forest, Minnesota, USA - June2016WEW_20_150 | ecosystem: Environmental > Terrestrial > Soil >...
AACAGTAAAGGACTAGAGCTGATTTCTAGAGCAAGCGAACTTTACCTTAAACGCGGATACATAGGCTGCACACAATGCCGCTACTGCAGTCATTGCCCTCAAGTCATCGACATTCCTGTAATTTTGGCATTCCTCAATAAGTACTCAACCAAACGTAGAAAGCCAAAAACACAATCAAAAATAAAAGAAGAGTACGACAAAGCAGTGCCTCCTGCTAAAAGGGCAAGTAACTGTATTCATTGTGGACAATGTGAAGCAGTTTGCCCCCAGCATCTCCCAGTACGCAAACTACTATCAGACGCAAGGGCTAATTTTGAATAATCAGAGCAGTTTTGGAATAATTCATTGTCATTTCCGCTTCGTGAAGCGTTTTAGTTTTCTTCAGCATTGAAATGCTCTCCAAGCAATTTTATCAGAGGTATGGAACGCTTAAGATATGCTAAAGTTGACCTAACATTCTTATGCCCTAATCTTTGTTGCAACAGTAGAATGTCATCTGTCTTATGGTATTCCACGAGTGCCTTCCATCGTTTCAGTTCTTTTGTTTCAGCCGTATCAATGACAAGCGTTTTCCATCGGTTCATTCTTCTTATCTTAATCATATAGCTACTTCCTTTTCCTAAACAGTTTGTTGCCTTCTACTTCAGCGTGGTACTCGAATCCGACTTCCATTAGCTTAATTGCATCTTCCAGCGTGTTTGCAACTTTAACGGTGAATTGGTCGTTAGCTTCGTTCAAATACAACATTTTTTCAAGGTGAATGTAAGTTTCCGTTGACTTGATGCTTTTGTGGCCGAGTAGCATTTTAACGTACCATGGGTCTTTAGTTCTATGTTGCTCAGTAGTGGCTTTCCAATGCCTGAAAGTGTGGAAGTGAATCAGCATAAGGTCAGGGTCAGCTAAACGTCTTGCTGCCTTTTTTCTTTGAAAGTAGAAGAGTGATCTCATGTCGTCAGAGTTAGCAAAGATTCTTTCCTTGTTTCGCGGTAGATTACAGAGCATCTCAATAGTTTTAGCTGATAACGACAAAACCCTTGAATTACTGCCTTTTTCCGCTTTAATCCTTATTTTGCGCTGTCCAAAGTCTATATCCGTCCATTTTGACGCTGCTATTTCTCCGCATCTTGCACCTGTATCTTTCAAAATTTGGCAGAACGTAGCGGTTTTTTTCCCTAAACTCGCGATTAACTGATCTATTTTTGCTTCAGTTGGAATGTACGGAATCTCTGATTCACCAGAATATGTTGGAGCTTTCCATTTTATTTCATTGAATTTGAACCAAACATCAAGTCTGGCTACCATGTTCTTTTTTGTGCTGCCTTTCATTTGGGCTTTAGCTAAAGCTGCCTTTGTACTCTCTGGGTCAAAAAGGTTCGCGCCTTCTTTATTTTCAACACAGTTGTTTCCACCGCTACCGTATTCATAACAGTATACTTCTGCCTTGCCACTGACACGAATATAGTTGACTATGCTAATGCTTCTGTTATACTCTATTCCATCCCATTTCAGTGTTATCGGAAATTGAGTTTTCAGAGAGTTCCTTTCAAGGTATGTAGTTTCAATAGCAAGGAATGTAGTCTCAATAGTAGTAGTCTCAGACGTTTGTTTCTTTTCATTTTCCTCAAAATAACCGCTACCGTCAATATTGTTGTCGTTTAAGAATTTCAAGAACTCTGAGGCTTGCTTGGAAAGTCTAACTGTTGGTTTCTGTAAACCAACACTTGCGTTCAACTCCGTCTCTGCAAGTTCCACGTCAGCCCTTCCATAGGTAGTTTTGCATTTTGGACATTGCTTACCACAACCATTAAAGCGCCAAACAGAAACGGCAAAGACCTTTCCGCATTTTCCGCACTTAGCCCTGACGCGTCTTCTGCTATCCGAAGGGAAAACAGGGCTGAAAACATAGAGCTTAGGCTGTTTAGTAGTTTGAGTTTCCATTTAAGAAGCCTCCGTTTCCGTCGGCGCTGGAGCAAGTCGATCTTTGTCCTTTTCAAGACTACGTACATGTGCTACGCTTATCTCCGTAGCACGTTGCGTAGCAGGTTGCTTACTATGTGCTACGCCGATAGCCTTGAGTGCATTAGTGAGGCTGTCAAGATCGGTCTTTAGTTTCTCATTGGAAAAACCATCAAGAATCGTATCCACGGTTGAAAACCGTAAGGGCTCGTTTAAGGGCAAGTCTCCACCGAAAACAGTAGTTTGATGCCACAGTTTAGCCACGACTAGGCCTCCTCTCCAGCACCTTTGTAGCTGTAACTTGGGCACCTTAACGGAATCTCAGCATCAGTTGGTCTGTAACCATAATTATCCACTGGGCAACTTGATTGCCTAAAATTCTTACATTCATCAGCACAGTAGCGCTTCTTGGTTTCCTCTAGCGCCGATTTTTCGGGGGGAACAGACGCGCCTGTTTCTTTAGCGTCTTTCGTGGCTGTTGTTGCTTCAGCTAAAGTTTTCTGTCCTACCGCTGCTTTTGTGGCTTCCACGGCTAACTCTTCAGGTGTTGGAGGTAGAGAAACGCCGAGTCTATCAGCCATATCCTTAACAGTTTCGGGGGTAAGTCGATATTCTACGCCTTTTCCACGATGCCGTTTTTCCTTGAAGCCCAAACGTTTAAGCGCTCTACCAATCCACCTTGGATTAAACCACCCTGGCAGCGCCTCAGTAAATTCACTAGCGGCGATTATCAAATCTGAAATTTTATAGTAGTTGTCGGCGATTATGTTTTTTAGCATTCCCATTAACAGCAGTGACTCGCCTGTGTCTGTGGTATCTTCCATTTCCTTTTCTAATATTAAGTCAACTGACAAATCTAGTAGTTGCTCAAACAGTGTTGGTTCCGTGACGTTAGTGTCGTTAGTGTCGTTAGTGTCGTTACATGGGGGTACCGAAAAATAAAATAATATATGCTTTCCAAGGCTTAGTATTGGTCGCCAAAGCTCCCAGATTCGACCAACATATATATTATTTTTTTCTTGCACCCTACTACGACCATCACTAACATCACTAACACCACTAACAACATCGTTGATGTCTTGTGTTTGGTTGTATTCATGTTCAACCGCGGCCCAATCCTGAAGATACAACCGCGATAAAGCGTCTCGCGCCTCTTCCCAAACCACGTCGTCCAACGGGACATCTCTGTTAATGATTTTTCTGTTACGGCCACGTTTCATCGTTAACAAAATGCACCTGTCCTCTAAAACGTCCTCTAAACCGTTAATGTTCGCGAGTCCCTTGGGGCTATATGGATCATATGGGGTAGGCACAAAAGTGTCGTTAGGGCCCTTTTCGGTTCGGTAAACAACTGACCCGCGTTTATAGCCTGCGCTGAAAAGTTGGCGAAAATCCGCTTTCCGCTCTGGGTCGTTCAAGTCCTCTGTTTCATCAGCCAAAGTGGTTGCGCCTGCGCTTTGAGTTAACCTGAAGAGGCTGCTTGTACTCATGTTGGCTGAAAGGACAGCGTTATATGTTAGTAGGCTTAGGACTGTGAGCAGTTTGGTTTTGCCGCTTCGCTTTACCGCGTTTATGAAGAGGTAAGGGTAACATGAAAATCTCTTGTGGAAGTATGTTCCAATGATCCATACTGCGCATAGAACATAATATCTTTGGTCGTCGAACTCGATGTATTTTTTGAGTATCTCCATTATCCCCGTGGCAACTTCAACGGGGTTTATGCGTGGTAGATCAGCGATGTTAAGTGCCATTTCCACGCTGATTTTTAACGGTGTGTAAATCGGGTGCGTCGCAAGGTATATTCCGCGTTCGCCTAGGGTTTCTGGGTCGCCTGGTACAAGTTCGCCGTCGCTAAATAACAAGTGAAAAACTTGTGTTAATACTGTGCCGTTGTCAGTTGTCATTTTGGCTGGTAGCCATAAACCTAAGTATGCTCGGCCATTAACTGTTCCTGAGTCTGGCGCTAAACGGAATATACTGCTTGTCACTATTTCAAATTGCTTAATGTTTTTTTGATCTGTAACCGCCGTTTTTTTAGGGGTTGATTTGGCTTTAACTAAAGCTGTTTTTAAGGTGTCCCTTTGGACTTTGAGGGTTTTGGCTGTTTCATCAAGCCATTTCTGCGTATCTCTTACTATGTCGACGGCTACTTCTTTTTCGCCTAAACAATAGAGAAGAAACCCACCGCCCTTCTCCGCTGGACGAATTGCGTATCCAGCTGCTTCTAACGAACCTGGTTCTGGAGCTTTAATTTCAGGGGTTCCTATTTTTTGGATAAGTTTTTTTCCTTCTTCTCTTTGTTTCTGTTTTTCGTCTGCTTCAGATTGATATTGAATAGCATCTTTTACCATGCGTTTTATGTCCTCCTCATCATCATAAGGAGGATTGCATCTGCTTGCTGTGGTTCTTACAGAATCAAGGATAAATGACTCTGACATGTGTTGACCGTCAATTTCAGCTTTCGCAAGGGATCTTGCTTCTAAAAATAAGAAGGTGTGTCGTTCACCTTCAGGTATGCCTTGCTCTACCATATCAATAGTTACTTTTGGTTTTTTTCCCCAGCTACCTAAAAATGGTGTAACTGCTGCTATGAAGTCTTTATATTCAATTCCTCGAATCGGAATATTGTTTGTTACCGTGTATTGCCCTGTTTTTTCTTCACCTGTTTGTAGGTCTTGATAAGTTATTTCTGTGCCTGGAGCTACTAAATACCAATTTTGAGCTCTGATTTCTCCTAGTGATGGATTTTTACCATTGGCATCAACCACTTCTTTTAGGTGTAAATGGTTGTTTTCTACTTGCTGTCCCCAAACAACATAATAACGGTGTGGTAACCCTCTTCTTGGAGATTTAACCTCAAACGTGGGCGGTAAAACTTTAGTTATTGCATCGGACATTCTTGGATCGTCTGTGTCAATAAGCACTAAGAAATCTCGGCCCATTATTCCCCATCGGGTACTACCTTCTCGATCCATTTCTTCAGGTGTTTTTAGGTGTGCTTCATAGCCTTCTGGTTCATCTGGGTTTTTGTTGCTTTTTACTCTGAAAAATCGTTTTAGGCTGAGTTCTGCTTCTTTTAGCCTCATCACTAAAATATTTTGCTGCTCATTCATTGCTTGTTATCCCCCTGTCGAATTTTTTTTCTGGTCTAGGCCATAATGCTCCCTGATTATTTTTTCAAACTCTCGGACGGCTTTGTCAACTTCGTTGAACTCCATCGGGCAAAATTCTTTTTGCATTTTTTCATGCATTTCTTTAAAGTCTTTTTCGTGGAATTGCCCAAAAGCCACCAAATGCTTGTCCAAGTCCGATTCAGCGACAAAGGTGCATGGGCAATATGGACAGCTTAAAAATTGCTTAACCAATGTTTAGGCGCCCTCCTTTACAAGGTCTTTTATCGGAATCGCCTGACCGCAAGCCTTGTTTCGTCCGTTTGTTCTATAATCTATTGAGCATGTTGGCTTTCCGAGTCTGTAGTGACCGCATTGGTAGCAAAATTGAGGTTTTTCAGCATGTATGCCACTGAAACTTCCATCGCAATAAACGAGTTGCCCGCTCGCAATGTCATGGTGCCACTGGTAAGAAGACGCAAAACAAGGCGGCAACTTGTTCAAACCTCAAGCTTTTGTGTCCTGTTCCATTTTCTCTAAGTTTTGAGGAGTTGGCGTAAGGTTACTTGCAGGTGTCGGCTGAGTTAAGGGCGCGGGAGCAGATCCGTAGTGATTGTGCGACCAGTGAATTCTATACTCGATTTCTGAGTCGAAGACTTTGTGGCATTTGGGGCAAGCAGTTTTGCTCATGCCTTATTCCCTCCCACTGAAATAATGAAGTGACTATCTCGCCCCGCAGAAACATACTTGCCACCCAAGGCCGTAACCGCATCCAAGGCTTCTCGGAAAGCTTCGCTGCCTAAGAACTGCTTGGACTTAACTATGATGTCGCCGTTTTTTTCTTCGAAGTCTAGTCTGTTTTCTATGTCTTCAGGAAACTTTTTTCTGATGTTTTCAATCGCTTGGGATGCTGATTTTGCTTGCAGTGCTGGTTGTTGCGGTGCTGACTGAGGCTTAGCGTCTTGTTTTGTTTTTCTTGTTTTTTCGCTGATGAACCACATTTCCGCGTTATCACTCAGAATGCTCCATACTTCCAGAGGATTGTCTTTCTCGTTGAGTACTGCTTCGATGCTCAGGTCTAGTGATTCATAGTTTCCAAGGTTGAATTTTCGCGTGTAAGCTACTTTTGTTATATTCATTGCTTCGCCTCCAAACGCTTCTTACCCGCTGCGTACTCAGCATCTGAAACCTTACCATCAAGCACCTGTTCGCTTGCTTCTTCTTGCATTTTTGGCGGTAAACTCCAAAATACCCAACTCTTGGTTGTTTTCTGCCCGTTGATCTTATTTGCAATGAGAAGTTCTAAGCAATGTTTCAGGGCCGTTTGCCAGTTTCCAATATGGGCGTCAACACGAATCTTTTCTATATCCATCGGTTGGCTGGCTCTCGTGAGAGTTTCCAGGATTTTCTGTTTGTACACATTGTTTTCTATGTTTAAGTCCTCCTTCACGAACACCTTTAATAGATGAATATGCATATACCAAAACTGAGTAGTGAAAAACAGGAGAAGCCCAAAAAACGTTGCTCTCGATGTTTTGGGGTAATCTACCACATTAAACACGTTTAATGTGAAACGAGGCAAAGAAGAAATGAACAGTATAAACGAGTTCGATCAGTTCAAGCCATATTGCGAAAAGGTCATCATAACAAAGACTGCTGACGTGTCAGATGAAGATCAGGCTCAAATCGCCGAAGCCGTGAAAGCTGATAACCTGACAAGCCGAGGAGCACATGCTGCTGTCAAGGAAAGGAAAGCTGGTACTCCTATGGCGGAAGCTTTAGAGCACCAAAAGAAAGATCAGGCTGGCGTATCCAAGTCTGAGGAGTCCAAACGGAAGCCTTTGGTCAGGAAGGGATCAGAATATTACCCGTCTGCAATGGTTGAAGACATCACGCAGCGGTACGGGCGAATGAGCTTGAATGACCTTTTCAACGTGTTAACATACGCAGCAGACACAGCTTGGGCAATTGCCAAATTCAAAGACCTCGACAGTTTGATGTCTAAAATTGACCATTTCTTCTTCCCGTTCCTACCAAAGGATGAGTCAAAGGTCGCTCTGGAAAACAAAGTCTGGCAGGCAAAAAAAATGCCCTTTGACCTGATTGCAAGCCTCTTAAACGAGAAGGAGCGACGGTGGCTTTTTGATTTACTTTTAAGCTTTCTGGGATTTGACGCTGAAAAGATTTCGATTAAGAATGTTCCTTATGAGGCCAAAAAAGAGATTGCCAAAATTATGGATTTTAAGAAACCTTCACAAGTTTACCCCTACATAGAAGCATGTGGCAAGCGAAGAAAAAAACTGGTTCCGCCTGCAGACAGGGCAGTGAACATCTTGAAGTTTCTTACAAGCAAAAATTTGGATTCCAGTATTGCCCCAGAAATTGCCACCGATCTAAAAGCGATAATTGAAGTGGCCAGAAAAAATAGTCAATTGATGTCTGAGTTTTTCGAAGACCAAAAGCAGTTTCGCTGAAATGTTCCTGATTTGTTGCCGTCACGCCAGATGTTACTGACCTAAGAGCCTTCTGTTTCGCCTTCGTTTTCGTTTTCCGCCGCGATCTGTTCCTTTTTGGGCATATAAATCAAAGATTCGGTTCGACCGTAAGTTTGCCGCTTCAGATGAAGCTTTTCCTCATGGCCGTAGTTGGGTTTTTCTTGTCGAGAGTAGTCCGCATGGACGGCACCACTAGGCGCCACAAGCAATGATTTTGTATTTCCCAAGATACCTTGGTCGGCTTTCGGAATGATCGATGCTGGTGCCTTCCACTGTACCCCTCGTTCCAGCGATTTGTAGTCGTCGATAAATCCGAAAAGTTCGGGGCCAAAACTAGCACCGCGAATTTTGATTTCTTGGCTCTGGTGATTAAACGCCACTCGACAAGTAAATAATGGTTGCCTCTTGTAATATGTATGCTGTGTCCTGTACTGGCCAGGCCGCCAAGTCACCATGTACGCCCCTTTTAAGTGCTTTTCTAACGTCAGGGGAAATTCGCAGATTTTGTGTTCTTGCCATGCTACCATAGCAACTTCAACCAGCATGGCTCGCAGATCGCCCCAGTCACAGGGGGGCGCATGCACGGTCAAAGCTGGAACTCTGCGGTTCTTAACGCCCTTATATATGTAAAATGTGAAAATGGGCATTTTGGTTACTCAACTCCAATAGAAGAATGATCTTTGTTCCTAAGCAAACCGTGTTCTCTGGCTCCAATCCTAATTTTCAATTTTACGCGGATTTCTCGCCGACTTCAGCCAGCATTGCGCCATCTGGCTCTGTAACTTTCACAGCTACTGTTGGCGATACTGCTGGCCTCCTCAATCCTGCCCAAATATATGCAATTTTTGAGTATGTTTGGACTGTTAACGGTGCCACTGTTCAAACTGTTAGCAATACTGCCAGTACGCCACCATCATTGTCAGATTCTTACACTTTCCAAGGGTTAATCGGAACAGGCACCTATACAGTTGGACTTGGGATAATTATTATAAGCAACTACCCTGGGATGGGTGTCATTGATACTATAAGTTGCTCTGCCACCGTGAATGTGTACACGAACTACGTGCCGACGCCCTCAGATGCGTTTAGCCTTCGCTGAATTGCAGGCCTAGAATCTCGACTATTTCAGCTAGGGTTTCCAGCGCTGGATAATACAGGCCGCTCATGTTGATGGCGCCGCCGTTGTCAGCATAGATCACCTTCTCCTTGACAAGCTCAAGCCGAGCGCGTTGTTCAGGGGAGAGGTTGAAGTCGTCCTCGGTTTTTTCGCCTACTATGAGGAAGGCTAGGCAGTCCCGCACGTTAACGTAGACCTCGAGGCTGCCGTAGTTTGCTCGGCTCATAAGCGCGTCCGCGTTTTCCTTTGTGGCTGGAACGGATTCAGCGGATGTATGGAGCCGTTTGGCAGGTGCACACCTGTGACGTAGCCGTTTTCCACCTGGAGCATAACGGGGTTGTTACGCACGTCCTTAACATCTTGGTTCAAGGTTTTCCTGTTCGTTTTCCTTCACTCTCCAACGGCGTACCATTTCAGGATCTCGCGGGTGGCCTTTGGGCTGTAGCCTCGGCTGCGCAGCTGCATGGTGAGCTCTCCTGTGGGCTGATGCCTTTTCTTCAAAGTGTTGTTATCCTTCGTGTTGGGTCACTACCCAAAGTATCTACCCCAACATATATAAGGTTTGTCACTACCAAAGATGGTGACTAAGGGTAGTTCGACAAGACTCAAAAAGGAATTGTGGTATCCATCATGGGTAGTGACCTTGAGGAAAAAGATGTGGGCAGATCTGGAAAAGGGAAAGTTGTTGACCGAGGGGTCAGATACCCCAAGGTTTTCGTTTACGTTCCTAAGTTGGTTGCTGACGATACAGCTTTCCCCTTCCAAGTGGGGGAAGACGTAGCGGTTACCATAGAAGATGGCAGACTCATTATAGAGAAGCCAAAGGAGAAACCAGCCGCGAGCCCACATAGAAAAGGGAAAAAGTGTTGAGCGAGCGTTCAGCCCGTTCTATTTTATCAGCTTTAGTTATCAGTCCACACATTCTCCATTCACGGATTTCAGTGGCAAGTGTCAGCTTTAACTAATGTGGCTGAATTAACGAGAATTACACTGAAGAATAAGGCGATGAGGATGACTGCTAAAATCTTGCTCTGTCTAACTCTAATCAACTGTTACCCCGACCTCGATACGTTTGACTTATTCTTTGCTGACCTTTCACTTCGCATCCAAAGCATGTAAGTAGCTGTCACTATGAGAACTGCTGAATCGCCTAATGTTTGGGAACAATGGAAAGTAAACCCAGTGATTGAAGAAAGTGGCGAACTTCAACGCTATTGCAACTGTTCCACAGACCAAAGCTATCAGCAACGAGTCATTGACTAAGGCTTTTACGTTCGAGTGAATAACTCTAAAGTTTGCACCAGCGGACAGTCATTTTTCGTAGCTTCCTCTAAAAGAATAATGACTAAGACAAATCCGAATCAATCGGTCTCAGCACTTTTTTACTCAAAAAAGCCACATTAACTGCCACAAATAGGCCGCTCCCGAATTCTTGGCTCGCAGGCGCGAAAGGTGCAAAGCCCGAAGAGGAAAAGAGACGCGCCCTGTCATTGCCAAGTTCTCTGCTGTCGCTGTGCCTACTGGCAATAGAGAAATACGCTGACGCCTGCACGGACAGCGCCTTATTGAACTGGCTGAAGCAACCGACAATTCATACAAATATATTGCTGAAACGGAATTAACCACACCTGAACGAACGGTTTATCATTGGGTTACTACGGCAAATAGAATATCTCCTCAACTAAGACAATTAACCGCTAACGGTCAATTAGCACCAAATCATTTTAGATTATCTTCTCAAGTATCCTCATTCAATTCAAGACCAGTTGGCCACATTCATTGTTGATTGGAACGAAAAGAATCCTGACAATAAGGAATATCGGTAATTTCTGTTGCTTGTTGTTTCCTTAAACATTGCATTATTCTTTTAGGGATACTATGAGTGAAGCGTACATAACTCCTGAAACTGAGAATGTTGTGGCAAAGTTTGACAGTCGGATTCAAGAGTACCTTGTCAAGTTGAAGCCTTCAACCAGAGGCGTAGCTGAAGCTGCCTTGACTCAGTTCAGAGAGTTCTACAAAGATCAGGGATCAGTTATAGATTTTTACAAGCGCGTGTTCGAGGATTCCAGGTTATATCCTCTCGACCAGAAGCGCACGGACACGAACACTGTATCTTCTTTTGTCGCTTGGCTTATCCCGAAATACCAAAGCAAAAGCGTGCGTACGTACATTGGCGTCTTGCAATCTCTAGGCCAGTACCTAAGGATTCCCTTTTCAGCTCGCTTCACGGGTTTGCCTTCGCCTGTAGCGGCAACAAAGAAGCATAGCTGGGAACTTGATGAAGTCGCTAAGTTTGTTGAGTCTTTCGATTCGCCACTATACCGAGCCCTAGCAACAGCGTTCTTTCAAAGCGGCTCGGACATAAGCACATTGAAGGCTCTGCATTACTCGGACATTCAAGCGGAGTACGAGGCAGGCATCTGCCCAATCTGTTTGGACATGGTACGCTACAAAACGCAGGTTCCACACTTGACTTTCCTCGGTGAATGGAGCGTCAAGCACCTTCATGTCTGGCTGGAGAGCCGTAGCAACGTGAAGCCTGAGGATCCGCTGTTTCCAGTTTCAAAACAAGCGGTTGACGCCTACTTTCTCCGCAGGGCCTTAGAGTATGCTGATGTGGAGTCTTTCGAGTTCAGGAACCCGTATTCGCCTCACACGTTGAGGGCTGGCTTCAACACTCACTTGAGGGATCATAAGGCTGACGGCGTCTACGTGGATTTCTGGATGGGGCATGACGTTCCCGAGCAGCAGAAGGTGTACGTTAGCAAGACGCATGACGCTTGGCGGAAAACCTACGTTCTGATGGCCGAGCCGTGGGTGACTCCGCCACAGTTCCGAAGACCAGAATTGAAAAGCATCGCTTTGGCTTGGGCAAAGACAAACGGCTTGGTCGAATGAACGAAACCATTGTGGCCATAATCTTACTTCTGGCGTTTTGGTTCTGGTTGCACTTGCATGCTTTTGTAGGCAAGTGTAGTCTTTTTTTGGGATGGTCAAAGTCCATGCGGTTTTTGTAATAAGCAAAAAAAGTTGAAATAAAAAAAAGTTTTTTCTAATATACGAGTTTTGCCACCTTTCCTTTGTTTAGACAAAGACAACACGTTTTTCCATGCGTAAACAAAGGGAGGGGGTAAAATATCATATACACACGCGCGAAAACTGGCAAAACGCCGTACTAGTAAAGCATATATATACTTTGGCATGGTGGTGGCATGAAGTTCTGCAACATACATAACTTTTCTGCATTACTCTAATGGGGAGAGAGAAATGGACAAGGAAGCCACAGAAGCGTTGAAGACGCGGGCTACGACGTTGTACCTGACAGCTTCATGGCCAATCTTTCAGCGGCTTTGCAGGGAAAAGTTAGGTCAGTCTGGCAGCGCACGCCTCAATGAACTGATGCAGAAAGACATTGACCGTATGTTGAAGCGAGACGTTTGGGGAGGGAAATGGACACGGAAAACGCAGAAGCGATGAAGACGCCTCAGCCACGGGGAAGAAAAGGAATACAGGGTAGGGCGACGACGATCTATTTGACGGCGAGCTGGCCTGCTTTCCAGCAGTTATGCAAGGATCGGCTGGGCGTGTCTGGCTCCAAGCGCTTGAGTGAGCTTATGCGGCTGGACCTTGATCACATGCTTGGCAAAGATGCCAGCAACCAGGCGACCGAGCAGAGAATCCGCGAGTCGGAGCTGATGGTTGCGAACCTGATCCTGCAGGTGAAGAAACTCAAAGCTTTTCTGACTAAGTTGAATGTTTATGATGATTTGGAAGACCTAGTGAGGGACTGGAAGTTAGACGTGGAAACTTTCAAGAATCTGGACTCGGTCACTGAGAAGCTAATCAATTATAAGATCAAGAAATCCGACAAGTTTAGCCGCGACGACCTTCAATTGTTCGTCGGATTCTTGAGTCTCGTTCGAGAGAAGGTTTTGACGGCGCGGTCGCTGGATCAGTTACGCATAAGCAAGATCAACGGCGTCACCACAATTCCACCTGCGTCACCCGATTCGACTGCGCCCGTATCGACTGCGAAGGATGCTGAGGCTGTTTCGGCCGCCTCATCTGGGGCTATGGATCAATCGACAGGTGCGATCAAGAAGTTTCTGGAATCCAACTTGGATCCGTCTCAGCTTGAGACGCTTCGCGCGACTAACCCAAAAGCTAAGGAAATCTTGGATGGCAAAAAGAGTAACGTGGATCGGGTTGATACTGGTACGGCCAAAACCCCGTCTAAAGCAACGAATAAATCTCAGTCTGAGACCGAGTTGGAGAACCTGTTAGAATCGGAGTTATCGGAAGAAGAGGAAGAAAACTTGGGCAACGAAACCTAATCTGTGAAGACGGCAAATCGTCGCCCTGGGGCGACGGGAACTCAAGACTCAAGATTATCGGATTTGGTAAGGGTTGAAGGAGAAAAAGCTCTAATACAACTTTGGCCGTATCCGACCTTTGTTGAGTGCTTGTGATGGCTGAACAAGGAATTCGGTAGTAGCTAAAGCAACGGGGAATATGATGGAAGAGCAAGATAAGGGGCAAGTTGCAAAGTATAAGGGCGCTACGGAAGACCAGATTGCTAAAACACACCTTAACATAATCGGTGTTCTAAGCGTTCTCTATGACATGGAAGCCGCAGGCGAAGCCACAAACACAGCTAGCTGTAATCCTAAGCCTGCCCCACCTTTGCAGTACGATTTCGCTTTGCGTGGCAATCCAGACTTGTTTTCCGTCTCGGATAACTTTCCAGTATATTGATCCTCGGATCGATTTATTGACTTGAAGCCTTTGACGCCGTTGCAGGATGGCAGATTTCCTTCTGTCTGATTTGACGGATGCTGAGAAAGGTTCAGCGTTTTTGGAACTGTTCAAATTGAGTAATGAAGTAGGCGAATGTAGCACATTTAAGGAACTTGCTGAGAAGGAACAAGGGCGGCGCCTGACATGAAACTTGCAGACGTTAAAAACAACCCTGAAATACCCTACAACACCGTGGAGTTGTGGATACGAAAATCAGATAGCTTATCAGCAAAAGTAAAAGAAACCATATGCGCATATGGTTTTACTGATTATCATGCACTTTGGTTGTTGAAGTATCCGCATTCTGTTCAGAATAAGTCTGCTTGCGGGTGCTCATCGTATTTTCTGGTTAGTTCCTTCAGTTGAGGACTCGTCAATTTTTTCGCTATAGACACTTCAGCTTAGAAGGTCTTGCTGATGAAGTTCTCGGGCTACCTAAAACTGTAACAATCTCAGTTGGCGAATCGTTCCTCGGAACTATTCGTTGAAAGAGAACTACAAGTTATCCGCGCGGATAACTTCACCGATTTTCATGCCGTTGCCAATGCGCCGTTCCACGACTCAGACTTTTAACTCAAAAACCCCAGCTTAACTGCCCACAAATAGGCCACTCCCGAATGAACTCGCCAGCAAGATGGGAACTCATGTATTTTTCTTTCGGAGATAGAACGGTGAAATCGTTGATTAAGAAACCTTCCCTTCTAGGCCTCGTAATGGGGACCCCAATTGTCATCGCCATAATAATGATAGTGCTTGTAGCGGTGTTCATTTGGTTCTATGTGACGCTTGCGGTTCTCGGCTTGTTGACTGCTGCCATCTTTTCTTAACCTGGTTCCTGCTTCTCTGCTCAGAAATAACACTGAGGCTTTCCTGCAGGGCATCAACTAACTCGTCAAGTTCGACTATAGCCTTCTTTGTTGGCATCATAAACGTCTTTCACCGTCTTAGAATAATCGTCCACGCTGCTTGTCACAAGCGTCAAAACTCCACGGCATCGTCAGCTAGGGCAGAGGCACAAGTTTTTTAAACCCTCCATGTTACAGCAGAAACAAAGAAGTGTAAGTGAAAAATGACCATTGATGATGAATTGATTCTTGAACTTATCAAACCAAACAAACTTGGTGAAGTAGGCGAAGGCGCCCTCATCATCACTGTTATGGGAACCAAAAGAGTAGATTATGAGTTGGAGGAGACCACTTATCACTGGAGAGAATGGTTAGACAAGGGTGGGGTAAAACGGCAAGCTGAGATGATTCCGATGACGCCTGATATAATGGCAAAAACTTTCTCACCAGAAGACAAAGGTTTGAAAACCACCGCAATTGAGCTTGAGAACGATTTGCAATGGGATTTCGGAGAGTCGCTGCGTCAACTGAGAAAATACAAGTTGAACTTCAAAGATACTCGAATAATTATTCCTAAAGACTTCGAACGTTTTGCGCCTCTTTATAAGAAGGCTGGTTTTCGCACTTATCTTTGGACAGCAAAGAGAAGATGGCAATGTTTAAGATGCGAGACTATAACCGTGAAAGAAGGGCCAATAACGCCACAGTGTTCAAAACCCAAATGTGGGAACCATAGCCAAAACGAGTTTAGGCTAATCGGATTGAAAGACACAACCATTGAAGAATTCTAATAATAGTTCTTGCAATTTAATTGCTTCAAACCTACTTGAGACGTTCTCCGCGCATTGGGCAGACTGGATACCGCAGTTCACGGATCGTCTCCATTATGCTGCATGAGAAGCAGACGCAGATGTTACATATTTACGTCTGTGGTTGGTTAATCCAGAGTAACATGGCTTCTTGCATCGCAAGTGACAGGTCGCCTTTTTTGCCACTTTTTCTCGTTGCCACTTCGATTCGGAATTTCCTTTCCAACTCATCGCTCACAGAAATAGTAAATTTTCCCATTCAGTCGCCTCCTCAAGCTACTAATTGGTGCTTTAGTCCATTCTTGCCAATTTCTCAACGTGCCACTTTGCTTTTTCGGCAATCCTAAATGCCACTTCCAAAGCCTCTTCTGCGTTTTTTGCCTCAACAGTTTCCGATATTTCGACGTGACTTCCTTCTTTCCGCCCTCGTAGGAAGGTTACCTTATATTTGACTCTCTTCTGTTCTAAACTTTCAACGACTGCCATTCCTACTGCACCTTCAACAGCTTCTGAATTGCATCCTTGAAACCTTCTACAAAAGCGTCTGTTAATTTGTATGAGGCAGGCAGATCTTTCACGATCTCTTCGACCTTTTGCCACCAGAACAAACGCTCTTCTGTCTCATACCGCTCGCCAATCAAAGGCTCTACATCCTGAGCTTCTTCCCAGCTTCCATACTTTTCCTCGACCTTTCTGTCCCATTCTGAGTTGAAATCATCAAGTGTCTGAGATATTGCGTTGACATCCTCGTAAGTAATCTCCTTCTGTTTGAACCATTCTAAAGCAGCCTTGTAACCTTCGGAGTAAGCTTCCCCTTTTTGGTCTTTCATTTTTTGTGCAAGTGCTCCAACGGTTAGACTCTGACGCGTGCTGCAATACCTTTCCAAGCATTCTCTGACAACGTCACTCCAATTGACATCGGTGATTTCCTTCATCTTGCGTTCAAGCTCATCACCAACTTGAACAGTCACATTTTTCACCATTCCTCTATCATCATCCTGTAACTTCTGTATGTTTACTACTTAATCGACTTATTTATATCTTCTGTATATTCTGTAAAGTAACAGCCAACTAAGTTGCCGTCTTTCTTCATTATGCTACACCTGCAGGTTCAAAGTACTACACGCCACAATCCTTGGTTTTACGACAATGCGACACGCGAAGCGGGATCCTCGAATTTGCATCCCGACTGGATCGTCTTCTTCATCAATCTCAGACTCAGACAGCTTATCCAGTGGTCGTTCCTCGGAGTGATCATTAGCTTCTATGTTCCAAAGCCTGATGTCAAAGAATGCTTTTTGTTCTCTCATTGCTACGCATCCGATTTCTTTCCCTTTACTTCGAGTTCTTGTGGCCAGAGTCATCCTTCCCATTACCGCGACCAAGATATTCCCAAACAAGTTTTCGATGAAAAAGCCTTTTGTACGTGACGAGGTCAGTCAGCTTCACGGTTTTTGTAGGTATCGTCTTCCGCGTTTCAGACTTGAAGGAAGAAGTCCAAGTCGCAGGCTCCAGAGACGACGTAATGAGATTCGTTGAACTTATCGCCTTTGAAAACTCAATTAATGTTATAAACAAAGTTATGCAATTAATGAGCTATGCCTAAGTCAATGCCTAAGTCAAAGCAGACAGTGCTTCCAGTGATCCAGATTTCACTACAAAGAAAGGAAGAACTACATAACAAGCTCAAAGAACTATACAATGAAGTCAAAATCAGATTCAACGACTTCGGCAAATTCCAAGATGTATTAACATATCAAGCTAGTTACGGTTCTAAAGACCTGAAAGACCAACAAGAACCCGAAGAATGCGCTAAACAATTCCTCATAAAACCACTCATAGAGTTCTTAGGCTATGAGACCGTAGACGAAACCGTACTACCTACCCCTTTTGGAATGAAGAACCCAGACTACAAAATCAAACCCAACAACCAAGATAAACCATTGTTCTACGTTGAAGCAGAACCATTCAACACTGATTTAACCAGTCGAGGACATGGCATATCTCAAGTAAATGACTGGTTGTTATCAAGAGCGTCAAAGACCCCTTATGGCATAGCCACTGATGGGTTCAAATGGGTGCTAGTGAAGTTTGAAGAAGCGTCTTCTAAAGCAAGACCCATATTCACGATAGATTTAAGACCAGTCTTCGCAAGGTTCTTGCAAAAAGTAGTTTTGGGAAAACCTACCGAAGCTGACCAGATAGAAGAGAATTTCTTACAATACGATTCACAAACGGCTCTACAGTTCTTGGAAAAGAAACTAGAGTTCCTTGAAGAAGAAAGAGAAGCAATCTCAAAAAGCTTCTACAATGACTATGTACGTTATGTTTTCGGATATGATGACAAAGGTCAACGAATACAAGGAACGTACTTACTGAAAGAAGTGATACCACCTTCAAATACAGAAACAAACCAATCGAACCTATTTGCAGTAGTCTTTATGAACAGACTCATATTCATCAAGTTTCTTGAAGAAAACGAAATAGTCTCAAAAACTCTGCTAAACGATTTATGGGGAATGTATAAAGAATCAGGGAGCGCAAGTAGTTTCTACGATGCGTATCTAAAGGCCTTATTCTACGAAGTTTTTAACAAAGGCAAAGAAAGCAGACGACCAAAAGTTGCTATAAATTCATTATACAAAAAAATTCCATACCTTAACGGTGGATTATTCAGAGAAGTCCTTCCAAAGGAATCAAACTACAGCATAAGCGATGAAGGCATAGAACTAGCACTAAACACATTCTTCAAAAAATACAAGTTTGGTTCTAATCAACAAATCAATGCAGATATGCTAGGGTACATCTTCGAAAAAACCATAAACTACATTTCGGGTCAAGGAACAAACAAGCAAAAAGAAGAAGGAGCATACTACACTCCTGACGACATTGTGGGCTTCATCATTGACAAAACCTTAACACCAGTCATCTTTGGAAAGATGATAGAAGGACTGAGGAACGCTGGTTGGAGAGACGTTGACCTTAAAGATTTTGACAGCATTGACACATTGTTAAGTTCAGAAAACAGACCTAAAAGTCGAATTGCTGTAAGGAAAATGATTGAATCCGTCGATTCTATTCGAGTCTTAGACCCAGCTTGTGGTTCAGGTCACTTCCTAACAGCGATGCTTGCTAGGATTCTAAGAGTTAAAGAGAGTCTAATGAGGTCAGTTGATGAAGACGTTGATAGATACCACTTGAAAAAGGAAATTATCTCAAGGAACATCTATGGTGTGGATATTGATGCTAACGGTGTAGAGATTGCTAGACTAAGACTTTGGTTGTCACTGATAGAAGAAGTAGAAGATTCTAGCCATATCGAAACATTGCCTAACATCGACTTCAACATTGTTGCAGGCAATTCGCTAATAGGTTGGCTAAATGAAAACCTTGAAACTCACCCACTAATTGAACCACTGCAAGACCCAATAGTTGAAGCAACACTCGAAAGTATGGCATCAACTCACTCTAAAGAAGTTGCAGAAGTCAAGAAATTACTTGAAAAGAAGAATTTAGCAGATACGATAAAGGCATATGAGAAGCTAATTAACGTGTACTCTCTCGAATGTGGAGAGTCTGCAGTAAAGATAAGAGAAGCAATAGAGTACATTCGAACAAAACTCTATGAAGTCTTCAATAACTCATTCAATGATTTCATTCACGAGAGAAGCAATCTACGCAGAATAAATCTAACAGAGTTCAGTGAAATAGTTACAAACTTGAAAGCAAGAAATCCCTTCCATTGGAAAGTAGATTTTGGAGCAGTCTTTGAAAACAAGGGCTTTGATGTAGTAGTTGGAAATCCACCATACATTGAAGACGGAAAATACAACGAGTCTGAATTAAAGATAATCGAATGCACCAAAGCAGTCAACAATAATGGCAAATGGGAATACTCAGAAGAACCGCTGTTCTACGTTTCAAGTGACTGCGGAAACACACATGCATACTTCATCGAAAGGTCGCTTAAACTCCTAAAAGATGAAGGCAAGTTTGGCTTCATTGTCCCAGTTGCATTAGTCTCAACCGAAAGAATGAATAGTATTAGGAAAGTTCTTCATAAGGACTCTTCTGAGGTTAGCTACTACAATTTTGATGACCGACCATCCAAGATATTCAGAGGCATAGAACATTGTAGGTCTACAATTGTGATTACAGGGATAGGAAATGGAGTCCAAAAAGTAGTAACAAGCAAATTTCAAAAATGGCATTCTGATGAAAGAGTAAAACTACTCAAGAATCTCAAAACAACGCATTGGACTATCGAGAATCAAGGAGAACTAATTCCAAAGATAGGGACAAGCATAGAGAAAGACGTTATTAAGAAAATGAGAAACGCTTCGAAGGGAAAAACTGTTTTTGAAGCTTTGAAAACTGATGGCGTAAATATATGGTACTATAATGCGACATCAAACTGGATTCATGCACATATGGAACAGAATGTTCCTAAAGTGGAGTACTTCAACAGCTTTACCAAAGATGGCTCAAAGATAATTCCAAAGGACAAAAGGACGGAACAAATTTCATCTCACTATAAATCGATAACGGTAGACCCAGAACACCAATTCATAGTCAATGGATTGCTTAACACGTCTCTATTCTATTGGTGGTTTGTTATATGGTCAGATGGGAGAGACCTGTTAAAACAAAACATTACTAGTTTTCCAATAGACCTTGAGGGGTTCCCAGAAAACTTGGCACAAAGGCTTCAGTCACTAGTTATTGAGCTAATGCAGAGCTACGAAGACAATTCTCACATTCAACCAAACACTCGAAAGGGTGGAGAATACTGCATCGTAAATCAAAGAAATAAAACCCAAGTATTCAAAATCCATCATAGACCAATTAGATGACATATTTGCTGAATACTTTGGATTCACTGAAAAAGAGAAGGAATTCATTAAGACCTTTGACATAAAGTTCAGGATAGAAGAAGAGTAATGATGTTCACTTAGTAAGGTTAAACAATTACAAACCACTAGCGATAGTGGTTTCAATTACAAAGCACTCCTGAGAGTGCTTTTACCGTCATTGGATTCCTAAGTCAAAGAAGCTTTCTGAGAAAGTTAAGCAATTACAGCGAAAAACTGGCGCATATCAGATTCTGACCAACGACGGAAAATACAGGATACGAGTTCTAATGGAAAAGGAGCTCTTCAAATTGTTTAAAACCTGGAATACACAGGATGACCCAAAAAAAGAAGAGTTGAAAAGAGCTTAAAAAAAGAAAAAGGGGATTTGCGGGTGAAGTCGCAGTGAATATACTGCTTTTTACTATGATTGTGATATACACTTGAGTTTAAGTCACTTGTTGCATCAAAAACAGTTTCATCAACGTCTCTACTGTGCAGAAGAATAGTTTTAACACTTGCTTTAAGAAGCGTTTGAATACTATGCGTTAACTATACTCGATTTAACCAGACCTTGTGATGCGTGTGGCAAGATGATTGGTGGTGGCTTCAAACATTGTCCAAAATGCAATATTTACTTCTGCTGTCTATGCTCATATCGCCAAGGTCAAAGTAAGGTCTTCTTGAAGCTATGGACAATGAATAGGAAATAAATAGAGAGGAAATATAGAAATAAGCTTGACGTTGGAGAAATGGGCTGGTGAAGATGGAAGAAGATAACTTCAGTTTTAAACCACTGAAGGAAATTTCGGAGTATCGCCTTAAGCAAATATGGAATGCTCAGTTTTCAGATAAGCCTTTTCCAGAAGTGAAAGCATCCATAGTGGAAGAAAAGGAATTTATAAGATTTCACAAGCGACTTATAAAATCGCCATGCATCCATGATACTCGAATCCAAGAATATGGCGAAACTATCCCAATCGAAATGATGTCCGCATATGCCATTGTGACAACTAAAGGCTGGGTGATTATTGTGAGAAGCCACCTAATAGAAACATTAGATGAAGTCTTAGAGCATGAACTGAACCACATCTATATGGAACATGGCGAGAAATGGCTAAAATGAACAACTAAAATGGAGCATTCTTGAAGATAGAGACTCTTCAAGCCTACACAATAGGCTTTCATGATGGAATGGAATACGTTATCAAGACGTTAAGACCATACACTGAAAGAATGGACAAAATCTTGAACTCGTGAAGAAGTCACGGTATTACCGCTTTTTTTTAAAAGCATCAAATGCATAAGTGTTAAAAGGAATTTAAGAGGTATCTTGGTAAATGAGGGAATAATCTGGTCGATAAAGTCTCGCTCATTAAAGAGAATGGAGAAGTTATAGGATTTAGAGTGAATGGTAAAGAATTTTATGCCGAAGAGGAAGGGCGAATTGAAGCGCTAAAAGAAAAACTGAAAGGCTTTAACATTAGTTCGATTCCGCATGGCTTTTTTTTCTGCCCCGTTGAGGGTATGGATGGTACAGTTAGGATAATCAATTTCGATGGTGAAATATCAAGCGATAAAGATAAAATTGGAATTGCCAGCATGAATATTCATGTTTACCGAAAATATTGGTATCACAAATTTGGCGCAACTCAATATTTCAGCGCGATGCAGAAAGCTGTAGAAACTCGCAATAAAGCTAATAAGGACGTGAAATTTACTGAAATTGAAGATGATGGTGCACACATCTTCTTTCGTTATGACATATTCCTGCTTGAGGATATGCCTATTGACGCGGCTTACCAGAAATTCCAAGAAATCGTTCAAGAAATAGAAGGTCACACTGAACGGATTTTGGAAGGGGAAGACATTTCAAGTGAAGTTTTAGGTGATGAGCCTATGTTCACTTTGGAAATACTCTTACCGCTCTTTAGAAACATGCAGTTTGTTGATGTAAAATACAATCACGGAAAGCGTGAATTTGGAAAAGATATCACCTTCTCAGAAATTGACAAGTTCGGTATTAGAAGGAAATGGTGTTCAAGTTAAAGCTGGAGACCTATCAGGGTGAAGCTGGGGCTGAAATAGATAAGATAATCGGTCAAATTGACGATGCTTTTTCCATGCCTTATATAGATACAACAAGTAGAGAGAAGCGGTATATTTCAGACTTAATTATTGCTATTTCAGGAAAATTTACAGGTAATGCTGAAGACAAGATTATAGAAAAAATACATAAACACAACATATACTTCTTCAACATAGATAAAATTCAAGAATTGCTAACACATCATATGAAGAAAAAGCTGTTAAAACTCCAATGATGAGGTATAAAAGTTTAGATGCGAGGCTATGATTCAAAAGGACTATGTTTGCTTTGATTGTGGCGTGTTACTTGAGGCTAAAGCGGATAAGTGTCCGAAGTGTGGAAGTCTCAATATCAAAAGAATAGATGGTCGCATTGAAAAAGTCCTCACCATACGTTCAGGTGTAAGTGCTAAGGTTAGAGATAAAATAGGAAAGAAACCTACATCAGAATATGTCAGTAGACAACAACTTGGCAAAAATGGCAAAGAAGCTAAGGTAACATATGCTGTTGACAGAGAAAAAGGCACATACTTTCAAAATGTTGAAGAACAAGACGAAAAAGGCAAGTGGAAAACTGTCCATCATGAAGAAGAATCATTAGAAGAACACAACAAGAAAACCAAATGTAAAAAACAAGACCATACTATGTTGTGAAAATGCTATATTGATTTAGGGGAAAAATGTGTTAGTGCAGTTTTTTGTAACTTTTCTTCCCTTTTAATGTTTTCCATTTGTTTTTTCCTTCTATTTTTATTCCGCATGCTTCGCTAGGTGTTTTCCCGTTTAGGCTTTCGAGGCGTTGATGGATGTACTTAAGAGCATTATTACCTGCAGTACTTTGCTGCTTCTTCAATGTAGTTTTTAACCTTCTTAAGTAATGCAGGCGAATAAAACTGAAGACGAATCTTCGCTTTTTGCCTACCCTTGAAATGTGCGGTGAGTGTTTCGCCTTTTATTTCGGCTTTCTCAAAGTCGCGTAAAAGGTACATTTCGGGGTCTTGCCTCTCCATGATGTTAAGGCGCGGGTTATGCGTCTCCTTTTGGATGATGAGGCGATGAGTGGTTAACCAGCCTACACCATTTGTTAGCTTGTAGGATAAGATTGTCTTTTGCTATGAAAAACGTGAGTGTAATGAAAAAAGTTTTTCATGCCACTTCTATGGACGCTAGCGTTATGAACTTTCTCCCGGAAAGCCGTCAAATTTCATAATGCTCTTTTTGTGGTTAAGTGCTAATTTGATTTTTTGTATTTAAGAGCTCGAGCGGATTAACTGTTTAAAAAAAGAGTTTGCAGTCAGCCGACATAAGCCCTTTGGAAAAACATCCGACTACGCTAAAAGCATTCAAAACGCAGATGTATCGAAAATTGCAAAACAGGTTAAGCTCGGCTGGAATGCTGCTTCAGACGAAGGTTTACCTTTTTTGGAGAGTGCGCTATGCACATTAAGCGCTGACGCGGTTTTAGCGATTTTGGAGACGCAGGCAGCCAAGCTAAGATAAGACTAAATTAAGATTAGATCAACGCCTTTTCTTTTTTTGTTTTTGTTTTAATGTTGAAAAGTATGCCTTTTTTCTGTTGTGGAAATGCTAAAAACCGAAACTGCAGCCTTCGCGATTGCTGTATTCTTGACTAATTCCACGGTGGGGAGGGTTCTATTCAAAAGCATTCAAATTTCACTAAAACATTTCATATTTCATGTTATCTAGAAACGGCTTCCACCAGTTTCATACCTAAAAACAGCCAAAGCTTATAAACAAAACTAGGCATATGCGTCATTGTTGAGCGAGAGCGCCTATTCGCTTACCAACATGAAGTTGATAATTTTTGACGTTTTCGTTCAAACAAAATGAAAGGAAAAGGAAAAATAAAATGAAAACGCTAAAAAATAAAATTGCAGCTATTACTATTGCTATATTCTTTATACTTTCAATGACAGCTTCAACGATACTAGTACCAAATGCTAACGCGCACACTCCTCCAATTAATGTTCCAACCAACGCCTACGTTAGTTGTGCACCACCCGTCATTGGCCTTGGCCAGTATACCACTATTGTCGTGTGGCTTGACAGGTTTTCGCCGACATCAACCGGTACGAGCGGTGAAAGATGGGCTGGCTTCTTGATAACGATTACGCAGCCAGACGGAACTAACATAACCATTGGACCCTGGAGTTGCGCTAGTGCGGTTGCCAGTGACTTTAAGACATTCACCCCCACTCAGCTTGGCAATTACTCTATTGTGTTTAGCTTTCCTGGGGCAAATGTAACCGCTGGCGCTCAACCCAATCCCGTTGCAGCCTACGCCGCAGACATAGGCGATGTTTTTCTACCCTCCACAAGCAAACCATGCACACTTACCGTACAGCAAACAGCAGTGCCAAATTTCCCGGAAGGTCCGCTTCCAACAGGCTACTGGACGCTCCCGATAACTGGCCTGAACAGAGGATGGACGGTCCTTGCAAGCAACTGGCTGCAAGGCTCATGGCTGGTTAACAACTTCCAAACAGTGGGTACAGCACCGACCAGCGCCCACGTACTGTGGGCAAACCCTATAACTCCGGCCTACCCCGGAGGCATCGCTGACGCAAATTATCCGACTTTGGACGCAAACAGTGAAGACTACAATAGCCCATGGGGAGGGTGTATAATCATGAACGGAATAATCTACTACAATACACCTGCTACCGCACAAACTCAACGTTATGGGTATTACGCAGTGAATCTGTATACAGGACAACAGATATGGTACAATAACGGAACAAACCCCATAACAATGGGTACAAATGCTTTTGGCGGCCCCCAGCCTCTCACCGCTCAAACTTATCCACATTTGACACTGGGCCAAATGTTTGAATATAACTCAGTTAACGGGCGGGGAATACTCTCATATCTGTGGGAGCAGGGGCCGGCTGCGCCTGGTACCACTCCGGGAAGCACCACGTGGTACATGCTTGACGCAAGCACTGGAAACCTCATACTGACGCTGGTAAACGTGCCAGGGGGTACAGCCGCAGAGGACCAGCAAGGAGACCTACTGATATACAGCTACAATTCGGCCACGGGTAACCTTCTTTGTTGGAACTCAACCCAAGCTATCCTCCCAGGGGGACCAATAGGAACTGCTCAGCAGCAATGGAGACCTCCACAGGGAGCAGTAATTGACGCTGTTAACGACACTTTATGGCTCGCAGGACCTTGGGATGTAACTCTAGACGCGCCCTCGATAGCGGCGCTACAACAACCTCTCTCCGGATATACAATGAACGTAACAGTACCCACGGGTCTGCCGGGAAGCATGACTATATTAAAAAATGACGCTCGTGAGCCAGTAGAGATATTTGGCAGCGCATTTACAACCGTTTACGCTGGTGTAGGCGGAACTATTATCGGTGATCAATTTACAGTATGGCTTCTAAGTATAAACGAACACGCGACGAGTTATAGTCCTTGGCCCACACTAGATTGTACACTAAATAACAACCTTGGATTCACGGCTACGCTGAATTATGAAAAGACCATAACGGTTCCATTGTCTGGCAAAAACTATACCTGGAGCATTGGCGGAATAAATTATGACAGTGGAGTCTTTATTCTAAGATGTGCGCAAACAAGCCAGATATGGGGATACAGCTTAACAACCGGAGCCCTATTGTGGGGACCAACTCCAGCGATGTCGGCAGATAACCAAATGGAATACTACAGTCAAAGTAGTAGCATCTACTACGGCATGGTCCTTTGCACCGCTAGCTACGCAGGAACAATCACCGCCTACAACGCAACGACAGGACAACAACTGTGGATGTACAATGCTACAGCAGCACCCTACAGTTATGAAAGCGCATATGGAGCTAATATGCCAATCAGCATCGGCGCTGTTTGCAACGGAATGATCTACACGTATTCGAATGAGCACTCGCCTACTAATCCCCTCTGGCGCCAATCATACACCCGCTGCATCAACGTAACCGACGGAACGCTAATATGGAAACTGTCAACTTACATGGACTTTATCGGGACGCCCCCAGCTATTGCAGACGGCTACCTCGTAACCGCGAGTGACTATGACAACCTGATATACTGCATCGGCAAGGGACCAAGCGCCACCACAGTAGAAGCACCACAGAGCGGTATAACAATGGGATCCAGCTTTACAATCACAGGCACGGTGACTGATCAGTCTCCGGGCGCGCTAGCCTATGCTACGAAATATGGCGACGTGAATGGTGTTGCATGTGTATCTGACGCAAACCAGGAAGCATGGATGGAATACCTATACGAGCAGCAGGCGATGCCTACGAACATAACTGGAGTTCCAGTAACGTTAACCGCTATTGATCCAAACGGCAACTATATCAACCTCGGCACAGCCACAAACGACTTAAACGGCGTCTATGGCCTCCAAGTGAATCCAACCATGCTTTCTGCTGGCCCAGGCCTATACAAAGTCATCGCTACCTTCGCCGGATCTAACTCTTACGGGTCATCATACACAGATTCCTTCTTCACAGTCAACGCTGCACCAACAGTAGCACCAACCGCTACACCTCAATCAAACCTAGCAACCGCAGCAGACCTAATGACGTACATAGTCGCTGCAGCAATCGCCATAATCATTGCAATAGCCATAGTCGGATTCCTCATACTCAGGAAACACCCATAAAAACTGCACAACCAAAAACATCACTTTCCCCTTTTTTAGTCTTAAAAAGCAAATGGAGAAGAGATAAGGGCTGAGAAGGCTCTGGTAAAATTAACAATAGTCATCGGGAATAGCATTTGCATTCTTTTCTCCTTAAGAGTGTTCCAGAGCCTCAGCAAACCCCACTAAAAAGTCAATTATGCAACTAGATTTTCACTTTCACTTACCTCTCTACTATTCAGCGGGGCAGTTTGTTCACTTATCTTTTAAGCGATCCGAACCATAAGCACGAGCTTGAGGCCTTTCAAAGATAGATTTCAGGTTGTTCTTGGAGATTTTGAAGTTGGTAAGATTTCGAGTGCGCTGGATAAAGAAACGTTATAAGAAAAGGCAAGAATAC
>Ga0187886_1001067_pt1 | contig 27065 bp, 36 predicted proteins | sample June2016WEW_20_1_FD_133001 | JGI IMG/M metagenome (GOLD analysis project Ga0187886, IMG submission 133001) | Peatland microbial communities from SPRUCE experiment site at the Marcell Experimental Forest, Minnesota, USA - June2016WEW_20_150 | ecosystem: Environmental > Terrestrial > Soil >...
ATTGATTGGGAAAGGGCGAATGGTAGGGGTGGCTACCAAGGGCAGGTTCTCTTGGTGAAACGGGATGGGGAGCTGGTCGTTCCAAAGTTATTTGTGCGAAAGAAACTGGAAACATCCTTAAAGAGAAGAGAGGTGTAAGATAAAGAGCCGATGGATTTGATTGCTTGGGGCCGTTTTATTATCCTGCTTTCAGTTCTTATCTTTTTCCACGAGTTTGGTCACTTCTTGGTTGCGCGGTTGTTTGGGGTGGCAGTAGAAGAGTTTGGCTTTGGTCTTCCTCCCAGGATTTGGGGGAAGAGGATTAAGGGTACTCTCTACTCGTTAAACCTTTTGCCGATTGGGGGGTTTGTTCAGTTGAAGGGAGAAACTGGTGAGGAGTTGGGTTTTGGGGGAACGGATTCTTTTGCTATCAAGAGCAAGCTTAAGCGAGTAGGTATAGTTGCGGCTGGGGCGTTGGGGAATTTTGTCTTGGCTTGGTTGATTTTTGCCATTCTTTTTAACTTTGGGATGCCTGTCCAAGCAGGAAAGGTTTTGGTAGGGGAAGTTTTTGAAGGTTCTCCCGCAGCCGTTTCAGGGATTCTCCCTGGAGACTACATTCTTTCCCTGGATGGGACCTCCACCAAGACTGCGGTGGAGCTTTCTCAGTTGGCTAACGCAAGATTGGGTAAGACTGTTTCATTGGAGTTCGAACATAAGGGGGAGCAAATAAAGGTGAATATCGTTCCTCGCGCTAAACCCCCAGCGGGTGAGGGGCCGTTGGGGGTAAGTATTGCAACTGCATTTACGACAGAAACTGTGCCATTTTGGCAAACGCCTTTCCTAGGTCTTCGCGAAACTGCACGAACTTTGTCTTTTATGGTAGGGAGCTTGGGTCAGATGGTTTCCGATCTTTTCCAAGGGAAGGGAGTGCAGGTTGGGGGGCCAGTGGCAATTTTTACTTACTCAAAGATCTACGGTAATGAAGGCCTTAAATCCTTCTTGGATTTTATTGCGCTGATCTCTATTAATTTGGTAGTTGTGAATCTCTTGCCAATTCCGGCACTGGACGGGGGAAGGATTCTTCTTATTGGAGTAGAGGCTTTACGGCGCAAGAAGCTCTCACCTCGCACGGAAGCGGCAATTAATTCCATAGGGTTAGCGCTCCTTCTGGTATTAATGGTTCTTATCTCGATTCGTGATATTCGCACCCTACTCTAATTTTTGGGTCAGTTGTATAATAAATTGAATTAAATCATCGGAAGCGAAAGGAGAAGAAAGCGATGGTTAATCTGCCTGTTCTGCGAAGGACTCACCCGTACGTAGGGAGTGTTGATGTTCTCACTGCGGTCTGTGGAAAGGTCAAAACCGTTCCGTGGCTTCCCTCTACGGATTTGGGGATAGAGGTCTCCTCGGACTTTGCATCTAAGTTTTTTGGAGGAAACTCTCACCCGAATATTTCTGGTTGCCAATGGTACCGGGTTTACTGGATTCCGACCCTGGAATCTAGTGGGTTCTTTTGGCGATTGTTTGGCCGTAACAAGTGGGGGGTTCTTCTCGGAATCTCGTGGGTGCAGGATAAAAACTGCCCGCCCCCGTTGGTTCTTGTAGTTGGAAACCCATCCGGGGATTGGATTGTTGGTGTTCTGCGCTCATTTGCCTTAAAAGCCTTGGCAACTGAGACGATTAGGAGATGTGGTAAGGAGGATACTCTCCTTAAAGACCCCGATGTTGTCACCTTACTTTCTGCCCTCGGTGTGTCTGTAGAGGGTTTCAGACAGATTTGGTGTCGAGTGTTAGCGGGGGCATTTTGAAGTTCCGGGCCTTTGGGATGAACGTTTCCCGAAGGCCTTTTTGTTGTCAGGGACCTTTCTAATTTCTGTGTTAGACTTGGCTTGGAATGCGTTATTCAAAGCTTTTAGGGAGAAGTTTAAGAGATATTCCTAAGGAGGCTGAAGCTCCTTCCCACCGTTTACTTTTGAAGGCTGGTTACATTGACCAGCTCATGGCAGGTTCTTGGACCTTGTTGCCTTTGGGTTGGCGGGTCGTTTCCAAGATTAACCAGATTATAAGGGAAGAGATGGATAAAACGGGGGCACAGGAAATGCTAATGCCTCTTATGCACCCTAAAGAGATTTGGAATAAGACTGGGCGCTGGGATGATCCTAGGGTGAAAGAAATTATGTACCAGTTCAAAGACCAACGCGGAAAGGAATTTGGGCTTTCCTTTACTCACGAAGAAGTCGTAATGGATCTTTTGGGTAAGCACATCCACTCTTATAAGGATCTTCCGGTCAAGGTTTATCATTTTTCAACAAAGTTTCGTAATGAACCACGTCCTCGAGGAGGCTTGCTGCGGGCCCGCGAGTTTTTGATGAAGGATCTTTATTCCGCGCACGTTTCCAAAGAAGATATGTACAAATACTATTGGGAAGTTAAGGATTCTTATCTCACTGCATTTTCTAGAATGGGTTTGGCGGCTAAGGTGGTTGAGGCCGCAGGGGGTGTTTTTACCGAAAACTGCACCCACGAATTTCAGGTTCTCACATCCGGTGGGGAGGACTCTATCTTTTACTGTCCGTCTTGCGATTTCGCCCAGAATAAGGAAATTTTTGAGGGTAAGGAGGGACAAAAGTGTCCCAAATGCAAGAAGGGGATTATTAAGATTAGTAACGCGATTGAGGTTGGAAATATCTTTCCATTGGGGAAAAAATATGCCAAAGCGATGGGGGTAACTTTTACCGATAGTGACGGGAGTCAAAAGTACCCCTGGTTTGCCAGTTACGGGATTGGCCCAACCCGCGTGCTCGCTACCGTTGTGGAGGTCCATCACGATAAGAAAGGAATCATTTGGCCAAAAGAGCTTACCCCGTTTGATGTTCATTTGGTTTCTTTGGAAGGGGGGCAGGAAGCGGCAGAGGCGCTTTATGAGGCAATGGAGCGTGCGGGCTTGGAAGTGTTGTTTGATGACCGTGATGAATCAGCTGGTGTGAAACTGAGTGATTCAGATTTGATCGGGATACCTGTGCGCGTACTGGTTTCAAGAAAGAGTTTAGGTGCGGGTGGGGTGGAAGTTAGCCGCCGTGTTGATGGAACGTCTGAGGTTGTTTCGGCAGAGCACCTGGCCGATAAAATAAAGGAGTTTTATGAATCCTAACTGTTTTTTTTGCAAGATAGTTGAAGGAAATGAGCCCTCGGAAAAGGTATTAGAAACGAGGGCATTCGTCGCAATCAAGAATAAGTTCCCTGTTGCCCCGGTGCACGTTTTGGTTTTGGCCAAGAAACACCAGGAGAAATCGGAAACGATTTCTGGAAATTACCCTGGATTTTGGGATGAGATGATTGCAGCTTGTTTTGAGGTGATTAAGAAGCTTGGGTTAGACAAAACTGGTTACAAGCTTGTGGATAATGGGGCTGGTTACAACCATTTTGAGCATGAACATATCCACATTTTAGGTGGAACTAAGGAAGAGCCAGGAGGAAGAACATGAAAGATCAAAGGACAATCGGGTTGAAGAAAGAATGTCTCTTTTGTGATATTGCCGAAGGTAAGAAGGGGGAGAAAATTGTGGCGCAGAACGAGAGGTATTTGGCCTTCCCAGACGCCAACCCCTCGGCTCCTGTACACCTTTTAATTATTCCCCGCGTTCATATTGGTATCAACGGTGGGGCTGAGGAGAAAAAGCACGCCTTGGATGGTATTCTTTCTTTTGCGCGTGAGGTTGCGAAAAAGATGGGGATTGGCAGTTCCTACAAGCTTCTAGTGAATGCTGGTTATAGCGCTACAAAGACTCCTGATCACGTCCATGTGCATTTAGTTGGGGGTTGGAAATCGCCTACGGAAGTTAGGCATATTTGAGGAGGTGTTTTTTAATGGCTAAAGTTACTTTAAAACCGGGAGAATCTCTTGAGGAGGCGTTGCGGCGTTTTAATCGTGAGGTGATGAAGGAAGGAATCTTGCTTGAGATGCGCCGGCGTGAGTTTTACGAAAAGCCCTCTGAGATTAGAAAGCGCAAACGCTCCCAAAAGCAGCGGATGATTGAGCGTGAGAAGGAAGAACAGGAGTAATGAATACTTTAGTTAAGATTAAATCTGAGTTAACCGAAGCCCTTAAAGCGGGCGGTACTGCCAAAGCTTTAGCACTGCGCTACTTGCTTGCGGAAATTCACAACGCCGAAATTGCCAAGGGAAAAGATGCTCAACTTACTGATGAGGAACTGGCGGTGGTTTTGCAGAAGCAAGTTAAGCAACGGCAGGAATCTATTGAGGCCTATAAGGCTGGTGGTAGGGATGATCTTGTGAAAAAGGAGCAGTCGGAACTTAATCTTATAAAGAGCTACCTACCTGAGCAGCTTAGTGAAGAGGAGATTCGTGAACTGGCCCAAGCGGTGGTCAAGGAGGTGGGGGTGCAGGGGTTGGCCGATATGGGTAAAGTGATGGGCGTATTGATGCCTAAAATAAGGGGTCGGGCAGATGGATCTTTGGTAGGTGGTATTGTAAGGGAACTGCTTTCCCAAAACGGCTGACGTTGGGTTGTTGTAGTGCATGACGCATTCCTTAAACGTGATGGAAGTAAAAATTTCTGTAGCTTTTGTTTCTCCAGCCAAAATGCAGAAACTTAATCTGGAATTACGCGGCAAAACATATACGCCGGCAGTGCTCTCATTTCCCTACTACGAGAGAACTGAAGATGGGATGCTTTTGGGGGAAGTTTTGATCTGTCGTTCTCAGGCGCAAGCTCTTGCTAAGAAAAATGGGGTTACCCTTGATGAGCAGATTAATCAATTGATTATTCACGGGTCAAAGCATATTCTTGGAGTACACGAGGACTGATGAAGCTGATTGTTGGACTCGGAAATCCAGGTATCCACTACAAAAAAACGCGCCATAACGTTGGACAACGGGTTGTAGATAATTTAATAGGTAAGGTTGGGGAGGGTATAAAGCTTTACAAGACTTCTGTCTTTATGAACGAGTCGGGAAAGGAAGTAAAAAATTTAGTTGCCAAGTATGCCACTCCTTCTATTGATCTGCTGGTCGCAAACGATGATCTTGATCTACCGCCAGGAGAGTGGAAACTCCAATTTGACCGCTCTTCCGCTGGGCACAAAGGTGTGCAGAGTGTGATTGATGAGCTTGGGACCCAAGAGTTTTGGCGGTTACGGATTGGGATTGGAAAGCCTGAGGAAGAAACTACAAACCAATTTGTGATTGAGAAGCCTTCTAAAGAAGAAAATGAACTCGTCGAGAAAGCTATTGCTGAATGCTTGCCCCGCGTTCTAGAATGGGCTCGTGCTCTATAGAACCTATCGTCCTCAAAAGTTTTCCGAGTTAGTTGGATTGGAGACTGTCAAGAAAACTCTCCAAAACCAAGTTAGAGAAAAGAAAGTTGCCCATGCCTATCTTTTTGCAGGTCCGCGAGGAACTGGAAAGACCACTACGGCAAGGATTCTTGCTAAGGCAATCAACTGTGAGAATTCCAAGAACGGTGAGCCAGACGGGAAGTGTCACGTCTGTAAGCAAATTGAGGAAGGACGGTACTTAGATCTAATCGAGATTGATGCCGCTTCCAACCGGGGAATTGAGGATATTCGGAATTTACGCGATAAAGTTCGTCTTGCCCCATCTACTGGCAAGTACAAGATCTATATCATTGATGAGGCTCATATGCTTACCGCTGATGCCTCAAATGCTCTTCTCAAGACCTTGGAGGAACCTCCTGCACATGCAATCTTTATCCTTGCTACAACCGAGCCTTACAAGCTTCTTGAGACAATCCGTTCGCGTTGTGAGCGCTTCAGTTTTGAGCGAGCACCAGTTTCTTTGATTGTAGAAAAACTTAGGGAGATTGTTAGGAAGGAAAAAGCTGAAGTTGAGGATGAGGACCTTAAACAGATTGCTAGGGCGGCTGGTGGAGGATTTCGCGACGCAGAGACGCTTTTGGAGCAGGTTCTAACGGGTGGGCAAAAGCTCGAGGATTTAGTCGGCTTTGCTAAGCTTGCGGACCTTGGGGGATTTTTTGATTCCTTGATTTTGGGGAAGTCCTCTGAAGCAATTATCTTTATTAATGATTTGTGCAATAAAGGAGTCACAATGGAAAGCTTGGCACAGAGGGTTCTCGAATATCTACGCGATCTCCTTCTTATTAAGGCTGGGGTTGGAGATGAATTGGTCGAGACCCCTAAGGAACAGTATGAGGTGATGAAAAGACAAGCACAAGAAATCAGAGACCAAAAGTTAGAGGGGATGATTAATAAATTTACCCAAGCTTACGAGTATATCTCTCAGGCAGTAATCCCAAGTTTACCTTTGGAAGTGGCAATAGTAGAGGTTAGTGGTAAGGAGACTGCGGCAGGATTAGTTGGTGATAATGAAGATAGTAGTAAAGCGCAAGTTGGGTACTCGTCGGGGAGTGATAAATGGACGGAGCTAATGGCTGCAGTTAAGCCTCTTAACCATTCAGTAGAGGCTCTGCTCCGCTCTTGTGCATCAGGAGAGTTTAAAGGTAAGGTCTTAGTAGTTCATCCCTTTTACCCTTTCCATAAAGAACGGTTGGAGGATCCAAAAAATAAAGCGATCTTAGAGCAGGCGGTGCAACAGATATATGGTAAGGGAGTTAAGGTGAAGGTAGAGTTGATGAAGAATAAAGAATGAAAATACCGAAACCTATTGAAAATTTGACTGAAGCACTTGAGCGCTTACCTGGGATTGGTCCAAAGACAGCATCCCGGCTTGCTTTTTATCTTCTTAGGGTTCCGGAAGAGGAGCGTCAGGCATTAGGGAACGCTGTTTTGGCTGTAGGACAGAAAGTTCAACTCTGCGAACGTTGTTTTAACATCTCTGAGTCCCCACTCTGCACAGTTTGTACTGATGATGCCCGAGACCAATCTGTAATCTGTGTGGTAGAGGACCCCCTGGATCTTATTTCTTTCGAGAAAACCAGAAAGTATCGCGGTCTTTACCATGTTTTGCACGGGGTGATTTCACCACTTGAGCATGTGGGACCTGAAAATCTAAAGATCGAGGAGCTCCTTAAAAGAGTTAGGGATCGAGGATTGGAGGTAAAAGAAGTGATTTTGGCAGTTAACCCTTCCTTGGAGGGAGAGGCGACAGCGATGTATATTAAAAAGCTCATTAATGATCAGCAGGAAGTAAACAGCGGGAAGGTTAGAATCACACGATTGGCAAGCGGAATACCTACTGGGGGGGACTTGGAGTATGCCGATTCACTGACGCTAACTAAGGCGTTGGAGGGAAGGCAGGATTATTAAATGCGGAAAGGTTTTCTACTTTATAACTCATTGACGCGGAAAAAGGAGCTATTTAAGCCGCAAGATCCGGCGCGCGTAACTATGTACACTTGTGGTCCCACGGTCTATGGACCTTCTCATTTAGGTCACGCGCGTACCTATGTAAACTTCGACCTACTAAAGCGGATATTAGAGTATGACGGGTACACCGTGCAGCACGTTTTGAATATCACCGATGTGCACGATTCTATGATCAAAGAAGCCGAGAAGCAAAAGACTTCGATTGGGGAACTAGCAGATAAGTACATTAAGCACTTTTATCTGGATCTTGAGGAACTCAATATTGAGCCACCAAATGTATTTCCGCGTGTGACCGAACATATCGATGGAATTATTAAAATGATTGAGGTTCTTCTTAAGAAGGGTTACGCCTATGAGAAGGACGGGTCTGTTTACTATGATGTCTCAAAGTTCCGTCGCTATGGGCGTCTCTCCGGAGTTAGGTTGGAGATGGCTAAGACTGGTACGCGCATCGCATCCGATAAGTATACGCGAGAGGAAGTTTCCGATTTTGCTCTTTGGAAAACGGAGTCTAAAGGAGAAAAGGAGGTGGGGGCAGTTTGGGATTCCCCTTGGGGGAGGGGGCGCCCGGGATGGCATATTGAGTGTTCGGTGATGAGTCAGACCTACTTGGGAGATACTTTGGACATTCATGGTGGGGGAATAGATTTGCGTTTTCCCCACCACGAGAATGAAATTGCTCAAAGCGAAGTTGCCAGTGGGAAGAAGTTTTCCAACTTTTGGGTCCACGTAGGTACACTTCTTGTTGAGGGGCAAAAAATGTCTAAGTCGCTTGGTAATATTATTAATTTAGATACGCTAGTTCAACGTGGTGTTGATCCACTTGCCTTTCGTTACCTTTGTTTGACCACCCATTACCGCGGAGAGCTTAATTTTACCTGGGAGGGATTGGAGGCGGCGGGAATCGCTTTGGAAAAGCTCTACGACGAGGTTGCTGATTGGGAGTCTCCATCTGGGGGGAGGAAAGATAACTGCCCGGATTATGAGAAAAAGTTTGGTCAATTGCTCAACGATGATCTTAATATTCCGAGGGCCCTCGCGTTGGTATGGGAACTATTGAATGATCGACGTTTTCCGAGCGCAGCTAAGATGACGACTCTACTTAAGATGGATCGAGTCCTTGGTCTGAAGATTTCCGAGATTGAGCACGAGGGTATTCCCGAAGAGGTTTTAGAGTTAGTGCGCGAAAGGGAAAGGACCCGACAGGATGAGAATTGGGTTGGAGCAGATGCTCTTCGCGACCGAATTGAGCAGATTGGTTTTACTGTAGAGGATACTGAGAAGGGTCCTATTGTTAGGCGCGTGAGGGGGTAGACAACGTAGCTTAGTTAGTTTAAGATTCAGGAAGAAATGCATTACGAATTGACGATTGCTCTAAAGCCTGACCTTGCGGTGGAAATGTCAAAGAAGGTTTTTAGTCAAATAGAGGAATTTGTCAAAAAATCCGGTGGTGAGGTGGAAAGGACCGAAAGTTTGGGCGTAAAGGCCCTTTCCTATCAGATAGGAAAATTTGAGCAAGCGGGATTTGAGCGTCTTTATCTGCAACTTGATCCTAGTAAAGTGGGAGAACTGCGTCGACAGTTGGAACGCGACGAGTCTTTGTTAAGAGTTTTTATTGTGAAAGTTGAGGAGGGTAAGAAGTAACAATGGCAAGGTCGGTGAATAAAGTTATATTAGTTGGGAATCTTACCCGTGACCCGGAGATGCGTTACACTCCTGACGGGCAAGCAGTTACCTCTTTTGGGGTGGCAACGAATCGTCGTTGGACTAATAAAGAAGGTGAGCAAAAAGAAGATGCAGAGTTTCACAACATCGTTGCTTGGGGAAAATTGGCGGAACTTTGTAGTCAGCTTTTGAAAAAAGGCCGAAAGGTTTACGTTGAAGGACGTCTACAGACCCGCAGTTGGGAAGGTAAGGATGGGGTAACTCGTCAGAGAACTGAAATTGTTTTGGAGGATATGGTAGTTCTTGATTCGCGCGGCGGTGAAGATTCCGGAGCTGTGGTTACAGAAGAGCCGGAAGCCGCACCCCACGCAGTTGAGAAGAGTCAAGAGAAACCTGTAGCGAAAACCCCAGAGCAGAAAGGTGGGGGGGAAGATATTAACGAAAATGAGATCCCGTTCTAAGAAGGGGAGTGAAAATAGGGGTTTAGAGGCAAGGGATCGGCGATTCGGCGCGCGTGCTTCACGAGTACGTTCTCGCTGTTACTTCTGTGAAAAGGAAATTGAGCCAGACTTCCGTAATGAGGGTATGCTTATCAAGTTTCTTACTAAACGGGGAAAGATCCGCCCCCGTACTCGCTCGGGACTTTGCTCTCGTCACCAGCGAGGTTTAAGCTTGGAAGTAAAGCGTGGAAGAAACTTAGGCCTCCTTCCTTACAGGATTATTGCTTAGAGGTATCTTTCTGTTTGCTCTATACCCCACATTTGGCATAATAGGAAAGCGATGGTTTTGTTTCTAAAAAAGCACATTATTCTTGTAGTTGCCTTTTTGGCTGTCTTTTTTGTTGGTTGGCAGTTGGGGTTTTCAGGTTATCAACTTAGCTTGCACCTTAACCCACCTCAATTGAAGGTTGAAGACAAGCGCATTGCTTCAGGATCCATTAATTTTTCTCTTTTGTGGGAGGTTTTAGACAGAATCAACGCTAATTACCTATTTCGCCCCGTAGACGGAACTAAACTTCTATATGGAGCAGTTTCTGGCTTAGTTAAAGCACTTGACGATCCTTATACTTCTTTTCTTGATCCGGTCGAGAATAAACAGTTTTCCGACAGCCTCGGAGGTATTTACGAAGGCATAGGAGCGGAACTCGGAATTCAGGGCAACCAACTGATTGTCATCGCCCCTCTGGATGGTTCACCTGCACAGAGGTTGGGGATTCGCTCGGGAGACAAACTGTTGGAGATTAATGGTGTTTCTACTACGGGTTTGTCGGTTACGGAGGCGGTAACGAAGATAAGAGGTGGGGCGGGGACGACAGTAGATTTGGTTCTCCAGCGAGGATCAGGCCACTCTTTCAAGCTTACGATTACTCGGGAGCGTATTACAGTGAAGAGTGTAACTTACAAAGATAGGGGAAATGGTGTTTACTATATTGATGTTTCCAGGTTTGGGGATACCACCAATACGGAATGGGATAGCGTAGTTAGTGAAATTAAAGGCAAGGGCGCAACCATCAAAGGGATTGTGCTTGATCTTCGGAGTAATCCTGGTGGGTACTTATCTGCGGCAGTGTACCTTGCCTCTGAGTTCTTACGGGGCGGTACAGTTGTGATTCAGGAGGACTCTAGCGGAGGAAAAAGCAATCTCGATGTCCAGTCTACTAAGAATGGTCACGCCTTTGCAGGTGTGCCAGTAGTTGTGTTGATTGATGGGGGGTCTGCCTCAGCCTCTGAAATTCTCACCGCGGCTCTTAAGGAAAGGGATGGAGCAAAGCTTGTTGGGGAAAAGAGCTTTGGCAAGGGAACGGTCCAGGACGCTGGGGATTTTGGTGATGGCTCCTCGTTGCATTTAACTGTAGCAAAATGGCTTACTCCTTCTAGCCTTTGGATTAATGGAATTGGGATAGAACCGGACTTTAAAGTCGCATTAACTGATAAGGATATTAATAGTGGGCGTGATCCTCAGCTTGAAAGAGCGCTGGAATTAGTTAAGTAATAAAACTAGGATGCCTTTTTCCTTATTAACAAGAAGGAAAGTTTTAATTCTAATTTTTTTGGTGGTTGCTTTGGGATTAATTACCTTAGTGTACCTTTTTCGTAATCCTCTCATCTCTTTTGTAGAAGATCGTTTGACTACGACGGTCCAGCGAGTTGTAACCGAAGATGAAGCGGTGGTGGGAGTAGTTGATAAAGCTTCTCCCGCAGTAGTTTCTATCGTTGAGAAAACAGTCATTACGAGCCCATTTACTGGCCCCCTTTCCCAAGAGCAGGGAATTGGGACGGGGTTTATCATTCGAGAAAACGGGTTGATCCTTACGAATAAGCATGTCGTTTCCGACCAAAACGTGCAGTATTCAGTTGTGACTAAAGATGGTAAAGAATACACAGTAAAGAAAGTTACTCTTGACCCCGCTTATGATTTGGCGATTCTCAAGATTGACGCTTCCAATCTTCCGGTTTTGACACTGGGAGATTCGGACAAGATTAAAGTTGGTCAAACAGCAATTGCAATTGGTAACGCCTTGGGTAGGTTTTCCAATACTGTCACAAAAGGTGTAGTTTCGGGGGTAGCACGGGGGATTACTGCCAGTACAGGATACGGTACCCAAAGTGAGGAGTTGGATAATGTCATACAGACCGACGCCGCAATTAACCCTGGAAATAGCGGGGGGCCGCTTTTGAACCTTTCTTCAGAGGTGGTCGGAATCAATGTTGCGACGGCTTCTGGTGCCCAGAACATTGGTTTTGCGCTCCCGATTAATGTTGTTAAGCCAGTGGTAGAACAGTTTGAGAAGGAGGGAAGAATTATCCGTCCGTATTTAGGAGTCTCCTACTATCTGATTACGGAGGATGATTCTAAGCTTAGAGGTATTCCCCAAGGTGCGTTTGTTCAGCAAGTTGTTTCCGGTTCAGGGGCGCAGAAAGCTGGTTTGGTTGCGGGAGATATTATTACTGCAATTAACGGTGAGCAGATAAGTGAGAATGATAGCCTGGCTAGCGTTATCATTAAATATGGGGTAGGAGATAAAATTACTTTGACGGTTGTACGTGGTAGCAAGACACTAACTTTTTCTGCTACGTTAGGAGAAGCTCCTGCGAATTAGCCCTTTCTTTGAATTTTCTCAAGAAGTAATTTAAGGTCCCCGTCTAAAACAGCTTCGAGGTTTCCTACAGATACTCCGTAACGATGGTCGGTAACCCGATCTTGAGGGAAATTGAAGGTGCGAATCTTTTCTGACCTTTCTGCAGTTCCGACCTGCTCACGGCGTACTTGGTCCACGCTTGATTTCTGTTGTTCCTGCATCATTTGATAAAGCTTAGAGCGTAGTATGTCCATCGCCTTTTCGCGGTTTTGCATTTGAGAGCGTTCGTCTTGGCAAGCAACAATCAATCCAGTAGGCAGGTGGGTGATTCGTACCGCCGTCTCTACTTTCTGGACATTTTGCCCGCCGTGGCCGCTGGAGCGAAAGGTGTCTATTTTTAATTCGCTTGGATTAATTTTAACTTCTCCCTGTGGTACTTTGAGGAGGATTGCAACTGTAGCAGTAGAGGTATGAATCCTACCAGACCTTTCTGTTTTGGGTACTCTCTGTACTCTATATACGCCCGACTCCTTTTTAAGAGTGTCGTAAACTCCTTCACCAGTAATCTCCGCGGTTACGGACTTAATGTTGCCAATTCCCCCGAGATTGTGGTCAAGTTCTTTTGCTTTCCAGCCCTGCTTTTGAGTGAAACGGGTGTACATTCGGTAAAGGTCCGCGGCAAAAAGTCCGGCCTCATCCCCCCCGGTTCCAGCACGAATTTCAAGAATTGCAGTTTGAGTCACAAAATAATTCTACGCGGTTTATTGCTTTTCTAAAAGTTCTTTAAGTGTGAGTGGGCGTTTCTGTTGTTCCTCGGTGTTGGGAGCTTTACTTACTTTTGTATCCTTATGCTTTGTCGCCGCAGCACGTCTCTTTTCAAACTTCTCTACCCTTCCTTCAGTATCCATCAAAACCTCTTTACCTGTGAAGAACGGGTGGCAATTTGCACAAACTTCTACGGTTGTCTCTGGTACAGTTGATCCTACAACGTAGGTAGCTCCACAAGAAGCGCAGGTGATTTTGGCGTTTGGGTAGTACGTGGGATGTAAATTTTCTTTGGGCATAACAGAGATATCATATCACCTGTGTTTTAGATGGGCAATGCGATGTCTTTTGTATTCGGCAATCAGAACCCCAATCGTTACTAATACTGCTCCTAAGGCAAATGAGTTTGTGATCTTCTCTTTGAGCCAAAAGACTGCCAGGGGCGCAGAGAAGATTGGGTATAAGTAGGAAAAAAGAGCTGCTTCTCCAATCTCGATCGTTTTTTGGGCGCGGGCCCACAAAGTGTATGCCAAACTTCCGGAGATAAGAGCAAGAAAGATGACCCCGAGGTGGTAAGACCAGCTGAGGTTAAAAATAGTTTTCCATAGGGGAGTGGAGGAAGAGAGAATTGCCAGTGGCGTAATCGTTAAGAAACCAATTATGAAGGAAATATTGGTTAGAGCCAAAGGTGTTACCTTTTGTCTAACTAATTCCTTGGCCAAGACCGCTGAGGCTGTGGTGGATGCTAGGTAGAGAAGTACTAGAATATTTCCCTCAAGTTGGATTGTGCTCATCCCCCCTCTTAAAAATGGTTCCAGAACAGCAAGGAGTGTTCCTACTAGGGCGATGATAATTCCAGTTTTCTCTTGGTGTGTGACGCGTTCCTTAAGGAAGATTTCCCCTGCCCAAACGATCATCAAAGGTCCTAAGGTGCTAATGAGAGCGGCATCTAGAACGGTGGTTCTTTCCATTCCTAAGAATAGTAATCCCAGAGTAACAGTTGAGGTTAGAAGACCATAGATAATGACGGTAAGGATCGTTTTCCAGTGGTTGGGGAGTTTGAGTCCACCCCAAGGTAAGGTAATAAGCGCAGCTGCAGAAGAAAGTGTAAATCGGTATGCGAGGAAAGGAAGGGCAGATATTCCCGCGAGGGTAAATTTGATTACGGGTGCCGCGGCACCCCAGATTATTGAGGTGATAAGTAAAGCAAGACAAGCAAGCAGGCGTTTTTTGTCCATATGCTTATTTTAACGAAAGACCCTACCCGAGAGATAGAGTTTTAAGAAAGGAATCAAGAGAGAATGTCTGTTGTGTACCTTTCTTGAGGTTTTTGAGGGTGACCTGGTTTGATTTTACTTCCTCGGGGCCAAGGATTACCGCGTAGGTTATTCCTTTTCGATCGGCGTATTTGAGTTGCTTATTGAGCTTGGCGGTTGGGTCAAGATAAAGTTCTACCTCTGTTCCTTGTCCTTGGATCTGGGTGAAAAGGCGAATGGTTTGATCTAGTAGGTTGGGAGAAAAGATTGTTACAAGCGCTTTTGGCTGGAAGGGAATTTCGGAAAACGTTTCTTTAGGGGTAGCTTCCACCACGCGGTCCAAGCCAAACGCAAATCCTACTGCAGGAACTTTCTCCCCGATCAGGTTCCCGATAAGGTTATCGTAGCGTCCTCCACCTGCGAGAGACTCTCTATGGTCTTCTAACTTAACTTCAAAAACTGCTCCTGTGTAGTAATCGAGTCCACGGGCCAGAAGGGGATCAAATTTCCAAAGTTCATCAGGGATACCGAATGATTTGAGGAGGGAAAAAATTTCCCTGAGACGTGGTGAAGGTTCTCTATCTTTGGTTTGGTTGAGGATTCTCTCGCTGTCAAGCCCAGTTTCGTCTAATTCTTTTTTAACCTTATCGCGCCCGATTTTTTCCAATTTGTCTAGAATTCGAATTGCTTTTACTGGAAGATCTCTAAAGAGCGTTCGATCATTGATGAGAATTACAAAATTTTTAACCCCAAGGAGTTGGAAGGATGTTGCCATTAAGGCAATCATCTCAGCGTCGGCAAGAGCTGTGTCAGCGCCTACTGTATCAACATCTACTTGGGTAAATTCTCTGAACCTTCCCGCTTGGGGTTTTTCCGCTCGGAAAATGTTGCCGATTTGGTAGCGCTTAAAGGGGAATGTGATGTTGTTGTAGTTTTGGGCAACGAAACGGGCAAGGGAAGGAGTATGCTCGGCGCGTAGCGCTATCCATCTCTCTCCTCGATCCTTAAACTTATAGATGAGCTTTTGCATCTCTTTCCCAACTTCCTTTTCAATCAATTCGGCGTACTCTAGCGTTGGAGTTTCCATTGGGGCAAATCCGTAGGTTTTGAAGACGCTTTTTAGGAGGGAAAGTACCCGTCCACGTTTCAGAGCTTCTTCTGGATTAATGTCGCGAAAGCCTTTGAGGGTTTGGACTTTTTCCATTCTGGATACAGGATATCAGATCATAGGTGTTGCAGACCACTTGTTTCGGTAGAACGATGTCTTCCCTCAGCTACCCAAACCTATAGCAGTTGAATTTAAGAAAATGGGGTGGTAGAATCAACCAGAAAATCAAAGAGAGGAGGTCAGATGGGTACTACCATCAATGGACAGGATTTGAATGGTATTGCCATCACCCCCCCTGCAGAGAAAGGTGGCGCCTACCGCGTTGCGGCTCGCTGCCCTGTTTGTGGGGACTTGGTTATCCTCTACCTCACCCCTTATGAGGTGGAGATGAAGGAGCAAGTGGAAAAGGCTTGCCACAGTGGTCAGGGAAAGATTCACTCTTTTCAGCTCTACGCTCGTTACAACCCCGATGCGGAAGACGAGAGTGGGGTGGATGTGTGGGGAGTGTTGGAAATGGTGGAGAGTGATGAGTAACAGTATAGAGTCAGATCACACCTTGATCTGGCTCTTTTTTTGGCTAGAAGTGAACTCGTGAGCGTCCTCTGGTGGAGGGAATGTACTTCAGAATGTATTCTTCAAAGATTTTTCGGAGCTGCACACTCTTAATTTTTTTGATCCACTTTTTAAGCTCTTTAAAGCTGCTTGTTTGTGAAATTTTCTCAAGAACTTTCGCATCACTGGGAGTAGAGATGATTTCCCTTTCCCCGATGGTTCGGGCGATCTCCAGGGAGGCCTTAAAATACTCACGAAACGCTTTTTGAGGGCCAAACTTGTCGGTTTTGAAAAGAGCTCGGAGGTCTGGCCAGGGTATCTTCGCGGTTCTCTTTTTCTTCAAGGCATTGTTTAGATAAACCTCAACGCCGAAGCGGGTTCGGGCCATTTTAGTGAGATGGGGAAGGAGGTCCCTTCTATAGTAGGCCCGTTCTCCGGTGAGGCCACTGAGAGCAACGTCCGCCTTGTTGTTTTCTCGGACCCCATACCCCAAAACGATCTCAGCTTCTCCGCTCAAGATTGGCTTCAAGAGAGAATCGATGTGTTTGTGAGCGAAATTGATTAGATCCGCGTCCCAAAAGGTAATGATTTCTCCGTTGGCTCTTTTGGTTCCCACACTCAGACCGAAACCCTTCCCGTGGTTTTTCTTGAGATTAATCAGCTTGATCTTTTCGCCAAATCTCTTGAGAATCTCACCACTACGGTCAGTAGATCCGTCGTTGATTGCAATCACTTCCCCGATTAACGGGTGGGATAAGAGGGTTTTAATCACCCTCTCGACGGTTTTTTCCTCATCGTAGACAGGGATAACGGCAGAAATATTTCTTTTACACTGCCCGACTGTTGATCGCGGCGACATTTTGCTTTATATTAACTCTTAATGAAGATTCGATATTTGGGGCACTCTAGTTTTAAGATTGTCACTGGTTCCGTGACGATTATTACCGATCCCTTTAATCCTGAGAAGGTAGGTCTGCCGTATCCTAAGGTTCAGGCCGATCTAGTTCTGTCTTCCCACGACCACCCCGACCATAACTATTTTGAAGGTGTGACTGGGGAACCGTTTGTGATCTCGGCGCCGGGAGAGTACGAGGTAAAGGGGGTTAAAGTTCGAGGTTTTCAGACTTTTCATGATGACAAGGGGGGAGTGGAGCGGGGAAAGAACACTATTTATCTTGTGGAAACGGAGGATTTAAGCCTTTGCCATCTAGGTGACCTCGGCCACCTGTTGGATGACAAGATTGTAGAGGAATTTGAGGACCTTGACGTCTTATTTGTTCCAGTTGGTGGCGTTTACACCCTTAGCGTTTCAGATGCCGCGAAAGTTGTAGCGCAACTGGAGCCTAAGTACATATTTCCTATGCACTATCTCATAGAGAATGGGAAAGGAACCATCAAAGATCTCCAGCCTGTAAGTGCATTCTTAGGAGAGATGGGAGTTGGGCAGATCGAGCCAAAGGATGAATTAAATATTAATTCCAAGAGTCTCCCCGAAGAGGCCGAGACAGTTGTTTTACGACCTAGTTGAGGTTATAGTTCTTCTTGTAGATTCGAATAATGGCCGAACCAAAGATCCCACCACATGATTTAGATGCAGAACGCTCCCTTCTAGGGGCCCTTCTAATTGACAAGGATGCTGTGGTTAAAATAGCGGAATTTCTCCACCCCGAAGACTTTTACCGTGATGCTCACAGGGATATTTTTGAGGCAATTCTTTCACTCTACGAAAAAGGAGAACCTGCCGACTTAATTACCGTTACTTCAGCGCTCAAGAAGAGTAAAAAGCTTGAAGCGGTGGGCGGGGCTTCCTATTTGGCTGAGTTGACCGAAGATGTTCCAACTGCTTCTCATGTTGAACACTACGGGAAAATCGTTCACGATAACGCTGTAAAGCGGGAGTTGATTAGCGTTTCTTCTCGCATTGCGGAGAGTGGGTTTGACGAGCAAACTTCTGTTGAAGATCTTTTGGACAAGGCGGAGAGTTCTTTGTTCTCCGTTTCCCAGTCTCGTTCCAACGTTGCATTTGCTCATATTAAGAAGAGCCTTGAGGAGGCTTTTGACCGGTTGGATGAGCTTCACAAGAATCCCGAGGCGCTGCGTGGTGTTCCGACGGGATTCAAGACTTTGGATGAACGTGTTGGGGGTTTGCAGGATTCTAATATGATCGTTTTGGCTGCCCGTCCTTCTTTGGGTAAAACTTCCTTTGCGCTTAACATTGCTCAGCATGCGGCACTGGAGCACAAGATCCCTGTAGGAATATTCTCTTTGGAAACTTCTCGGAGTCAGCTTGTTCATCGGATGCTTTCAGCTCAGGCAGATATCGATTCTTGGAAGTTAAATACAGGTAAGTTAGATGAGGAGGATTTTAAGAAGTTAGGGGAGGCAATGGGGGTTTTGGCTGAGGTTCCAATTTATATTGATGATACTCCGGCACTTTCGGTGATGGAAATGCGTACCCGAGCGCGACGCCTTCAAATGGAGAAAAAGATCCGATTGCTGATTGTGGATTATTTGCAGTTGGCTCATGGGAGGAATTTGGAGAATAGAGTGCAAGAGGTGTCTGAAATCTCTCAATCGCTTAAGAACTTGGCGCGGGAACTCAACATTCCTGTTTTGGCTGTTTCCCAGCTTTCGCGGGCAGTTGAGGCGCGGGGAGAATCACGTCCGCAGCTTTCGGATTTGCGAGAGTCTGGTTCAATCGAACAGGATGCGGATATCGTAATGTTCTTGTATCGTGAGGATCCGGACGATCGGGAAAACGTACGCCTCTTTGTTGCCAAGCACCGTAACGGTCCTACCGGTGAGTTTCCCCTCCACTTCCGAGGCGAAAGAACGCGTTTCTACGAAGCGGAGACTGAGCGGTAAAAAAAGAAGCCGCCTAGAGAATATAGACGGCTTGTGTAACAAAACTTCTTTAGCCCCTTTTCTTGATGTTGATTCCCAAAGCTTCTGGGCCGAACGGCATTGGGTATGCGTCCCCAATAGTTGTGATGCCAATTTCTCCCCAGGGGGTGAGGAAGAAGAGTGGCACGTCTGGATCTCCTAGGCAGTTTTCCCACTCGATTTGCAAGCAGTGCCCGCATGAGGGGTTGAGGTTTCCAACTTCAACGTTCGCGGGGCGTTTGTTGGAGTCCCTTGCGACGTTCGGTGTTGCTCCCTCCGGTGCGCCTACGATTGCAATTGCCTCTAGCTTGACGGGTCCTTCGGCGGCGATCATTGAAGCAATTGCGTTTTGCTCTGCGTGGGTAGTCGCTGTCCAGTTGACATTTTCCACATTGCATCCAGTGTAGATTTTTCCCGATTCGCTCAGCGCTGCCGCACCTACGAAGTAGTGGGAGTATGGAGCTTGGGCATTATTGCGTACCTTAATTGCCCCCTCAATTAGTGCTCGGTGCGCGAGGGGAAGTTGCCCCATTAGATACAGATCTAGCTGAACTGTCTTACTTAGCCTTGAGGGCACAGTGGTTCCTCCTTTCTTTTTCTTGCCTTAATTTTAGATGGTCGTGTTGGAAAGTCAAGAAAAATAAGGCTGATGTTTCCATCAACCTTTTTCTAGTTCCCAGTGGATAATCGTTACAAGAGCGTTTTGATATATTCCCAACCTATTCCCCAGCAGTTCTTTGTAGATTGCGTCTTCGAAGGCCCTGCGGTTCTCAAACCCACCTGCACGCCATTCTTCTTCCTCGACGTTATGGATGAATTGGTGGACAGATGTGGTAATTCTCGCCAGTACCATCCAACGGTTCTTGGGACAACAAAGCACTACGTGAGTGTTGGGAAGATACTCGTGCTGCCCCGCAAGGATGACGCACGTCCTTTCCCCTTTAGCAATTACTTCTTGGAGAGTCGTGTCTGGAGGAATAAGAATCGCGTAGAGCACCCCACTACCCATATTCCCTCCTTTCCGCAAATTTCCGTTATTTTAGCCGAAATGCTTCTCCTTTGACAAGGTGGGATTTCGACCCCTATAATTTTCGTGCGGAGGTAAGAAATTATGGCGTTGAGTCAAAAAACCAAAATTTTGCTCTGGAGTAGCAACATCTGGTACTTGGGAGAGGGTATGCTTGGACCTCTTTTTGCCGTTTTTGCACAGAGGGTGGGGGGGAATGTCTTAGAAATTACCTGGGCTTGGGCACTCTATCTTTTTGCAACTGGTTTCTTGGCAATTTTAGTTGGTAAGGTTTCCGATAAGTTGATAGCTAAGGAGAAACTAATGATGCTTGGTTACGTTCTCAATACGCTTTTTACCTTCGGTTACCTGTTGGTTTCTTCACCCCTCCATCTTTTGCTGGTACAGTTTGGACTGGGGATAGCTTCCGCTTTGGTGGTTCCTACTTGGTCGGCGTTATATTCTCACTCTGAGGGGAAAGAACGAGCTGTCTACGTTTGGGGGTTGGCTTCAGGGCAGTTTTCTTTGGTTACAGCTGTCGCAATTCTGTTGGGAGGGATGATCGTTAACTATTTTTCCTTCACAACGTTGTTTGTCATCATGGGCATGATTCAACTTGTCGCAACTTTTTACCAAGCCCGTATCTTTAGGTTTGCTTGAGTTAGGTTTGAGCTAGTGTGTATCTGCAGCCCGCTGTGTTTGAGGTTTTTTAAACAGTGTTTTACTGAGTTCATCAAGGAAAGTTAAGGTATAATGCACTCAAGATTCCAAACTGTTCCTCTTCTCGTCAAATCCCTGCAGGAGGGAAGCGGGCAACCCTGCGGACAAGATGGGCGAGTGATAGGTGAGACGGGGAATAGGGAGGTTTCTTTATTGGAGCCTGCGGGCTGCGCGACGCGTACACAACGCAGAAGTCCGGGCTTGGGAGAGACGTCTCTTTTGCTATCGGACCGACAAGGATGGAAGACCTTGTGATTCTCGAATTAAGGTGGAGGCCTCTGGTAACCGCTTCTATCAGGGGCCCAACCTAATTTTGTTTTAGTCTCTTCATAAACTTATGCAAGACACCATGTCTAAAAAGAGAAAAGATCAAGTTTCGGCAATTATCCCTGCTTACAACGAGGAAAAGAATATCCTAGGAGTCTTGAGGGCATTGGTAGCTTCACCTGTTTTAGGCGAGATCATTGTTGTTGATGATGGTTCCACTGATGATACGGTCCTGGTGGTTAAGGAGAATTTCCCCCAAGTGAAATGTATCTTAATGAAGAAGAATGTGGGAAAGGCGGACGCACTCTTGGCTGGGGCCCATGTAGCCAAGAACCCAATCCTATTTTTCTGTGATGCTGATTTAACCGACCTTAAAGCTTTCCAGGTTATGGATTTGGTTGCTCCTGTGGTTGAGGGAAGAGTGGGGATGGTTGTGGGTGTGCAGGAGAGGATGGACGCGTGGAGGGATACATCTTTGTACCGGAAGCTTTTTCCTTCCTCGAAAAACTCCTCGGAAGAGTCCAGTCAAATGTCGGATTTTGTTAAGGGGTTGGGAGGGGAGAAGGTGATGTTGCAGAAGGACTTCCTAGCTATCCCAGGAATTGCAGGTTCGGATTACGGAGTAGAGCACCGAATTATTAATTACTTTAAAGAGAAGAAGTTGCCCTTTGAGTATTATGTTCTTAAAGGAGTTGGTCATGTTTGGAAGCTTCAGAAATGGGGGATCTTTAAAGGTCTCACTAGGGAGGTTCGAGCTTTTACCACGTTTGGAAGACAATACCTTGCAAAGATCTTTGCGAGTACGAAGTGAGCCGTAGTAATATATTATTGTTCTGCGTACCTGCAAAATAGTATACGAAGGAGGAGGTATGCCGCGTCTCGAGAAATTCCGCTTATTTTCGTGGATCGCTTGGTTGTTAGGTTTGTTGGTTGGGACGTACGGTTACCTTTGGTATCGGGGTTTCAATCAGCCCGAAAACCTGTGGCCGGGACTTCCTTTCGCAGTTAATTGGGGTTCCATAATCTCTTTATTGGGGTTTGGAATCGTTTTTGCTGCGACGCACTATCTTGTTGTAATTGGTCGGGCTACTGATGGTGATTTTAGTATGCTTGCTGCCTTTTCCATAGTTTCCTTTTTTCTATTCACGTGTTACTGGACGGAGACAGGGGCGAGCATCTTTTCTGGCTTTGTGGTTTTGTTGATCGCCTTGGGTTTGGAGTACCTCTATCCGAACTGGTTAGAGGGCTTAGTGTTTAAGGTGAGGAGTGTAAAAGATTGATCGTGCTTGGCTGGGAGCCTTTAGTTCTCCCAGCCTTCTTTTTGTGAGTGGTGCCGAGGGAGGGAGTTGAACCCTCATGGGTGTGAGCCCATGCGCTTTTGAGGCGCACGCGTCTGCCATTTCGCCACCTCGGCTTACGTGATAATATTTTACCATCATGCTTTCTGTTACAGAACTTAGAAAAGGAACTGTTTTTGTTGATCAGGGACGGCCTTACGCTGTATTGGAGTATAGTCACGTCAAGGTTGGACGGGGAAATGCGACGATCAAGATTAAAGCAAGGGATCTTAGGTCTGGAGCAGTTTTGGAAAAGAGTTTTGTCTCCGGTGCAACTGTTGAGGAGGGAGAGGTAGAACGCAAGAAAGTACAATATTTGTACTCGGATGACCAAAACCTTTATTTTATGGATCCTCAGTCTTTTGAGCAAATTTCCATTTCGAGGAACGTTGACAGAGAGGTTCCGAAATTCCTTAGAGAGGGTTCGGAGGTAAATCTACGGTTTTTTCTAGAGGAACCCATTACTGTTGAACTCCCTCTAAGGGTGGATTTGAAGGTGGTTGATGCTCCCCCGGGTGAGAAGGGAGATACTAAACAGGGTGGAACGAAGGAGGTAACTTTGGAAACTGGTTACAAATTGCACGTTCCGCTTTTTGTTAAAGCAGGGGAAGCTATAAGTGTCAATACTGAAACTGGGGGGTATGTTAGTCGTGCCTAAACAGTGATTTCATGGATTGCCATAAAGAAACGTTAGAAAACGGAGTTCGCGTTCTCCTGGTCCCTATGCCCTATCTAAACTCAGTTACGGTGATGATTGGGGTGGGGGCAGGAAGTCGATTTGAGGAAGCACGAGTTCAGGGGATTGCTCATTTTACTGAGCACATGATATTTAAAGGTACAAAGCGTCGACCTTCTCCGATGGCTGTTTCTTCTGAATTAGAGTCTTTAGGTGCTGTTTTTAATGCTTTTACCAGCCAGGAAATAACGAATTACTTTGTCAAGGCCGCGGCGCAAAACCTTTCTCGAGCTTTGGATATTTTGGCAGATGTAGTTTTCAAGCCTCTTTTAAAGGGAACTGAGATTGAAAAGGAGAGGAAGGTGATCCTGGAAGAACAGAACATGGTTAGGGATGATCCTAAAGATTGGATCCTCCGCCTTTTTGAGCAGGTCTGTTTTGGGGATCAGCCACTTGGGCGAGATACCTTAGGAACCAAGGAAACCGTCCTTAACATCAAGCGCCAGGATTTTCTGAACTATATTGGTGAGTGGTATCGGACTAGAAATATTACGCTTGCGATTGCGGGAAAGTTTGATAGGTCGCAGGCTATCGGGGAAGTACTCTCATTTCTTGGTGATCTTCCGGATCGCAAAGTAGGAAGTCCTATTGTAGCCAGGGTCTCCAGCACTTTACCACAGATTCTTGTCGAGGAGAGAAAAATTGATCAAACCCATTTTGTTTTGGGTACTTGGGCTTACAACCGTTCCCATCCTAAGAGAGAAGCACTGGAGGTATTGACTACGATTTTAGGAGGAGGGACGAGTGCACGCCTTTGGCAGGAGATCAGAGAGAAACGAGGACTTGCTTACGACGTGCGTTCCACATGGTGGGATTATTCAGATGTGGGGTTGTTTCTCGTTCATGCGGGTGTAAATTCCTCCCATCTCGGGGGTTCTATAAAGGTTGTTCTGGATGTGCTCGGAAAGGTCCGGGAGAAGTTGGTATCCGCAGAAGAGTTGAAGAGGGCGAAAGAAATGATCGGAGGAAGGATCCTTTTGGGGATTGAACCGACTGACGGGGCGTGTGAGTATTATTTGGAACAGGAAGTTTTGGAGGGAAAGATTGAAACGCCAGAGGAGAAGATTCGTAAGATCAACGCCGTTACTGCGGAGGATGTGCAAAAAGTCGCCCAGGAACTTTTCGTTGAAAATGGGCTTAATCTTGCGGTAATTGGTCCCAACCCCGATTCGGATCGTTTGCACACTCTATTAAAGTTTTCTTGATAATAAAGAAACCGGCCGTGTAAGTCACAAGCCGGTTTGATCTATTCTTCAGTCAGTTTTCAAGCGCAGGACGAACCACTTTTTTTCATGTGTCCCGAAAGCAATATTCAGGTCAAGACAGTGGGCAAATCCCACGCAGCAACGCGCTTGGGACTCGGACTTGAATCTGACACCCCTCGCACCGCGTTGAGCAAGTTGCCTAATTGCATCCTTTGTACATCCTTTCGCCTTCTTCGAAATGATTGCTCCTTCGACTTTGCGGTAAAGTCCTGCCAACTGTTTGTCGTCGGTAGGCAAGTTTCCTCCTTTAAGAATGGGTTGTGAGAAACAAGAACAATATTTTACCACGCTTTCAAGAGTTGTTAAACTTAAGGAAAATTTATTCTAGAAGGAGGAGAAATGGCTGTCTTAATCCACACCCTATCCAACGGTCTGCGGGTGGTGCTTTATCCATTTTCAGGGATAGAAAGTATTTTCGTTACGCTAGCCTTGCGCGGTGGTTTTCGTTTTGAGTCTGTCGAGAATGTAGGTATTTCCCATCTGACCGAGCATCTTATTTTGACCAATCCGAACACAGAATCAATCCTTGAGGGGATTGGTGGTAATTTGGATGGAGAGGTTGGAGGAGAGCAGATTGTTTGCAAGGTTTTCTTCCCCGTGCGCCGGTTTGCGGAAGGATTACGCCTCTTCACCGAAGTTCTGCAGGCAGATGTTGGTGAATCTGGATTTAAGCGAGAGCAGGCTGTTATCGCTGAAGAGGGGCTTGCTTTTCTGGACGATACCGATTACATCGCCGCGACCCTTTTAGAGAAAGCCCTTTGGGGTGAGGGTTTGGATTCTTCGGTTGAGAATGTGCTTAAACCTCCTGACTTGAATCTGGTTCAATTCCGAGAGTTTCGCCAACGGATTTCGGTGGGGACGAATATGGTCTTGGCGGTAGTAGGAAGATTCAAACCCCGTACCGCATTGAACTTGGTTGATCAGTACTTCGGGGGGTTTCCGCGGGGGAAGTTGCTTTCTTGGAAGAGGTGCCTTCCTATGCAATCTCTTCAGCCCCAAGTAGTTAAGAAGGAACTCCCCCTCCGTCAAGTGCATTGTCGATTGGGTTTTGTGGTTCCTCGGGTTGGCGTTCGAGAGGAGCTCGTTCAAGGACTCTTGGAAGCTTACTTAGGGAACGGTGCTATTACTACCGGGTTGCTGTTTGAGCGCCTTCGGATAGAGGCGGGCCTTGTTTATTGCGCTGGTGTTGGGGCAGCCGCTTGTCGTTACGGAGATTACTTTGTAGTCTTTTGGGACTGTCTACCCAACAAGGTCGAAACTATCTTGGAGATGGTTCTAAAGGAATTGCGGCTGTTGGTGGAAGAGAAGGCTCCGTTAGAGCGATTCGAGAGGGCAAAGAGGGTTTTCGCTCATCGTTTGCGCGGAACAACGGATGAACCTGAAACACTTTCTGAGTACTTTGCTTCGGGACTTTTATCGCGGGGAAGAGTATCTACTCAGGAGCGGAGGGCAAAGCAAGTTATGACGATTACGCGCGGGGAAGTTCAGCGATTTGCCCAGACTTACTTGCGTCTTGAGTGTGCTGTATTCGCTTTGGTTGGTCCTGTTGCAGATCTTTCGCCTCGAATCATTCCCTGATTCGAGGCTTTCTTTTTGCTAGATTTAATAAGTGCTTAACCGTAATTTTTGGCTTCTCTTGGGGAATTCTATCTTTACATGCGTTGCTTATAACTTAACGACCCTCACACTTTTGATTTGGGTTTTTCGTCTAACTGAAACGAACTCAGCAGTGTCTTTATGGATGGTAATGTTCGCTATCGCCTCTGTTTCATTTGCTCTATTTGCTGGTGTTGTGGCTGATCTTTATGATCGGCGGAAGGTAATGATCATTTCAAATATTGTTTGGGGTTTGCTTATTCTTGCTTTTATTCCAACAAAGGAGAATTTTTCCCTGCTTTTGGTGGTAACACTCCTAACCCAGGCAGCGGACGAATTCTTTAATCCTGCTCAGAGTTGCTCCATGCCAAAGATAGTTGGGAAGAAAAATCTTCTTTTAGCAAACTCGGTTTACTATACTGCTGTTTACGGAGCTAGTTTTGTGGGTTGCTTTTCGGCAGGGGTGATGCTGCGGTTCCTTGGATACTCTTCTGTATTTTTGGTCGCGGCAGTGCTGGTTTTTGTAGGAGCACTATTTTCTGCGGCCCTCCCTTCGATTAACCGTTCTGAAAATGTTTCATTAAGAAAACTTTTTTCCATCGTAAAAACGCGTTTACGAGAGCAAGTTAATCTTCTTATTCGGAACCGAGCCGTTGCTACAAGTTTGGTTGTGATGGCGTTATTTTCCTCAGTGCCAACAGCGGCAGGGGGAGTTGCTCCAGGCTTTGTTGAGCAGGCTCTAAAGATCGACTCTCGTGACCTGAGCTTTGTAGGTGTATTGCCCTTGGCAGTGGGGTTGCTTACGGGACTAGTGGTTCTGAATCGTTACGGAAAGGGCTGGAGAGTTTGGAAGAGTGTTCTTGGCTTTGGTGCGGCCCTACTTCTTTTGGCGGCAACCCCCAATTTGCGGATTTTCCTCGCTAATCACGTTAATGTTCCTCAGACCTTCGACAAATTTCCGTTCTTTTCATTAACTGTGGCAGTTTTAGTTTTCTTCTTGGGGATATTTGCTTCGACTTTTGCGATCTTTATGATTACTAACCTTCAGCGCATTACTCCTCACAAAAACCTTGGAAGGACTTTTGGTACTCTGGGAATGCTTTCGGCAATTCTCACTAGTTTTTGGGTGATTAGTTTTGGGGCAATGGCGGATCTCTTTGGTCCAACGGTTCCTGTTGTATTGGTGGGGATTAGCGCAGTAATGGCCTCCTTTTTGATCAAGTACAAAGGTATGATTAAATGGGGAGTCTGATGTTACCGGAAACCTTGTTTAGAATTGGCTCTTTTTCCGTCTCTTCTTTTGGATTGCTTTTGGCGATATCCTTCATATTAGGAGTTTTCATTTTTTGGCGGTGGGGAAGGAAGGAGGGATTCTCCTCGGATGATCTTTTGGATTTGGCGATTTTTCCCTCCGCGGCAGGCTTGATTGGGGGAAAGCTTCTTCCCAGATTCTTTACAGGGTTGGGTGACTCATTTTGGGTGGGAGCACTTGGGGGAGGGGTGCTAGTTTTCTATCTTTACAC
>Ga0187886_1001068_pt1 | contig 27033 bp, 24 predicted proteins | sample June2016WEW_20_1_FD_133001 | JGI IMG/M metagenome (GOLD analysis project Ga0187886, IMG submission 133001) | Peatland microbial communities from SPRUCE experiment site at the Marcell Experimental Forest, Minnesota, USA - June2016WEW_20_150 | ecosystem: Environmental > Terrestrial > Soil >...
CCACGACATCCTTGACGGCCCCGGCGAGGTGATCCAGCGATTCCTCCTCGGGCTCGTGCTCACGGCCGCCGTAGGTCGATTCGACCAGGACGTAGTCCGCCTCGCGAAGGACGGTTGGCTCGCGCAGGATCGGGGCACCGGTGCGGCCCAGGTCGCCCGAGAAGACGAGGGTCCTGGCCGGGGCGTCCTTCTGGGCATCTATGTGCAGCTCCACGATCGCCGAGCCGAGAATATGGCCGGCATCGTGGTACACGGCGGTGATCCCGGGCGCGACCGCGACCGAGGCTTCGTACTCCACCGGCCGAAAGCGTGACAGCGAGTCCTGCGCCTGGGCCTGGTCGTACAGCGGCTCCTCGAGGATGAGGTTCGGGTTCATGGGGCTGCCGGCCAGGGCCGCCTCGTGATTGGGATGCCCGACCGGCGGAAAGCCCATCCGCGTGCCCATGCCCTGCTCGTCGCCGAGGGCCAGCTCGTCCAGTCCGGAGGCCACGACATGCCCGTCCGGCGTGAGGTCGCCGGGGTGCAGGACGGCCGTGGACGAGGCCGCGGTCGGCGCCAGGGCGGCCGTGGACGAAGCCGGGGCCGAGGTCGAAGCCGCCTCTTCCTGCTCCGCCAGCTGCCCCTGCTCCTCGATCGCCTGCGCTTCGCGTTGGTCCTCGAGCGCGGCCTTCTCCGGGTTCTTGGCGGCCCAGTGGCGGCGGCGCTTGGCGTATTCGTCCTGGAGCTTGCCCGAGTCCAGCAGCACCACAGCGGCGAGCTCGATCGTGCCTCGGGTGGCGTAGATGGGTCCGCTGAATCCCTCGGCCACGATGTGCGGGATGAGGCCGCAGTGATCCAGGTGCGCGTGAGTCAGGATGATCGCATCGAGGCTCGTCGGGTCGTAGGCCAGGGGCACGTGGTTGCGCACGACCTCATGCGGGCCGCCCTGGAACATGCCGCAATCGACGAGCACCCTGGCTCGCTCGGTGATCAGCAGGAACTGAGATCCGGTGACGGTGTTGGCGGCGCCGAGGAAGTGGATTTCCATGCGCTCATACTGCCATCTCGTCGCCGAATGCGCGCGCGGCTTGCGGTGCGAGAGAATCTTCGTCCGAGAGTTCGCGACGTTCCCGCCGGCAGGCTGCGAAGGCGTCGCGCTTGCGAGGTGTCATGGTGAACAGGGCCAAGCTCGACAACGCCGCGGCGGTCTTCGTCACACCCGAGGTGCGGCGGACTGCGGACTACTACCGCGACGTCTTCGGCTTCACGGTCGTGGAGCACTACGACGCAGAGGAAGCGTTCGCGGCGATCTACCGCGACAGCGTCGAGATCCTGCTGGTCCAGGCCAAGCGCGGTGAGTTCCAACCCAATCGCGTGCGCTACGGCGCCGGGTTCGACATCTACCTCGACCCGGACACCCTCGAAGGCGTGGACGTCATGCACGCCGAGCTGAAGGCGAAGGGCGCCCGAATCCTGGCTGAACCGGCGATGACGCCGTACGGCGCCTACGAGTTCCTGGTCGAAGACGTGGACGGCCGGCTGATCGGGATCGGGCGCATTCGCGAGCCAGAAAGGTTCTTCCGAGGCGCCCTCGTCTGATGTGTCGCTCGAGGCGGCAGCCCGTCTCGGAGCTCACCCGCCGGGTACGGGAGGAATGGTCTGAGCGTTTCGGCCCCGGCAAGCTTGCCCGCTAGGCATGAGGCAGCCGCGCCAACCCGAACCTTCCAGACCCGTCTGGTCTACCCTAGTCGCAGATCGGCCTTGCCCCTGGGATGGTTCCAGCGCAGCAATCAAGCCATGCCGTCACCGGGCTTGGGACCCGGAGGCGCCGCCACGACGAGGATGAATGGTGAATCGCGACGAAGGGAACGTGACGCGCAAGAGGCGCCCGCCGGCCGACGAACGACTCCGTTCCGAGCCCCTGGGTGCCTCGGATTCCGGCGATGATGCGCGTCGCGAGCGTCAGGCGTTCCGGCCCGTAACGCAAGCTGGCGCCCCGCCGGCTCCGAGCGTGCCACCCCCCTTCTTCAAGGTGTCGAACGGTTCGACGACACGCCGCAGCCCGAGATATCCTGCCTGGGAGAAGCCCCCGACGACCTACGACTTCCCGCGGCTACGAGGTCGCGAAGCACGCAAGCCGATGTGGGCCTTGTGGCCCCCTATCCTCGTGGGGATCGGCGTGGCCGTGGTCTTGCTCGTGCTGGTGGCTCTGCCCGCTCTGATGGGCCGCGGGGGGAATGTCGCGGTCGTGAGCCCCTCGGCGTCACCCGTGGCCAGTTACTCGATTGGGCCTTCGCACAGTCCGGGGGCGTCGCCGTCGAGCGTCAGCAGCCAAAGCAGCAGCTCGCCCGTGCCGCAGGCGAGCTATCAGCAGTACAAGGTCCTGGCCGGCGACAGCGTCACGAAGATCGCGAAGAAGTTCGGCCTGAAATCGTCGGAGTTGCTGCAGGCGAACCCGGATCTGGCGCCTCCCTACACCCTGAAGATCGGGTCGTACCTCAACATCCCGCAGCCCGGTCAGCTGACACCGCCTCCGGCCTCGCCAGCCGCTTCCTAGGAACCCCGGGGCGCCGCCCCGTCAGCGGCTGCTAGTTCGTCGTGGAGGGTGTCGACGGCCGGCGGATCGCGATTGGGCGCATTCTCGCGAACGAGAAGTCCTTCCCTGGCGCCCTCGACTAGTGTTGCAGCCGGCGCCTGGAGAATCTCAGCCGAGCGTTCTGGGGTGCAGCTGCGTCTGTAGGGTGTGATGATCGATCGATTGCTCCCGGCGGAGGCCACCGAACCGGGGACGGCTTCGGAAGTCGGCGGCGAGCTAACGGTGCACTGGCTGTACGGGCGCCGCTCGCAGGAGATGTTCGGCTTTGCCCGAAGGCTTGGGCTTGGGGACGAGGACGCCTCCGATGCCGTCCAGGAGACGATGCTGCGGCTCTGGCGCGAACTCGAATCCGGCGCGGAGATTGCGGATCCCGGTGCCTGGGCATTTCGGGTGCTGTACCGGCTCGCGGTGGACAGTCATCGGCTGAAGGGGCGAGTGCGCCGCGTGGTCGAGCGGCTCGGCTTCGAAGCGGGCGCGGCCGATCGGGGGCGCGAGGGCAGCGACCCCGCGACGGGCGCGGAGGTCGATGCTGTCTGGCAAGCGGTCGACAGGCTGCCGGAGCGTCAACGCGCCGTCCTATATCTGCACTTCCGGGCAGACATGTCATACGAGCAGATCGGCTTGACCCTTGCGATCAGCCCCAGTGCCGCCCGCGGCCACGCGTCCACCGGTCTCGCGACCCTGCGGCGGCGTCTCCACGATGAGGTGGAACGATGAACGCTGACGAGCGAATCGAAGCGGCGCTGAAGCGTCGACCATCCGACGAACGAACCTACGACGAGCCGCTGGCGGCGCCGGTTAAGGGCGATGCCCACGTGCTGCGCGTTAGGCCCCTGATGAGGTCGCGGATGCGCACGGGCGCCCTGCCAGCCCTCGCCGCCGTCGCCATTGTCCTGGCGGTCGGCGCAGGAGGGCTGGCCGTCGGCCTTCTGCGCGGCCCTTCGGCCGGGCATCCGTCCGGCTCTGGGACGGCCAACGACTACGAGCTGACGGGGCGGATCTCCTGCTTCGGCCAGGCTCCCGGTGCCTTCACTCCAGGTCCGGACCTCTTCCCCAGCGATTTCGGGTGCCCGATGATGGCCGTCCCACCGGCAGGATACGACGCCGCAAGGTGGACGCTCGATCCCGCGCTCCCGTACTCGGCCGGCGCCACGGAACTCCACGTCCTGGTCGAATGGGTGGCCTGCCACAGCTTCGAGAGCGCCGAGGGCCGGGTCGTGCAGAACGTCCAGTATCGCGACGGCGAGGTCGTGGTGACGCTGGCGGTTCGATCGTTGGAGGGCTTTGCGACCTGCCCCGGCACGCCCCCGACGCCCGTGACGATCAAGCTTGCCCAGCCCGTGGGGTATCGCGACCTGTTCGATGGCGGCTCCTGGCCGTCCACGCTGATCGTACACGCGGGTCAGCTCATGGTGACCCCTTCGCCGACGCCCTACCCGCTCCTCTGGCATCCGCCAATCGAATGCACCGGTGAGGCGGATGGCCCGGGTTCCTTCAAGGCGGCGTCGATGGGGACGGATTTCGGTGTCTACTGCGCGGTCTTGCCCGCGGGCTGGCAGCGCGTCTCCATGGCCGGCGACGAGTCTGGCACCACGCTCCTGAGTGCGACCTACCGCGGGCCCGCCGGGGAGGAGCTGACGCTGCTGGAAGGGAAGATCTGTCAGGGCACCCTCGCTGAGTGCCAGGCGGGAACGCCGATCGGGACGGCCATGTTCGGCAACCTCGAGGGCGTGCTCGTCAATGGGCTCGACGACGCCGACTTCGCGGTCTACTTCGATGCCGGAGAGAACCCGTCCTGGATTGCCACAGGCAAGGGCATGAGCCAGGAGGCGTTCACGGCTCTGACGGCGGCCCTGATCATGGTGGCCAAGTAGAAGTTGCCCTCAGTCGGCCAGGTCGATGTAGACCGGGGCGTGATCGGAGGGGAGCTTGCCCTTGCGGGCGTCGCGGTCGATCTCGGCGGCGATGCAGCGGTCCGCCACGGAACGGGTCACGTACAGGTGGTCGATGCGCATCCCCAGGCCCTTATGGAAGTTGCCGGCCCGGTAGTCCCACCATGAGAACTTGCCGGGTTCCGGGTGGTGCAGACGGTACGCGTCCACCAGGCCCCAGTCGTGCAGCGCGGCCACCGCCGCTCGTTCGGGCTCGGAGACGTGCGTAGAGCCTACGAAGTGCGCCATGTCGTAGACGTCCGCGTCCTCCGGCGCGACGTTGAAGTCGCCGCCGATCACTAGCGGTTGGGCCGGGTCGCAGGTCTCCCGCAGCCAGCGGGCGAGGCGCTCGAACCAGGCCAGCTTGGCTCGATAGAAGGGCGTGTCGAGGGCGCGTCCGTTCGGAGCGTAGATGCTGACGACGCGCACGCCGCCGCAGACGGCAGAGACCATTCGAGCCTCGTCGGCCGAGGCTTCGGACGCCTCGGCTTCGAGCGCGTCGGCTATGGCCGTTGTGCCGGTATCGGTCCCCGGGGAGCGCCGCACGGGCCCGTCGCCGAAGTTCGTGACGACGTCCGCGAGCCCCACGCGGCTGGCGATGGCAACGCCGTTCCAGCGTCCCTCGCCGTGGTGGAGCAGCTCGTAGCGGGCCATCCGGAACGGCATCTCGGGCGCGGCCTCGTCGGCGAGCTTGGTCTCCTGCATCAGCAGCACGTCCGGCTCGCGCTGGGCAAGCCACTCCTCGACCCGCTCCATGCGGGCCTTGAGCGAGTTCACGTTCCAGGTTGCGATGCGCATCCAGCTCTGCTCCTACGCCCGTTCTGCGATGAGCTTCGTGATCAGCAACTCAGCCGGCCCGATCGCCGACTGGCCGTCCACGTCGAACACGAGGGCGAAGCCTTCCGGGTACTTCCTGGCGGAAGAGATCGCCTCATGCACGGACACAAGCTCCGGGTCGCGAAGCATGGCCTCGCGCTCGCTTTCGCGAATGGCCATGCTCATTCTGAACCCCTGGTCCAGCGGTATCAGGTAGAGCAAGGCCTTCTTTCGATCGTGGATCTTGAGTATCCATCCGCCGGTCCTGGTGAAGGTCCAGTCCCGGGCGAACGCCGTCGTGTGGCCGAGAATCGCCCGATAGCCGCCGTAGGCGGGTCCGAGCGCGGCCTGGAGCGATTCGTCGTTCGGCTTGCTCGATTGGGCCAGAAACGGCCGGTCGGCCATTGTTCTCCCCGGCGTCCGCCGGCTAGTAGCGGCGGCCCTTCTGGCGGGCGAAGTCGAACTTGGCAGTGTCGGCGATCCCCATGACCGCCATCGTTCCGGCCTGGACCGGGTCGGTGACCACCAGGTCCGCCACGTCCGTGACCGAGCCGACCATGTTCAGGGCGATGACCGGGATGCCGAGCTGCTGGATCTCCTGGACGGCCCTGGTGATGTCGCCGCCCATGATCGAGCCGGCCAGCAGAAGCGCGCGGGCACGGTCCAGGTCGGCCACGGCCCGCACCGCCGCGGCCAGGTTCGCCTCCCCAACGAGCGGGATCGTATCGACGGAGATCTTCTCGCCGCGGATGTTGTGCCGGTCTGCCTCGCTGACGGCGCCGAGGACGGCCTGGGCGATCTGCGCCCCGCCGCCGATGACGATCAGCCGCTTGCCGAAGACCTTGTCCAGGGCCCTGGTCATGCGGCAGCCTCGAATGGAAGGCATCCGATCGAGGAGGCCGGTGACCTGCAATTCCGTTAGCCCTTCGACCTCAAGCTCGACCTCGACCAGCGGACCGGCTTGCGCATCGATCCAGCGGCGAACCGTGCTGAGCGTCCGAACGGTGCCGCCGGCCGCGGCCACTTGCGCTGCGATCTCCGGGATCTCGGCCGGCCGGTCGGCGAAGTCGAGGCGAACGGCGATGGTGGGGGAGCTGTGCTCCGAGCGGGGCATCTCGCCTAGCTCCCGGCGCTCATGCCGCGGCCGGTCAGCCCGGTGGCGCGAGACATGTCGTCGAGGGTCAGGCCGGCCTCGGGATCGTGCTCCTCGAAGGCGAGCTTGAGCCCGTCGAAAGCCTTGCGGGTTCCGGCCGCGTCGCTCGTGGCGAGCATGAGCGCACCGTTCGTGTCCTCGGCGATCCCGACTATGGCGGTGATGTTGATGCCCCGGTCGCCGAGGGCGGCCGCCAGCTTCGCCAGGGACCCGGGCTTGTCATCGAGCTGAACTGTGAACCAGACCACGCCGCACCTCCTTGGTGGATGGTACCCGGCGCGGACGATCGAGGGGAGTGGAGTGGCGCAGTGAGTGGCCGATCGTCGGCGCGGTGAGCGCGCGGGGCGGCGGGTGCGGGGGCGGCTCGGAGGGGGCGGGGAGGGCGCGCGGGGCGGCCGCAGACAGTGCGGTATGCAAATGGTATTTGCGCAAACGACGACCCGATCCGACGTTCAGTCCCAGAACCGACATCGCGGCACTATGCGGGTCAGTCGGGAGCGTGCCGCGGCACTATGCGGGTCAGTCGGGAGCGTGCCACGAGCGGTTGATCAGCCGCTTGAGGGCTGTGTGCCGGGGTGTCGGCGCCAGATCCGCCCTCTGCGCAACTGGTATTGGCAAACCGCAACAAACAGGATTCGCGCCGGCCTATAGGAGTCCCAGACTCCGCTCTCGGCGGCACCCCTGCCCTCAGCTTCTCCCTGACCGCTAATCTGTCGTTGATGCCAGTCCCGCAGGGTCCCACCGTCCAGCTCTTCGGGCTCGCCGACTCGCGACCCACTCAGACGGCGCTGCGTTTCTTCAAGGAGCGCCGCGTCAACGTCGCGTACGTGGATCTGCGCCGCAAACCCATCGCGCCGGGGGAGTTGCGCCGGTTCGTGGAGCGGCTGGGCGCCGCCGCGCTGCTGGACACGGACGGCCGCCAGTACAAGGATCTGGGCCTGGGCTACATGCGTCTCGGCGACGACGAGATCGTGGAGCGGCTGCTCGCCAACAACGGGCTGCTGCGGCTGCCGCTGGTCCGCTTCGGCGACGCGCTCACGGCCGGTCCGGCAGATTCGACGTGGAAGGCATGGCTGGCGCGCACGCCCGGGTCGTGAAGGTCTTCGGTCGGAGGCCGACATGCGGCGCCGGCCGGCCGACCTGCAAGGAGTCGCCCGCGCAGCGCTGCCGCCGCCGTGGCATTCTCTGCCGTACGACCAGGAGGGACTGATGCCACGTTCTAGGCCAAAGAGCGACAAGGACGGCGAGCGGCCGTCCAAGAAGAAGAGGCCCACGCCTCAGCAGGCCCCCGACACGTCTGAACGGCCCGCCCCGAACGCGGCTCCGTCGCCCGTCGCCGGCAGTGGCGCCGGCAGTGGCGCCGGCAACGGAGGGGTCAACGGCGACGCCAACGTGACCCACGAGCGCCGCCGCAGCGGCCGCGTGACCTACCAGCCAAAGGCCGCGGCGATTCTGACGACGCATGCCCGTACCGAGGACGAACGCCTCCTCGACACGGGCGCCCGGCCGGCCTTCCTGGACTCGGACCCGTGGCGCTCGCTGCGCATCCTGGCCGAGTTCGTGGAGGGCTTCGACGCCCTGGCCAGCATCGGCAAGGCGGTGACGATCTTCGGTTCGGCGCGCGTCGAGGAGGGCGACCCGTACTACGCCAAGGCCCGAAAGCTGGCGGGCCTGCTGGCGAAGGAGGGCTTCGCGGTCATCACCGGCGGCGGGCCCGGGATCATGGAGGCGGCGAACCGGGGTTGTCACGATGCCGGAGGGCTCTCGATCGGCTGCAACATCGAGCTGCCGCACGAGCAGGCGGTCAACGCCTACGTCGATCTGGCCGTCGAGTTCCGCTACTTCTTCGCCCGCAAGATGATGTTCGTGAAGTACGCCGACGCGTTTGCGATCTTCCCCGGCGGGTTCGGGACGCTCGACGAGCTTTTCGAATCGCTGACGCTCATCCAGACGGGCAAGATCAAGCACTTCCCGGTGGTGCTGATTGGGAAGGAGTACTGGACCGGCCTGCTCAGGTGGCTGCGCAGCGAGACAGCGTCACGCGGGGCGATCGCGGTCGAGGACCTGGATTTGTTCCAGTGCACCGACGACATGGACGAAGCCTGCCGGATGCTGACGGCCGGCTTCACCCAGCGGGCCGAGGAGATCGAGACCGCGGCGCGAACCAGCAGCGGGACCGCAGCGTCCGGATAGCGGCGGTCGGCGAACCCGGCGGAAGCCGGGCACGGCCGGGGCCGGCTACTCGGGCAGGATCGGGAGCTGCGCCTCCAGGCGCCCGTCGCGGGTACGGGTCGGGTAGTAGCGGAGCCGGTTGACGCGGGTTAGGCGGCGCGCCGCCAGCTTCCTGGACGGCGGCTCGGGATTGGCCGGCGCCCCTGATGGAGACCACGGCGAGTGGTACAGGCCGTCGGCGTCCAGGCCGCCCGTCGTGGGCATCTGGACGGTCTCGCCGGAACGCAGGTCGAAGCGGCCCTCGTGAAGCGGGCAGGCGACCACGCAGCCCGCGAGCTCCCCGATGGAGAGCGGCGCCGACATGTGCGGGCAGCGATCGTCTGTGACCACGATCCCGTCAGCCGTCCAGGCCACCAGCAGGTCGAGGTCTGCCAGCGTGACGCGTCGCATCGACCCGGGGGTCAGGTCCGAGATGGCGGCGATCTCGACGAACGGTGCCGCACGCGTCCCGGCGGCTCGGAGCTCGCGCGGGTAGCGCGCGATGGGCGGGGCGCCCGAAATGCGATTCCGCGGCGACGGCGGCCGGCGCGGCCCAGGCGCGTCCTCGGTCGCATCGGCCGGGCCCTCGGCATCGGCCGGGCCCTCGGCCGGATTCTCGGCCGCGTCGGCCAGGTCCTCGGGCGTCATGGAGAACATGACCGCGTCTATCGGCCGGTCGTCGCGGTCGGATTCCCAGTTTCGGACCAGCCCCTCGTAGCGGAAGCCCGCCTTCTCGGCGACGGCCTGAGATGCCACGTTGCCGGGAAGCGTCCACAGGGCCAGACGCTCGATTGCCAGGCGTTCGAAGGCCCACCTCGTCACGAGGCGGATGGCCCTGGTTGCGATTCCGCGGCCTCGAGCTTCGGGCGCCACCAGATATCCGATGGCGTGGCGCCGCGGATTGGGCCCCAGGTGCAGCCCGACCGAGCCGAGGTAGCGATCGGTCGCCGCGTCCGCTACCGCGAACTCGTAGCCCGTTCCGTCGTGCCATGCCTGGAGCGTCATGAGGACGAAGCGCCGCGCGTCGGTCTCGGTATAGGGCACGGGGATGATCGGGATCCAGCGTTGGATCTCCGGATCCTGACAGGCGGCCGTGATGTCGGGTGCGTCGTCCGCGCGGAAGGGTCGCAGCGAGATCACGCCGTCACTGAGCGGCGGGTTCGGTGGGCTGAGCTTCTCGGCCATCGCCGAAGTATGCCGCTTCCGTCACGGGAGGCGGCCGCGCACGTCGCGGGCAAAGAAGAAGGCGGGCCGGTGAGGGGGGGCCGGCCCGCCTGAAGGTATGGTCAACAGCGACGCCGTCGGAGAGGGCCATCGGGCCCCTTGACCGACGGACTCGCCGAGTCTAGCGGGCCAGGAAGATTCTTGCATCAGTACATGCGTTCCTCCTCACGGAGAGCCATCATTCTCACGCCGATCGCCCGAGGTTCGGTCAGGCCGGCCAAAGATGCCCGGAGGTCGCGATGAGATTCTGTCTGATGATCGAGCCCCAGCAGGGACTCTCCTACGACGAGCAGCTCGAGCTGGCTCGCCTGGCCGAACGCCTCGGGTTCGAGACGTTCTTTCGGTCGGACCATTACCGCAGCTTTCCGGGCCCGGACGACAGCCCGACTACCGACGCCTGGACGGTCCTGGCCGGAATCGCCCGCGAAACGACGCACATTCGCCTCGGCGCCCTCGTATCGCCCGTGACGTTTCGCCACCCCGGGTCCTTCGCGAAGGTCGTGACGACGGTCGACGAGATGAGCGGGGGGCGCATAGATGTAGCCGTGGGGGCGGGGTGGAACGAGGTGGAGCACAAGCAGCTCGGCCTGGCCTTCCCCGACATCAAGCTGAGAGCCGATCTCCTGGAGGACCAGCTGGCGATCCTGCACGGACTCTGGGAAGAGCCGGACGGCTGGTCGTTCGAGGGCGCCCAAGTTCGAGTCGAATCGGCCTCGTTCCACCCCAAGCCGGTCCAGCGGCCGCGCCCGCCGATCATCGTCGGAGGCGAGGGGAGGCCGCGGTCGCTTCGACTGGCGGCGCGCTTCGCGGACGAGTACAACATGTCGACGGCCGGCCCGGAGCTGTGCACGGAGAAGTTCGCCCAGCTGGACGACGAGTGCCGCAAGATCGGCCGGGATCCCGCCACGATGCGCAGGTCCGTCATGGTCGGGTTCATGATCGGGGCCGATCAGGCCGAGTTCGAGCGGCGCGTTCGCGACCTGCTGGCGACGATCGGACAGGCTGGAGCGGACGCGTCGGCCTGGCTCGATGAGCACCGGCCGCGCTGGATCATCGGTACGCCCGATCAGGCCCGGGCCATGGCGGCTCGGTTCGCCGCGACGGGCGCGGACCGGATCATTCTGCAGGACCTGCTGCCGCGCGACCACGCGATGATCGAGCTGGCGGCGCGCGAGTTGATGGGGAGAAGCTGACTCGGATGGCGGCTTCGCGCCGGAGGCGGATTGTCACCTAGGCCGGACAGTCTAGGCCCGCTGCTCAGGCCGGGGTCCGCCTGGGTCGCGCCCCGGGCCCCGCGGGATCAGACCTATGCGTGACGCCGGGGCGTAGCGGAACCACGCTCGTCCCACCAGCGCCTCCAACGCCACCGGGCCGTAGCGGCGCGAATCGATGGACAGGGCGCCGTTGTCGCCGAGCAGCCAGGCCTCGTCGAGGCCCAGATGAAGAATCCCCGCCGAGATGCGGACGCGATCGCCCGGACCGGCGGCCACTCTCTTGATGGCCAGGAGGCTGCTCTCCGGCTCGTGGAAGACCACCAGGCTGCCGCGCCGCGGCCAGCGGGTCGGCGTAGGGTCAAGGAGCAGCCAATCCCCGGCGGTGAGGGCAGGGGCCATGCTCTCCTCGGCCACGGCGACGCGCCACAGGCCGGCGCGCAGGCGGCGCCACGCATCTGTCACGGGAGATAGATGACGGAGGGCTGGCCTGCGGCGCTCGACTCGTCCGATCGCTCGGACGTCACTTCTTCGTCGACCAGAAGATGTCGGCGAATTCCTTGACCGCGGCCTCGAGCTCGGCGGCAGCCCCGGCGTCGATGGTCTGCTTGTTCTTGCTGGCGAGCTTGAGGATCTTCCACGTTCGGTCGTGGAGATCCGGGTAGCGCTCCACGTGCTCGGGCTTGAAGTAGTCGCTCCAGATGACCCCGATCTCGTGCTTCACGATCTCGGCGTGCTGCTCCTTGACCGTGACGCAGCGGACGAACTTGAGCCGGTCCGCCTCGGTCGGGTTCTCCTTGGGCAGCTGGCCGATCAGCTCGACCATTCGGGCGACGGTGCGAGCGGCAAGCTCGGCCGCATGCGGGTCGTAGATGCCGCACGGAACGTCGCAGTGTGCGTAGGCGATGGTGGACGGGCGAAGCCAGCCGGCTATTCGCGACATCGATCTCCTCCAGGGACGTCGGTCGAGGCGGGAGCAAGCAGGCAGCTTCGCTGGGCCTCGGCCTCATCCAAGTGTTGGAGGCGCCGCGTCGCGTGTCAATCTGGGCACCGCTGCGATGCGCCGGCTGCATCCCGGCGGAGCGGCTGCATCCCGGCGGAGCGGGTGCATCCCGTCGGCTCGCCTCGGCGAATCCTCCACGCGGCCTCCACGGTATGTCCATAGTGGCCCCGCCGGGTTTTCAGCTGTGTTACAGGAACGGCCCCAATCATGGATCTCGCAATTCCTGCGTGGACCGACGCCACAGTGCCGAACAGGCGGGTGTGCTGGGCGCCCGCCCGCACAGCAGGGAACCGGGAGAGTAGAGACCACCCAAGATGAGCGGCATCTATGGCATCCGCACCCAGGCCAGGTCGGCAGCCCCGCCTCGCAAGGCCAGTCGCGTGCCGCTGCCGCGCATCTGGCCCGTCCAGGCCAACGACATCTACGCCGTACTGGTCGGCAACGGGCTGCTGATCGCCGGCATGTGGATCCGTCACGGCAATCTCCGCCAACTGTCGACGCCCGGCGGCATCTTCACTGCGATCGGCGAGCTGTGCGCTCTCTATGGGACATACCTGGTTCTGATCCAACTGATCCTGATGTCGCGCAGTCCGTGGCTCGATCAGGTCTTCGGCCAGGACCGCATCACCGATGCCCACCGCTGGGTCGGGTTCGGCGCGATCTGGCTCCTGGTCTGCCACGCCATCTTCACCACGGTCGGGTTCGGGATGGGAGTCAACAGCTCCCCGGTGGACGAGGCATTCGCGCTCTTGACGACGTACCCGTACGTCCTCTGGTCGGCCGCATCGTTGGGGCTCTTCATCTTCGTCGCCATCAGCTCGGTCCGGGCCGCACGCCGGCGAGTCTCATACGAGACCTGGTACGCCATCCATCTCTACACGTACCTGGCGATCGCCCTCGGCTTCCTCCATCAGCTCTTCGTCGGGGTCGACTTCACCACTGACCAGCTCGCATCTGCATACTGGATCGCCCTGTACGTCGTCGCGTTCGGGACTCTTCTGACCTTCCGGTTCGGCCAGCCGGTCGCGGCCTCGTGGCGGCACCGCTTCCGCGTCGCCAACGTGGTCATTGAGGCTCCGGGAGTGGCGTCGCTCTACCTGACCGGTCGCGACCTCGACCAGCTCCCCGTCCGCGCCGGCCAGTGGTTCCGCCTTCGCTTCCTCACCGCGGACGGCTGGTACAAGGCCCATCCGTTCTCCATCTCAGCCGCCCCGAACGGCCGATATCTTCGCTTCACCATCAAGGAGCTCGGCGACCAGACCGGCAAGCTACAGCGCATGCGGGTCGGCACGCCGGTGATGCTCGAAGGCCCATATGGAACCTTCACCGGTCTGTCTCGAAGGAAGGCGCGCGTCCTCATGATCGCCGGCGGAATCGGGATCACACCTCTCCGGGCGCTGCTCGAGGGGTTGCCGGCATCGCGCGGGAATCTGACCCTGGTGTACCGAGCCAGCAACCCCCAAGACGTCGTCTTCCGTGAGGAACTCGATCAGCTGGCCAGCCTGCGCGGCGCCACCGTCCACTACCTCCTGGGGCGGCGTGGATCGCCGGAGATGCCGATCGATCCGCTGGAACCGCGGGCGCTCCGCCGCCTCGTCCCCGATCTTCACGAGCGCGACATCTACCTCTGCGGGCCGACCGGGATGATGCAACGCGTCCTCAGCGGATTGCGCTGGCTCCGCATCCCGTCCGCGCAGATCCACTACGAACGCTTCTCGTTCTGAGGCCGAGGAGAAATAGGAATGCCCAAACGAGCTCTGGCAGGCACCTTCCTGACGACCGTCGCACTGGCTCTGCTCCTGAGCTTCAAGACACCGGACACGGCCGGGCTGAGCGCCCCGGCGCCCGCGAGCGGGGCAGGCGGCGCGAGCGCCAATGTCGGCACGAGCGCCAATGCCGGCACGGGCGCCAATGCCGGTACGAGCGTCGCCAAGGGCACCTACACGGGTCAGCTGACCGGCTCCACCGTCCAGACCCCCTTCGGCAACGTCCAGGTCCAGGTGACCCTGCAGAACGGGAAGATCACCGACGTCCAGACGTTGCAGCTCCCGAGCGGCGGGCACTCGTCGCAGGTCAGCCGGTACGCCGCGCCGCAGCTGCGCAGCGAGGTCCTTCAGGCGCAGAGCGCCCGGGTGGACACCATTTCTGGTGCGACCTATACGAGCATGGCCTACCAGCAATCCCTGCAGGCGGCCCTGGACCAGGCCGCCTGACCCGCGGCGGCCGCGCTGGATGGGCCGCGGCGAGCGGCCGACAACCCCCCGTCCGGGCGGGAGCGGATCAGCCCAACTGGTAGAGGGTCCCGTTCAGGCCGACGACGTACAGCTCGCCGCCGGCATCCTGGCCCCAGCCGGTGATGTTCACGCCCGACGAGAGCAGGAGTTGCGGCGTCTGCGGCGCGGGGCCGGCGGCGTCGAGATCCCAGACGCGGCCGCTGCATTCGTCGCCGAAGAAGTAGCGACCGTCCAGCTGCGGGCGCTCGCTGCCCCGGTAGACGTAGCCGCCGATGATGGCGCAGCCGGTCGAGTCGCCGGCGCCGTGCTCGTACTCGGCCAGGGGAAGCGTCAGGCCTGACCTGATGCAGCCCGACGAGGGGTTGTAGCAGTGGTTCCCTTCCATCACGTTCCAGCCGTAGTCGAGGCCGCGGCCACCTCCATCCGACACCGTCGCTCGATCCACCTCCTCCCACAGGTCCTGGCCGACGTCGCCGATCCAGAGATCGCCGGTTTGGCGATCGAAGCTGAAGCTGTAGGGGTTGCGCAGGCCGTAGGCCCATATCTCGCCGAGCTTGCCCGACTGGCCGGCGAACGGGTTGCTCGCGGGAATGGCGTAGGGCAGGCTGCCGGACGACCCGTCCACGTCGATGCGGAGCAACTTGCCGAGCCATGTGCTCAAGCTCTGGCCGTGACCGTGCGGATCGCCGCCACTGCCACCGTCGCCCGTCCCGATGTACAAATAGCCGTCCGGACCGAACTCGATTCGCCCGCCGTTGTGATTGGCATAGGTCGGGTGCGGAATGGTCATCAGGATCTTCTCGGAGGAAGCGTCGGCGACGTTCGGGTTCGCGCCGACGTGGAACTCGGAGACGCGCAGGTCACCGGCCCGGTCGGTGTAGCGGACGAAGAACCGCCCATTGGAGGCGTATCGCGGGTGGAAGGCAAGGCCGAGGAGCCCTCGCTCGCCACAGCAGGAGACTCGGCCGGAGATGTCAAGGAATGCGCCGCTCGCCTTGCCGCCGCTGACGATGACGATCTGGCCGCCCTGCCCAATCACGAAGAGACGGGGGTCGCCGGGTGCGCTGGAGACTCCGATCGGTTTCGACAGCCCGGTCACCACGGGCTTCAGGCTGATCGAGACCGGCGGCAAGGACGTCGGATGCTGTGTCACGACGGCGGTGGCCGGCACGGTCGGTATCGCCGAGGGTGCCGCGGAGGGCGTGGCTGCACCAGAGGGCAGTGCCGTCTCGGGCGGCATTGAGGTCAGGCCGGACACTGGCGGCGTTGAGGCCTGCCGGCCTGCTCCACAGCCCGCCACGATCGCGGCTGCCACTGCCAGCGCGAGTGCGAGTCTGACCCGCGGGCCTGCGAGATACCGGAAGCGACGCATTGGTCGATCCTCCGAGGGTGGCGTGTCGTCCGGGAATTGTCAGCTCGGGTCGCGCAGCGCGCCTCGGCGTTGCCGGGCGGTTCCGCAGTGCGGTGATTCGGCCGGCACGCCACAAGACTCGCCTGCCGGACTATCATCTGCAGCGTGATCGAGGAGACGCCCGCACCGCTTGAAGGGGGCCCCAGCGCCTGCCCGTTCGTCGCTTTCGAGGAGGATCGGGATCACAGGTCGAGTGTCCCCGACTATCGCCATCGCTGTTTTGCCGCGGCCGAGCCGGAGCCGCGCGCCTTCCCCCACCAGGAGCGCTACTGCCTGGCTCCGGCCTTCCCGCAGTGCCCGATCTTCCTCGATTGGGCGCGCCAGGAAGCTGCCGGCGTCAAGCAGCCGGGTGCCGCATCGGCCACCGGGACCACGGCTGCTGCGGAAGAGGGCGGCGTAGCCGCCGGCGCGGCCATCGGCGCGGAAGAGGCCGCCCCGGCCTTCCTCGCGGGTCGTTCTCGTCCGGCGGCGGCGGCAGCAGCGACCACCTCCGCGCCCCGCTCGAGTGAGGCGAGCGCTAGCCTGTGGAGCTACGAGGACGAAAGGAAGCACTCCTCGTCTCCTCCCGCCCCGGCGGCCCCGTCATCGCTGGGGGCACCGGCAGTGGCCATGGCTCGTCGCGGACCCAGCCATCCCGGATGGGAGAATCCGCCGCGCCTCGAGAACTTCCCCCGGCTTCGGAGTCGCGACGCCCGACGCGCCAATCAGCCGCTGCTGCTGGTCGCAATCGGGGTCTCGATTCTGATGGTGGCCCTGATAATGATCCCCATCCTTACGAGCGGGAAGGGGATAACTGGTGGCGGCGCATCGCAGTCGCCCAGCGGGGGGATCTCGCAGAACCAGTCGGGTCAGAGCGCCTCGGCGTCCCCGTCCAGCGCGCCTTCACCCACGAGTGGTTGCCCTGGCCAAATCCACCCCGTCGTTAAGGGCGATGTTCTGAGCAAGCTCGCCAGCGACAACGGCCTGCAGGAGTGGGAGATCGAACTGGCCAACCCGAGCGTGGCCCCAAACCCCGGCCATCTCGAGGTCGGCTGGAAGCTGTGCCTCCCACCGGCTGGATTGCTGACCCGTCCGCCGGCCACGCCGTCCGGCTCCTAGGGGCAGAGCTTCGGGGCCGCGATCAGCGCGGCGTGAGGTTGATCGCGGTGATCTTGCCCGTTTCCACACGGAAGCTGGCGTCCAGTTCCTGCGTCGGCGCGCCGGGACGAATCACGAGCAGGCTCGCCTGGTACGTGTTGCCCATGTCGCGCACGTCGCCCGGGATCATCCGGAAGCCAGGTTCGGCGCGCAGGAACCAGCCTCCTACCTCACGCAGGCCGCGCAGAGTGCGGGCGTTGCCTCCAATGTGGACGCGCAGCTCCGCCTTCTCGTCCATCAGCGAGACGGCGCCCTCGCGGTCGCCGGAATTCAGCAGCTCGAAGAATTGCTCCATCGTGTCGACTGCGCCCATGGCGCGAGTTTAGCGGACGCAGGGTCCCGACCGTAGCGGCAGCCGCCGGTCGTGTTCGATCTCGGTCAGAAGCCTCCGCCTGCGCCGCCGCCCCCTCCGCCTCCGCCACCGCCGAAGCTTCCGCCGAAGCTGCTTCCGCCCGAGCTGCTGCTTGGGGTGTATGGCGGTGAGGCGTGAGTGACCGACCCGAGGGCCGCCATCAGCGCTCCGGGGTTGGGCATGCGTGAGGCAGAGAAGAGGCCGCCATGGCCGGGCGAGCCGGACGAGCCGATCAGGTTGCCTCCGGAGGTGTGCGCGCTCACGAGCCACCAGGACGGGTGCCAGGCCGGCACTTCGGGCTGCAGGTCATCCCGCTCGCCAAGGGAGCGGGCCATCACTTCCTGGACTCCGTCGTCCAGGCCGAAGGCGATTCCCCAGGCCATGGCCTGATCCGGTGTCGTGACCCAGGGCAGGGGCCGCTTCTCGACGACCTCTCCCATCGAGCGGGCCTGGGCCAGGGTCCGGTCCATCGTTCGCCGATAGGCCGACAACATCGCGTACAGCATGGCTCCCTGGCGGGTCCGGGCGGGCATGGATCGCGCCATCACCAGAGTCACGATCCCGGCCACTCCCAACCCAGCGGCGACGAGGAGCAAGCCGCTGGCCTCGAACAGGTACCAGAAGGCGGCCACGAAGATCGCCGCCACGAGCTCGAACCCGCCGATCCCACGCCAGCGAAAGAGGACGTCGCTCGGCTTGGCAGTCAACCAGCCTCGCTCTACCGCGGCCCTCTCGAGCCGGTCACGGAATTCGTCGAACGCCGGTCTGAGCTGGTAGAGCCGCGCCGGGCTTATGTAGCCCTCGTGGTTCCGGGAATGCTCGTCGACGGCCTGGCAGACGGCGGCTTCCGGTCCTGGGAGGGCGTCGTTGCCGGAACCCAGGAAACGGACGCCGGTCCGGGTCGAAGCCTCGGAATCGTCCGGGTCGGAATTGGAATCGTGCGAGGCGCTCATCCGTATCTCGAAGGCGATGCAGCCGCGTGCCGCCAGATCGATGAGGCCCGCCGTGACTGTGCGGTCGGTCGCCTTGTCGGCCAGCAGGACCGTGGCCATAGCCGGCGTCAGGTCCGGCGGCGGCGCTGCCATGAGGATCGAGTCGTCATCGATGTAGAGCGGGTCGCGGCCATGGCGGACCCAGGCGAAGACAACCCACAGGATGAGCATCAGGCCGATCAGCAGGCCGGCCAGGGCGACTACGGCGTTGATCTGGCGAGCCCGTTCCAGGGTGGCGGCGTGCTCGGGCGTTGCGTTAGCGTCAATGTCATGCAGGCCCGCGAGCAGCCCACCGTCCAGATCGCCGTCCGCAAGGAGCGGCTTCATGTCGTTGTCGAAGACGGCCTGTCGGTCGGAGTCGCTGAGGAAGGCGGCCCGGTAGCCGCTGCCGGCATAGAGCGAGACCTGGCCGTGACGGAGGTTGGTCTGCATGTCGAAGAGGATCACCAGGCCGTCGTCGAAGCCCTTGCGGCCCACACCCCACTGGTTCATCAGGGCCAGGGCGTCGGCGTTGGCCTTGTCGAGATCGTCGCTCTCGGGCTTGACCTGGGTGTAGACGGCAACCTGAGCGCCGGTCCGGATCTCGATGCCGGAGATGATCGATTGAGCCTGCGCGATGGCTTCCGGCGAGAAGACTCCGGCGTAGTCGTAGACGCGCTGTCCTGTGACCGCGTCCGGATACGGCGGACCGGGCGGCGGTGCCGCCGCGGCAACGCCGGCCACGGCGAGCCATCCGCCGAGGACGGCTCCGGCGAGCCCAACGGCGACTCGCCACCTCCGACGATCGGGGGCCGATGGAGCCGTCGGCCTCGCGGTCAAGGACAGGGTCCGGGGTGCGTCGGGGAGCCTCTCGTGTGCGCCCATGTCAGAAGCCTCCACCGGCGCCGCCGCCCCCTCCCCCTCCGCCACCGCCGAAGCTGCCGCCACCCGAGTGCGATGTGGAGGAGCCGATCGAGCCGATGGCGGCCATCATCGATCCGACGTCCGGGATGGCGCTCGCAGAGAAGGCCCCGCCACCGGATGCCCCTCCGATTCCGCCGGCGAACGAGTGCCCGCCGATGGGGATCCACCACATCGGGTACCAGCCGGCGGCGCGACCCGTGGCCGCGGACATCTCGACACTCCGCCGCAGCACCGCGTCGATCTCATCGTTGAGCCCGAACGCAACGCCCCAGGCCATGGCCTCATCGGGCGTGGACACCCACGGCAGGGCCCTGCTCTCCACGACCTGGTCCATCGTCTGCGATTGGGCCAGTGTGTACAGGAGTGTCCGCTGGTATGCGGCCAACATGGCCCGCAGCATCGCCCCGAGCTGCGTGCGCGAAGGCATGAACCACGCGGTCATGCCGGTTATGACCGCCGCGAGGATCAGGGCGACTCCGCCCAATAGCCCGCCGCTCGCCTGGATGCTCAGCGTCCAGAAGATGAGCGGGGCGGCTGCGATTCCCTCGGCGACCGCGACCACGATCCAGAGGCCAACGACTCGCGACGGCCTGCCGGTCAGCCAGCCCTTCTGGACCGAGAGCGTCTCCAGATCGCTCTTGAGCCTGCTGACCGAGGAGGCAAGCTGCGACATCGAGCCCGAATCGACGAATCCGTCGCCTCCCGCCGACGTCGCGATGGCCGAGTAGAGGCCCGCTTCCGGAGTGCCGATCGAGGCCGTCTTGCCCGTCACCCCAACACTCGTCTTCTTGGCGAAGAAGGATTCCTCCTGGCGGAACTGGATCAGGCCGCGGGCCGCCAGGTCCACCATCGCCGCAGAGACAGTTCGGCTCGACGTCCGATCGTCCATGAGAAGCGTTGCCATGGCCGGCGTGAGGCCGTCCGGCGGCGCGGGCATGAGGATGGAGTTGTCGTCCACGTAGATCGGGTCGCGGCCGTGGGTGTACCAGCGGATGAGCACGAACGCCACGAGGAAGATAGCCAGGGCGAGGGCTCCCAGGCCCACGATCGCGTTGAAGATGCGAGCCCGATTGAGCTGGTCGGCATGCTCCGGCGTCGCGGCCGCGTTGATGCCGTCCAGGGCGGCCTTTAGCGCGCCGTCGAAGTCGCCCGCCTTGAGGAGCGGCTTCATGTCGTTGTCGAAGATCGACTGCCGATCCGAGTCGGTCAGGAATGCGGACCTGAAGCCGCTGCCCGCATACAGGCTCACCTGGCCATGCATGAGGTTGGCCTGCATGTCGAAGAGGATGACCACGCCGTCATCGAAGCCCTTGCGGCCCACGCCCCACTGGTTCATCAGAGCCAGGGCGTCGGCGTTGGCCTTGTCGAGATCGTCGCTCTCCGGCTTCACCTGGGTGTAGACGGCAACCTGGGCGCCCGTCCGCTGCTCGATCGCCAGGATCGTCTGCTCCGCTTGCGCGACGGCAGCCGGCGAGAAGAGCCCGGCGTAGTCGTAGACGCGCTGCCCGGTGACCGCGTCCGGGTACGGCGGGCCGGCGGGCGGCGCGGCGTTGGCCGCCATAGCGGCCGAGGCGATGGCGAGCCACGCGCCGACGGCCGCAACCGCGAAGCCGATGGCGACCAGTCTTCTTTGAGCCCTCATCTCCAACCTCCCCGTGGCGCCCTAGCCCGCCTTTCCGGAAGTCTGGCGGGCGCGCAGTCTACGGACCAGTTCGGCCGCCAGCTCGTACCGGCCGAAGCTCGGCATGATGTATGTTCCTTTGACCTGACCCTTGGACTGCTCCAGAAGGTTCATCGCCATCTCGAGGCCGACCTCGGCTCCGCGCGCCCCGGCGGCGTGCATTGCCGCCCGTTGCTCGTCGGGGATCGTGATGCCGGGCACCTCGTTGTGCAGGAACTCGGCGTGGCGGGCGCTGTGGAGGGGCAGCACGCCCAGCAGAACCGGAACTGGAAAGCCGTCCTGACCGAAGCTCCCTCGGGCTCGGGCCAGCATTGCCTCCACCTGTGCCGGCGAGTAGAGCGGCTGGGTCATGATAAGGTTCGCGCCGGCAGCGAGCTTGCGTTCCAGCCGGGTCCACTCCCTGTCCGGATCCCCTGCTGTCGGGTCGAGCGCGCAGGCGATCGTGAAGCCGGCCGGCTGCCCTATGGAGCCGCCCGCACCGTCCTCGCCCCGATTGAGCCGGCGAATGATCTCGATGAGACCGATTGCGTCGACATCCCATACGGCCGTGGCGGCGGGCCTGTCCGCCACCCGTGGTGGATCGCCGGTCAGGGCCAGGATGTTCCGCACGCCCAGGGCGTGGGCGCCGAGCAGCTCCGCCTCGAGGGCCATCACATTGCGGTCGCGAGTTGTCAGGTGGACCAGGCACTCAAGGTTCAGGGCCCCCTGGATGCCGAAGGCCACGGCCAGGGAGCCCATGCGGACGCGACCGGTCGCGGAGTCGCTGATGTTGACGAGGTCGACCCCCGCCTCCTGGAGCAGGCGTGCTGCCTCGAGGGTCCGGTCGATCCGGATGGATCGGGGCGGGTCGATCTCGACCGAGATGACGAAGGCGTCGCCGGTGAGCTTCCGCGCCAGACCCGACGGCGGAGTGGCGTCGCCACTCCCAGCGGTCTCGGCAGTCGGCGTTCGGGGGGCCGCACCGGCCGCGGGGTCGGGCTGGCCGGGCGACGACTCGTCGCCCGGCTGAGGAGCCACGACGGTGCCCCCTCCCGGTTCCTCCGAGCCCATTGCGTCGATAGCCGCTCGCATCGCCCTGGTGTGCTGGGGAGTCGTACCGCAGCAGCCGCCCACTATCCGCGCTCCGGCGGCCAGCATCCGCGGGACCATCTCACCGAAGTACTCAGGCCCCGCCGAATAGACGAACTGGCCCTCGATGCGCCGGGGCAGCCCCGCGTTCGGGACGATGCAGCGAGCCACCGTCGCGGTCGGCGGGCCGGTCCTGACGAGCGCCTCCAGGCAGACGAGCGGGCCGGCGCCGCAGTTCACGCCGACGGCATCCACGCCCGCGTCGGTCAGCGCCGCGGCGCCTGCCTCGGGAGTCGTCCCGTCGCTGGCCACAAGATCCTCGCCGAAGGTCATCAGAGCAACCACCGGCAAATCGCAGGCGCGGCGCGCCTCCTCGATCGCCGCCAGCAGCATCTCGAGACGCTCGAATGTCTCGAGGACGATGAGGTCGATCCCGCCTTCGAGGAGGCCCTCGATCTGCTCGCGGAAGGCCACCCGGGCAAGGCCGGGGTGTGGCCGCGTCGCCATTCGACCGGTGGGACCGAGAGGTCCGATCGAACCGGCGACTAGCGCCTCGCGGCCGGATGTCTCTCTCGCTTCTCGAGCGAGTTGGGCGGCGCGGCGGTTCAGTTGCCCGGCCAGCTTTTCGAGGCCGTATTCGGCCAGACGAAAGCGGTTGGCGCCGAAGGTATTGGTCTCGATCGCGTCGGCGCCCGCCTCCAGGTACTCGAGGTGAATTGTCGAGACGACGTCCGATCGGGTCAGGACGAGCTCGTCGAGGCAGGCTCGCTGAGGCACGCCACGGCTGTACAGCAGCGTGCCCATGGCCCCATCGAGGAGAAGCGGCCGGCGCCGCAGCCGGATCCTGAACCGCTCGCGCTCGGTCAGCGCTCCCGGAACGCCGGCTGGCGCGGCGCCAGGGACTTCGGACGTGCCGAGGAGGCTGGCGAGCGACGGCGTCTGAATGACCGGCATGCCGGAAAGCCTAGCGGGTCCGCGCATCCGTGGACAGACGTTGAGCGCGGCTGGGACCCGACGCAGTCGACCCCGCGGTCGCCCCGTTCGATCGTCGCGCGATCTAGAGCCCGACGACCTTGCGCGGCACCAGTACCAGGTCCAGGACGGTTGCCACGATGCTGATCACGAACGAGGCAACCACGGCGGCGCCGATGGCCTCGTAGCCCCAATTGGGTGGATAGCCGCCAACCTGGAACGTGAAGGGCGTGTTCAGCAGGTCCTTGACCTGGCTCAGATTGACCAGCCAGGCCGTGCCCAGAAGCATCAAGGCGTTGATGACGAAGGCGATCATGCCCATCGTCAGCAGACCGACCGGCATGGCCAGGGTCTTCAGGATCGGCTTGAGATACGTGTTGACCAGGGCGAAGACAAGGGCAACTCCGACGATCATCGCCCAGTCTTCGAGCTTGTCGCGGGGAGACAGGCGAACTTCGGGAACGAACGTCGCCGCAGCCAGGAGCGCCACGGCGTTCACGGCGACCTTGATCAGCAGGTCGAGCATGAGCAGTTCCTCCGAGGACCGAGCGCCGCCTGAAGTGACGGCTTCACGTAGACGGATGCTAGCGCGCCCCATCGAGTCGTGCCTGGCTTCTGGCGCACCGTCCGTGCGGGCGAGTGGCGCTACACTCGGTCGGGGCAGCGAGAGGAGAGCGATGTCGGAGTTCGCCGAGCGCGTCGACGCATTCCTGTACGAGTTCTTCCGGCTGTATCCCGTGTCGGCCACTGCCACGGGCATGCACGCCGTCGACGGGGAGTGGCCCGATCTGGGAGAGTCCGGCCGCGCGGCGCGCGTCGCCTGGGCCGGACGCTGGGAGTCCGAGCTGAGGGCGATGCCGGGTGCCGTTCTGGCGGCGGACGAGCGAATCGACCGCGACCTGCTGCTCTCCGAGCTGGCCGCGCTGCGCTTCGACGAGACGGATCTGCGCGAGGGGGCGTGGGACGCGCTCGGCTACGTGTATCTGCTGGGAGGCGGCATCTTCCCGCTGCTGGCCCGGGACTTCGCGCCGCTGGAGATCCGGCTCGCGTCCGTTGCCGGGCGCCTCGAGGGTGTGCCCGCGGTCCTTGCAGCGGCAAGAGTCGAGCTGGGCAGCCTGCCGGAACGGCCGGCCTCGAGGTTGCATACCGAGATGGCCATCAAGCAGCTGCCCGGTATCGCTGCCCTGGCCGACGACGCGGTTGCCCGGGCCGAGGCCGCGGCGGACCGGCCGGACGTGGACGCGGTCACCCCGCGCCTTCGGGCGGCCGCGACGGCCGCTCGCGGCGCGATAGCGGCGTTCGAGGTATTCCTGCGCGACGACCTGCTGCCGCGGTCCTCGGGCGAGGGGCGCCTCGGTGCCGAGCTGTTCGCGCGCAAGCTGCAGCACACCCTCCGGTCGAGCCTGACCGCCGATGAGATTCTCGCCCAGGCCCGGGTCGAGTACGACGCGGTCCGCGGCGAGATGATCAGGATCGCCCGCCGGATCTGGAGCGAATGGGTCCCTGGAGAGCCGCTTCCCACGACCGCCGGCGACGGCAGCCAGGAGGCGGCAGACCAGCGAACGGTCGACGCCGTAACCGCGGCGATCGGCCGGGCCCACCACGCGGCCGCCGATCTCGTCGTGTACTGCCGCGAGAGCTATCGGGGCATCGTCGACTTCTGCCGGGCGAAGGATCTGATCGGCGTCCCCGACGAGCCCCTGGAGATCGATTGGACGCCGCCGTTCCTGCGTGAGTTCGCCGGCGCGATGCTCGACGCACCGGGGCCGCTGGACAAGGGACAGAAGACGTTCTACTTCATGACTCCGCCGCCCGAGGAGTGGACCGCAGAGCAGGTGGAGTCGTATCTGGCAGAGGAGAACGACCGCCAGATCGACCTGACGACGATCCACGAGGGAACGCCCGGTCACTACCTGCAGCTGGTCTACTCCAACCGCTGCCCGTCGATCGTGCGGGCCGTCTTCGGCAGCGGCGTCTTCGTCGAGGGCTGGGCCGTCTATGTGACCCAGGTCATGATGGACGCGGGATTCCACGCGGACGATCAGGCTCTGCGGTTGATCCACTGGAAGTTCTACCTGCGCGCCGTCATCAACGCCATGATCGACATCGGGATCCACGCCGGCTCCATGACCGAGCGGGAGGCGATCGACCTGATGGTCCGCGGCGGCTTCCAGGAAGAGCCCGAGGCCGCGAAGAAGTGGGACCGCGCCCGCCTCACGTCGACGCAGCTCTCGACCTACTTCGTGGGATCCATGGAGATGTGGAGCCTGGAGCGCGAGCGGCGTCGCCGGGCCGCGGCCGCGGCGGGGGATCCGCGCGGTCCCGGGGCGGTCCCGGAGCCACGCGTCGTGGGGGGCTTCGGCGAGACCCCGGGCTTCGTCTACAAGGAGCACCTGGAATCGGTCATCGCCCACGGCTCGCCGCCGATCCCGCTGCTCCGGCGAATCCTCCTGGGCGAGTAGACAGGGCCGCGAGAACCTGTCGCCTCCGTCCGCCTTTCATTGCCATGGTGAGGCCGCGAGCCGCAGCGGGAAGAGCGACGACTATCGTCCCGGCTGCTTGGTCTGGCGTTCCGGGCACTCGTCGACAGCCCGGATGCCGAGGGCGCGACAGACGAGAAGACGACCCCGAGCCTGGTAAGCGAGACGGTCGCTCGAGCGAATCTCCTTCGACTCCGGCCTCGTGACCGGGCCGGACACGGTGCATTCTGGCACCGTGACTTCCCCGAAAGTACCGAACGGTACTAGTGCGTCTGTACTACTCCATCTACGATGCGAACGGCTCGGGGCCGTCACGGCCGCGATGTCTGCGTCCAGCCTGGGGAACGCTGGCGCCTTGGGGCAGGAGGAGACCTTCCGTGTATCGAACGCGCCGTTCGCTGCGGCTACGAGTTCTCTTTGCCGTTAACGTTGGGCATCCTGCAGCGGCCGAGGTGTCGCCTCACAGATCCGTCCGTACCCGCGCTCGCCGCCTGGCCGTTCTGGTTGCTCTCGCCAGCAGCCTCATCCAGGTCGTCGCCCCGACACCTGCCCTGGCCGCCGCGACGCCGGTTGGTTCCCATGAGTTCACGCTCATCGCGATAGGGGACACGCAGAACATGATCGAGGGCGACGCGGCCGCGCAGGCACGCGCGGCGGCCGAGACCCAGTGGATCGCCGACAGCAAGTCCTCGCTGCATTCCGTGTGGGCGGCTCAGCTCGGCGACATCGTGAACAACAACAACAACACGACCGCGTACGGCACCGCCAACACTGTGTTCGCGACGCTCGACAGCGCCAACTTCCCCTACAGCGTGCTGCCCGGGAACCACGATCTCAGCGTTCCATCCGCGGGTGGCGCGAACTTCAACTCGACATTCCCGCCCAGCCGGTTCTCGTCACGTTCAGCAAACTGGCACAGCGACTGGAGCACCGCCCAGTACGGCGGCTACCTCGCGCCCGGCCAGCCCTATGCCCTCTCCGGAGATCCCGACCGGGAGGACATGGACAACTGGGGAACGTTCACCGCGGGCGGCATGAACTTCCTGATCATCAACCTCGAGTTCGGTATGCCGGACTCCGCGGTCGCCTGGGCAGGCAGGATCCTCGACGCCTTCCCGGACTACAGGGCGATCATCACGACGCACGCCTGGCTGGAGACGAACGGGAGCCGGACGACGTCGTACGACGCGGTGTTCACGAACCTCATCGCCCCGCGCTGCAACGTCTTCCTCGTCCTGAGCGGCCACAACCACAGCGGCGACAACCTCACCAGCGGCGAGGCGCAACGCACGGACATGCACACGAACTCGGCGTGCAGCACGACGCCCGTCTACCAGGTCATGAGCGACTACCAGGACCGCGCCAACGGCTCCGGTACGAACTCGATGGGGGCCCTCCGCTACTACGTCTTTGACCCGGACAATGACCTCATCCACGCGCTGACCTACAGCCCGGCCACGGACGCGTACGAGACCGATAGCTCGAGCCGGTTCGACCTCGCCTACGACATGGCGTCGACCTCCACCTACGTACCGCTGACGCCCGCGCGCATTCTGGATAGCCGTTATGGCACAGGTGGCCTCGGAGTCTTCCACTCCCATCAAGCTCAAGGCTTCACGGTCAGGGGCCACGGAGGAGTTCCGGACAACGCCATAGCCGTGACGGGCAACCTGACGGTC
>Ga0187886_1001069_pt1 | contig 27007 bp, 29 predicted proteins | sample June2016WEW_20_1_FD_133001 | JGI IMG/M metagenome (GOLD analysis project Ga0187886, IMG submission 133001) | Peatland microbial communities from SPRUCE experiment site at the Marcell Experimental Forest, Minnesota, USA - June2016WEW_20_150 | ecosystem: Environmental > Terrestrial > Soil >...
AAAGGCGGCGACGTGATTTGCATTTACGTCGCGGTCGGCCAAAAGCAATCAACGGTCGTCAGCGTCGTTGAGACGCTCGAGAAATATGGCGCAATGGACTACACGATCATCGTCGGCGCCACCGCCAGCGATCCAGCGCCGATGCAATTCGTCGCGCCGTACGCAGGCTGCGCGATGGGCGAACACTTCCGTGACCACGGCAGGCACGCGCTGGTTATTTACGATGACTTGTCCAAGCACGCGCAAGCGTATCGTCAGGTTTCACTCCTGCTGCGGCGTCCGCCCGGCCGCGAAGCGTTTCCAGGCGACATTTTCAACCTCCACTCACGCTTGCTGGAGCGCGCAGCGAAACTGAACGACAAAGCGCCCCAGCAGAACCCGGTTTATCCGAAGGGCGGTGGCTCGCTCACCGCGTTGCCGATCATCGAGACGCAGGAAGGCGATTACTCGGCCTATATCCCGACAAACGTCATCAGCATCACCGACGGTCAGATCTATCTTGAATCCGACTTGTTCTACGCGGGGATTCGTCCTGCTGTATCCGTCGGTTTGTCGGTCAGCCGCGTCGGCGGCAATGCGCAGACGAAAGCCATGAAGAAGATCGCGGGCCGTCTCCGCCTCGACCTCGCGCAGTACCGCGAACTCGCGGCGTTCGCCCAGCTCTCCAGCGATCTGGACAAAACGACCAAGTCGCAATTGGATCGCGGCCAATGCATGGTCGAACTGCTCAAGCAGCCGCAGTACCAGCCGATTCCCGCTGAAGAACAGACCATGCTCATTTGGGTCGGCACTAACGGCTACCTTGACGATCTGCCGGTGGATTCGATTCGGCGCTTCGAAACGGAGTTTTATGCTTTCATGCGCAATAAATATCCGCAGGTCGGCAAGGCCATCCGTGACAGAAAGGAATTCACCGACGAGATCGTGGCGCAACTGAAGAAGGCCACCGAGGAATTCAAAGCGCTGTTCGCAACCCGTTAAGCTCCCATGGCCAGTACCCGCGAAATCCGCCGCCGCATCCGCGGCGTGAAAAACATCAAGCAGGTGACCCGCGCGATGAACATGATCGCCGCGGCGCGCCTGCGACGCGCCCAGGCCAAGGCGGAATCCGCACGGCCCTGCGCGGAATGGTTGGGCGAGATTCTGCAGGACGTGCAAGCGGGCGGCACCGGCATGCGGCATCCGTTGCTGGTGAAGCGCGAGGTGAAGCGGATCGGCTTGGTGCTGGTCACGTCGGATCGAGGTTTGGCGGGCGCGTTCAATGCGACGATGATTCGGGAAGCGAGCAACTTCATCGCGTCGCAGACCGCCGAAGTGTCACTTATCACCATCGGGAAAAAGGGCCGCGACTATTTTCAAACGCGCGGCGTGACGATCGATCAACATTTCCCGCAGCCATCGCGCGAGGTGCGGCTCGAGGAGTTGGGTGCGATCAGTAAACAGATCATGACCGACTACGGTGCCGGCAAGTACGACCAAATCTTTCTGGCGTACTCGCGGTTCATCAGCGTCATCAAGTCCGGGCCTACCGTCACGCAGTTGCTGCCGCTCGAAGCGCCGTCGGCGGAGATGAAACGCGAGCGCGCTTCCTACCAGTTTGAGCCGGAGGCGGAGATGCTGCTGAACACGTTGCTGCCGCAGTACGTCGAGGTCGCAGTTTACCGGGCGTTGGTGGAATCGCTGGCCAGCGAGCAAGCGGCGCGGATGCTCGCCATGAAAGCGGCAACCGACAGCGCCTCCGACATGATCGACACGCTAACGCGCGAGTACAACCGCGTCCGCCAGACCTCGATCACCATGCAGATTTTGGAGGTCGTGTCCGGCGCCGAAGCGCTGGAGCAGGCGCACTGAGACAAGTTAAAACCGTTAGAACCGTCAAAACCGTTAAAAGGCGAGTTGTGAGTCAGGGATCGTTTAGGACATTTCAGGACCTCGAAGTCTGGCAGGCGGCACGGGCGCTACGCAAGACCATCTACGCGCTGGTCAAACTACTGCCCGACCATGAGCGGTATAACCTCGTTTCACAAATGCGACGGGCTGCGTTGTCCCTGACCAACAACATTGCGGAGGGGCATGGCCGATACCACTATCAGGAGAATATTCAGTACCTCCGGCAAGCACGAGGTTCCTTGGAGGAGTTAATGGACGATCTCACGCTGTGCGAAGATGAGCAATACGCGCCAGCAACGGAAGTCGCGGCACTGAACGAGGACGCAATCCGGGTGCGCCGCCTGTCGAACGCCTACATTCGGTATCTGAAAGAGAGAAAAGGCGCGCCCACAGGATTGGCACGAGAAACCCTCGCCGCCTACGAAACAAACGAGGACGAGCACGATTACAGCGAAGTCCCCTTTAACTCTTCAGCCCCTTAACTCTTTAACCCTTTAACCTTTTTAACGCTTTAACCATGAATACAAATCGCAAAGGCAAGATCGCCCAAGTCATCGGGCCTGTGGTGGACATTGAGTTTTTCACCGAGGAACTGCCGCCGATCAATCAGGCCATCAAGATCGAGGATGCGGCGCGCCACATCGACTTGACATGTGAAGTCGCCGAGCATCTCGCGGACAAGATCGTGCGCACGGTCGCCATGTCGGCCACGCAGGGTTTGGTGCGCGGCATGGAAGCCATCGACACTGGCGGGCCGATTATGGTTCCAGTCGGGCCGGCCGCGCTGGGCCGCGTGTTCGATCTGCTCGGCAACCCGATTGACGGCAAGGGCCCCGTGGATCACACGCACATGCTGCCGATTCACCGGCAGCCGCCGCCGTTTGATGAACAAGTGCCCGCGACGAAGCAGTTCGAGACCGGACTGAAGTCCGTCGACCTGCTCGCGCCGTTTGCCAAAGGCGGCAAGATCGGATTCTTCGGCGGCGCCGGCGTTGGCAAGACCGTGCTCATCATGGAGTTGATCCGCAACATCGCCAAGGAGCACAGCGGATACTCAGTGTTCGGCGGCGTCGGCGAGCGCACCCGCGAAGGCAACGACCTCTATCTAGAAATGACCGAGTCGGGCGTCATCGCCAACACGGTGATGGTGTTCGGCCAGATGAACGAGCCGCCCGGTGCGCGACTGCGCGTGGCACTGTCGGCGCTCGTCGAAGCCGAATACTTCCGCGATTTCGAAGGCAAGGATGTGTTGCTGTTCATCGACAACATTTTCCGCTTCGTGCAGGCGGGCTCGGAAGTCTCGGCGCTGCTGGGCCGCATGCCGAGCGCCGTCGGTTACCAGCCGACGCTCGCCACGGAAATGGGCGAACTGCAAGAGCGCATCACCTCGATCAAGCGCGGATCGATCACGTCGGTCCAAGCCGTGTACGTCCCGGCCGACGACATCACCGACCCTGCGCCGGCAACGACGTTTACACACCTCGACGGTTCGATCGTGCTTTCGCGTCAGATCATGGAACTCGGCATCTATCCGGCCGTCGATCCGCTGGGCTCGACCTCGCGCATTCTCGATCCGCTGATCGTCGGCGAAGAACATTACCGCGTGGCCCGCGGCGTGCAGCAGGTGCTGCAGCGGTACAAGGACCTGCAGGACATCATCGCGATCTTGGGGATGGAGGAACTCAGCGAAGAGGACAAGCTGACCGTCGCGCGGGCGCGCAAGATTCAGCGATTCCTCTCCCAGCCCAATTTCGTAGCCGAGCAGTTGACAGGAATTCCCGGGAAATACGTCCGCATCGCCGACACCGTGCGCAGCTTCAAGGAAATCCTGGAGGGCAAACACGATGATTTGCCCGAGCAGGCGTTTTACATGGTCGGCCCGATCGAGGAAGCGCGCGCCAAGGCTGAAAAGATGAAAGGGTAATCGGTTAAAGGGTTAAAGAGTTAAAGGGAACTCTTGGCAACCCTTCAACGCTTCAACCTTTCAACCCTTTAACACACATGTTTGGCGAGAAAACATTCACCTTCGAAATCCTGACGCTGCAGCAACTGTTCCTGCGCGAAGAGGCGCGGTTTGTCATCGCGCCGGGGCAGGAGGGCGTGTTTGAGATTCTGCCGAATCACGCCCAGTACGTGTTTGCGCTCAAACCGGGCCCGCTGCGAATTCGCACACCAGACGAGAAGGACGAATACGTCGCCGTCGGTGGCGGGTTTCTCGTCGTGCAAAAGGATCGCACGACGGTGCTGACGCGCAGTGCCGAGCGACCCGAGGAGATTGACGTAGAGCGCGCGCAACAGGCCAAACAGCGCGCGGAGGAGCGGCTGGCCATGCGGAATCCAGCGATTGACGCGGCCCGGGCCCAAGCGGCATTGCAGCGCGCGCTGGCGCGGTTGACGGTCGCGGCCTGTGTTAAGGCGGAGCGATGAGCAAGATCACGCGCGCGTGGGTTGAGCCGAGCGTCGATGCGCGAATTGCGGCGCACGTGCACGCGTGGGAAAAAATCAAGGCGGTCAGCGGACTGCGACCACTGGAGAAACTCCTCTTCATTACCATCTCGCGCGAATTCGGCTGCGAGGCATTGCCCCTCGCGCAGCAATTGGTTCATCTCCTGAATGAACGCTGCCGGCCCGAGCATCCCTGGGTGGCGTACGACCGAGAGGTCATCGACATCGTCGCGCAGGAAATGCATCTGGGCCGCGCGATCGTCGAGTCCATCGACGGCCACCGGCGCAGCGAGATGAGCGAGTTGTTCGATTCCATCCTTAACCGCAAAGTGGACGAGTCGCTGGTCTTCCGCAAAATCTGTCAGGTGATCCGGTCACTGGCCGCACACGGTCACGCGGTGCTGGTGGGCCGCGGCAGTTATCTCGTCACGCAGGACTTAAAAACCGGCCTCCATGTCCGCTTGGTGGCGCCGCGGGCGTGGCGGATCCACCGTGTCGCTGACGTCCAGCAACTCTCCGATCGGGACGCGGAGAAGGTGGTCGATCAGTTTCAAAAAGAACGGGAGAAATTCGTTCAGACGTTCTTCATTCAAAACCCCCACACCGTCCACTACCACGACGTGATCATCAACAACTCGCGGTTCAACGTCGCGCAAATCGCAGAGATCGTCTTCACCGCTCTCGGCGCGCGCTTTGGCGAGACGCTGGCGAGCGGATAAGGGCGCTCGTCACTTTTGCCAGAAGTTTTCCTTCACGCCGCGCGCTTTGTTGGCCCAACGGGCCAAGACGAACAACGCATCGCTCAGACGATTCAGATAAGGCACGACGAATTCTCCGATCTTATCGTCGCGGGCCAGCCTCACGCAGAAACGTTCGGCGCGGCGGCAGATCGTGCGGGCTTGGTGCAATGCAGCGGCCGTCTTGCAGCCGCCCGGCAGAATGAACTTTTTCAGCGGCCCAAGCTCGGCATTCAGCGCGTCCATGAGTTTCTCGAGTGCCACAACGTGAGATCGGCTGACGCGCGGCATACCTTCGCGGAAGTCTTCGGGTAACATGGCCAGTTCGGCGCCCAGATTGAACAGTTCATTCTGAATGCGCGCCAATACCTTCTCGATCCTTCGGCTCGCCGGCGATTTCTCCTCCGCGTTGAATGCGCGCGCCAAGCCGATGGAGGAATTCAATTCGTCAACCGTGCCGTACGCCCAGATGCGCGGCGAATCCTTGCTGACGCGTTTCCCGCCGACAATGCCCGTCGTGCCGTCGTCGCCCGTGCGCGTGTAGATTCTTGTGAGCCGTGGCATTTGTGTTGCACGGTAGGGCGCGACCGTCGGGCGCGCCGTGCTGCGGACGGCCCGGCGGTCCGTCCCTACCAATTGATCAGCATTTCTGAAACTTCGCCGGAATCAGGCACATGAACTTGAACGGTTTCCCCGCCGCGTTCCTGAACTGATGTTGTTCGTCCGCCGGGATGTAGAGAACGTCGCCGGGTTTGATCGGCACTTCTTTGCCGTCGCGCCAGACCGTTCCCTGGCCTTCCATCACATAGATTTCGTGTTCGTAAGGATGACAATGCAACGGCGTGTGCCCGCCCGGAGCAATCTCGAAGACGCGCATGGCGAAGTTCGGCGCCCCATCCCGCGCCGTGATGGCGAGTTGGATCCGGCAATCCTTCGCACCGTCCATTTCGACAGGGTCGGCGACGATCTCTTTCAGGTTCGCAATCTTCATGTCGGCACTCCCACTGGCACCTACTCTAGGCGCAACAGGCACCATCCCACAACTCCGAAAACTTCAGGCCGACTCAAGGGCAATTGACGGTAGAGCACGATCATCCTACGATTGCGCCATGAAAAGCTACCGGAAAGAATTGTGGTTCAATATCCCCTCCCGACGCGCCTTCGTGAACATCACCCCGGAGGTGGAACGATGCCTGAACGAAAGCGGCGTCCAGAACGGACTTCTCTTGTGCAACGCCATGCACATCAGCGCGAGTGTGTTCATCAACGACAACGAGTCCGGCTTGCACCAAGACTTCGAGCGCTGGCTGGAGAAACTGGCGCCGGAGAAACCCCATTCCCAATACGCGCACAACGTGGGTGAAGACAACGCCGACGCCCACCTCAAACGCACCATCATGGGCCGCGAAGTCGTCGTGGCAGTGACCGATGGGAAGCTTGACTTCGGCCCATGGGAACAAATCTTCTACGGCGAATTCGACGGCAAGCGCCGCAAGCGCGTGCTTGTCAAAATCATTGGGGAATGAAAGTTTGTGGTGAAATCTGCAGCAGCCGCACGGCGTATTTGTAGGCAATTCCAGAAAACAGAGATGTGACCCGGCCGCTTCGGGGGCGCGTCGGAAACCGAGATGGGGTAGCCTGCGGAAAATTCATTGCATCTCCTCCGTGCCGTCTTTTCCTGTCCAATACGCTGCCCTGTTCTCGTGGAAATGCTTGATTTTCAGCGAAAAGACAAGACAATCCCCTTACAAAAGGAGCTTTAATACACGGCGATTAGGCCGTGTAAACATAGGTTAGGTGTCGTCGCCACGTCACAAAATTCTATGATTGTTACATTAGTTGGTAAAAGTTCAAAGACGCTATTGGCAGATTTGGACGCGGCTGGCGTCGAGTATGAGACACGACCTCCGCAGCCAGGCGTGATTATGAACTCTGGCGATGCTATCAAGATTTTGGAGATTGCCATACCCATCGTCGCCACGGTTATTGTTGCTTGGATAAAATACGCGCCCACTCGGAAGGTTATGATTACGACAAAAGATGGCACTATTTGGCAGGCGGAAGGCAGAAGCGTTGCAGAGGTTGAGCAGTTTTTGATTAGTGCCAAGAACATCATGGTTATGGATGCCAAGAAGCCAGATTCACACCACAAATGACGACACCCAACAAATCGCTGCAGCCAACGCGGGATGGCGTCTCCAGTTCCGCTTCGCGGTTCACGCCTTTTGGTCCCGCGTGGCTGAGCTCTGGACGTTAGGTGAACAATGAATGGATCTTTTTTGAAGTCTATCGCGAGCTACAGACCTCCTACTGTCAGAGAGCAGCTTGCGCCTTTTCTTTCGGGCGAGTCTGCCTACATCGCTCTGAAAAAGGCGGTCGATGAGCTTGCCCGCACTGCCCCGAAAGATCACGACGTGTTGGTTGAGGCATTTGATCTCGCCATCCGGGAAGTCCGATACATCAAACCTCACACCCTTCTTTTTCGCGGTCTCGACGACCAAGGCCATGATTCCTTTGTACTTTGTCATTTTTCTCAACTCCTTGCCCGCGTGGTTTATTTACCGAAGCGCGGGGCTAGAAGGATTATCACCGGTTTTGCGTAAAGCACCTAACCATTCGGTGGAGCTAACCGTGCCCTCGGTGGGCCCGGTCGCTCAGCTTGAGCGTTGGGAGGATTATGGGTAATCAGTTTTCGCCAGAAGATGAGCAACTTCGACAAGCTGTCATTCGGATGGCAGACCGCATGGTTTTGGCTGGCTGGGTTGAGAGCCATGCATACACGGACGCCGGATTCGCCATCAAGTGGACAGACTTGGGGAATGAGCGGATCAATCAGATCAAGCAGATTTTTGGTGAGATTCACGACGGGCCTTTCACTTCCTTCGATTTAGCGGGGTTCTTCACCTTGATATTCTTGGATGAGGCGAGCAGGAGGTGAGCATACTTCAGTATTTGCTGCCACGATATGAGCGGAAGTCCCAACCATGCAGTGGAGCTAACGGGCGTCCCGCCCGTTCAGTCCGCCGCCAGCGTTCCGGAATCGGGCCGACGGCAACCATCCACGGATGACACGGATTCTCACGGATTACCGGACGGGATCAAGCTCTCTGGAATCGCTCCGCCCATGACAACCTATGACTTGTGAGACCTGCCCCCGGAAATCAACAAGGATTACCGGTTGTGTTGGCGCGACAGGTCGGAATGAAGATTAATCAGACGCGAGCCCGAGTCGTTCCTTCCGCAGGATTTGTTTGATGATAAGACCCCGGCGGCGATGCGGGAGGGGTTCAGGCAGTGGGCGGATATACTTCCGTTTGGGGGACAAAACGGAAATCGGGTCTGGATTGGGCGGGATTAGATCGGGCTGATTCATCAGAAGCCGGCGTCGGCTTCGACATCGGGAGTCGTCAGAAGCGATTGAGTTTGGATTTCTTGTCACGATTATATTCAGCGATGAAGGTCCGCCAGATTTCATCGGTGACGACAAGTAAGTTGCGATCCCAAATCGCATGCACAGCATGAGCGCGGCCATCGGCACGTCGGTAGACTTCATCGATGAATCCGCTCTCGGATTCGACTTTGCTCCAGGTGGAAGTCCCGGCATTGGCGGTGAGGATGACTTGGATTTCCTGTTCGTCAAAATGGTCTTGTGGTTTGGAGTATTCTTCAATGACGGAGATGAGATTGCTGAGGCTGATGGTGACGTTGTACTCGGTCGAGGTCCAAAAATACATGTACTCGATGCTTGTCGACCGCATCTTGACCCATTTGCCACCCGCAGGGTAACGCGCCTGGATTTGCTTCGCGGTTTCTCCGAGGCGGGCGGGTGCGGCAGAAGTCAGTAGACAGGAGATAGAAATCAGAAGGAGGAAGGTTTTCATGATTCTTTCACCTTTCGCGCAGTTTATAAGGGCCGACTGGCCAATGCAATAAGAATTGCAGCGATAAAGATGAGCTATCGCGAACCGCGCGCCAGCGCGGGTCGCGGTTAGCTCCATCGGTGGTTGGACTCTTTGAATATGAACTCTCTAAACATCTTTATTGACGCCAAAACTCATCGCCAGAAGATGATTCGCGTAGTCCGACCTTGTGCGGCCGTCGATGTCCAAACGGTGCTTCTTGGCCCATGCCACAAGCATATCAACATCTACGTAAACCTTGTGAACGGTGATACCAGCGGACTCCCACTTCTGTACAGCCTCTTGCGCGCTCTTGAGCCACTCAGCAAACGTCTTGGGCATCGAGGCACGGTCCTTACTGTATGAACGCACCTTGTCCCATTGCTGCTCGTAATACCATGCAACCCCCATGATTTTTTCTGGCATGAAATCACCTACTCAGTCCAACGACCAAGATAAGCGATAGACTCAGCGGGGTGACTCTTGAACTCGCCCCGCGCGTTCGTCGCTGAGTCTGTTCGCTTCATCGGATTTAGGCCTCGTCATCAAACGCCTTCTGTACCTTTTTGTGGCCTTCCTCTGTATAGAGTTCTCCTCCAGTGAATCTGGTTATTTTATCGACCAAGCCATCAAACTTCTTCCGTCTTTCGCCGGTGAAATCACCGTGTATCAACTCAGCAACAGCACCGAAGTCCGAAACGGAATCGGTAAGAGAACTGGGATGTCTTGCAAATCCACCAGGCTCCAAATGAGTCCGGTCAACTTCAATCCGCCAAGCTCTCATGAACCTCAAGAACTCTCTTTTTCTGGTGACCTTTCCAGATATGCGATCTCGACTGATCGTGAGCCTATGCGTGGCAAAGGCTACGATAAGACCGCCAACGATTCCAGCGCCGATAAGCTCAGCAATATGTATCAAGGCCTCTTTTATTTCTTTGGCCATGTTCTATCGGGAATGGCTGGTGCAATCACAGTGATACTCTTGCAGCCCAACATTATTATTCGGCCTTACTCACGCGCGGTCGCCGTGTGGGAGAAAAGGCCATCTTCACGGCGAGAGTGTAGATTTGCCGCCACGCCCCGTCAATCGTCTGCGGGCGGTACGGGGTCGCATCCCTACCTTCTGTAATCACCCAAATGTACTCGCGATGGTTCTTGGTGTTGAACCACAGGTATTCGGTGTGAAATCTCAGTCAAGCCCGCGCTTCGGTCACCAACCAGTTGAGCCGGGTGTTGGCTGTCTGGCGAACCAACACTACAGCCGCAGCAAATACGGCCATAAACGCCCAATCACCAGTCATCGTGCCGCGCAAAAACGGCAGCGCGGCCACGTAGCACTCCGCCAGCCCCGCCAGCGTCTTCGGATACGGTTGACTGGCCAAGTTCAACCCAAAGAGCCAGACGCCGAAGTTGCTGACGAGATAAAACAAGAACGGTGTGACCGCCGCACAACCGATTTTCGTAACCGGTCGCCGCGTCCGGCTCCACATTCCCAGCGCGCCGATCAACAGAAACGCAGCGTAATCAATCCCGCGCGGGAAATACAAAATCGGGTACCCCATCTGCATATTGAGCACCAGATCTGTCAGCGCCAAGACCGCCAGCGGCACCCACAACGCGTAGCGTCTCCCGAAATACATCCCGCCGAGCAAGGCCATGGCGGCCACCGGTGCCACGTTCATGGGATGCGGCAACAACCGATAAATTCCCGCTGCGACGATCATCAGAATGGCTAAAACCATAGGTAATCTCCTTGAACTGTTCCAAGTGTTGCGGATAGTCTGCCGAAAATCAACCAGAAAACCACTGCCTCTTGTAGCGGCGGGCGTATTTTGGACACCACCACCAACGGGCGACCGCTTTTGTAGCCCCGACATCCGATGTCGGGGCAGGCAAACACCGCGAATGAGATTCGCGGCTACAATCCGGTGGCAGTAACAGATGCGCACCCTGTAGCGGCGGTCCATGACCGCCGTCCGGTGCGTAAGCCGCGCCCTCGGCGCTCGCAGAGCGCCGCTACAGTTGCCGCGTCGCCCCGGTTGGCTCGTGTCCCAGCCATTCTCGCAATCGCTGTAGACTATTTCGCACGTGGCTGCCGCGCCAGAACGTCTTACCGCAACGCGCACATCGCCAGAACTCCGTTTCGCTCTCGACGACATCGCCCGGCACGTGGCCGACCACCTCGGCTCGCTCCACGCGGCGCAACGGCTCATTGCACGCGACACACCGAGTAAAGACAAATTGCTCCGTCTCCAGAGAAAACCTCGCCACCACTTCGCGCAACTGTTCGGGAAGATGCTCGCCAATCACGTAAACAATTTGTCCACGCTCCAGCAGCGCGTGGGGGAGGTTGTCCGACAAATGAGCGTTGCGCGTCAGAAACACGCGATCGTCCGCGATTGCCTGCTCGAGCAACTCGCGGCCGAACCGAGCCGAGCCGGCGATGCAGTCGTAGCCCATCAGCCGCAACCACGTGCCCAGCGACTGCAGCATTCCGTCGGCGGCAAACCGAATCTCAGCGGGCGTCATTAGAACATTCCCGGAGCCTGTGCTAACCTACCGCCGTGGTTCCCAGCGAGCAAGCCTATCGAAGATTCCAGCGCCGCGTGGACAGGCTTTGTTTCCTGATCGTCGCCACCGATTGCCCTGAGAAGGACATCAACATCATTGCCCGTCACTTTGCCGCCGGATTCCGTTTGCCGGCGCTGATAAGCCAAGGCTATGATACGCAGCAATGGGTAGCGCCCAGGAAGGTTGGTGGTCAAATGAGAATACGTCATCGTAAACTAATCGCGTGTGTAGGTGTCGCGCTCCTGAGCACCGGATTGTCGTCGCGAGCTGTCGGACAGACGGAAACGAACAGCGCATTCCCGGAATTGAAGAAGCAACAGGAACAGTTGACGCTCCAAAACAGCATCGCCGAACAGCAGTTGCGCAAGGAACTCGCCAAGCTCACCGCCGAGAAGCAGCGGCTCGAACTCGAAAACGGCCTGGCGCAGCAAAAGCTTCAAGCCGAAGTCGCCGCGCTCCAGGCCGAGATCGACAAGCTCACCAAACAGGCCGACCTGCTGGCCAAGCGCGCCGCGCTCAAGGAAGCGGAGCGCAAGGCGCGGGTCGATCAAGAATTGGCGGCTGACCGTGAAAAGTTGGAAAAGATGAAATTGGCCAACGACCTCGCCGTCGCGGAAGTCGCCGGCAATAGCCGGGAATTGGCCCAGCGCGAACAGGAATTGAAGGTGCGCACGGCCGAGTTGCAGGCGCAGCGTTCAGAGTTTGAATTGCAGTCCGCCAAACTGAACAACGACCTCGATCTGCGCGTGAAGCGCGACCTGTGGAAGAACCGCGTCAACCGCGACATTCAGTACACCAAGGAACCATTCAAGGACGGCGTGCTGACGATCAGCGACCGCCGGATTGCCCTGAACGGCCCCATCTGGATGGACACGGCGGATTACATCGCGCAGCGCATCGATTACTACAACAACCAGAGTCGGGAGTTCCCGATCTTCATTGTGATTGACCGGTCACCGGGCGGTTCGGTCATGGCCGGTTACAAGATCCTCAAAGCGATGGACGGCAGCGCGGCCCCGGTCTACGTCGTCGTGAAATCGTTCGCGGCCAGTATGGCCGCCGGCATCACCACGCTGTCGAAGAGATCGTTCGCTTATCCGAACGCAATTCTTCTCCACCACCAGATCCTCACCGGCTCTTTCGGCAATCTGACCGAGCAGAAGGAAAATCTCAAAGAACTCGAGGAATGGTGGAAACGACTCGCGGCGCCGGTCGCCGCCAAAATGGGTGTCAGCCTGGATGACTTCATCAAACGCATGTATCAGAATCGCAGCACCGGCGATTGGCAGGAGTTCGGCGACGGCGCGCGCAAGCTGAAGTGGGTGGACGAAATCGCCGAAACGGTTCGGGAAGAATCCTACGACAAGAATCCCGACGCCCCCTCCGCGCCGCCCGGTTCGCCTCCGCCGGCACACGGCGACAATCAACCAGCGCTGCAGGAACGCGTGGACGCCAACGGCCGCCGGTATGTCTTGCTCCCGCGCCTCGATCCGGTGGACTGCTACTACCTGTACAACCCCGACAACTACTACCGGCTCACTCCCTGACAGGCGAACGCAGTCGGACTCGAAAGAGAGCCATCGGTCATCAGTGGTCAGTTATCAGTCTTCAGACTTTCGCGGGGCAAGCAGTGACGCAAGCGCGGCACCGCTCCCTACGGTCTGTCATGATGAGCCTGTCGAAGCATCTCAGTCGTGTCTGTCTTATGAGTGGTAGCGTTGGCCCGTTGAGACCTGACGCTAATCCTCGGTCGAATTGCAGCAAATGAAAGCGGCGCACTCCTTTGAATGCGCCGCCCTCAGTTTTCTACTCTTGAATCCTGAGCACGACGGGGTTGATGGTTTGTGGGCTCGACCACTGGAACTTCTGTTCCTCTAACCCGCCCGCCGGAACTCAGAGACCAAGTAAACTACAAATGAGACACCGCGACTTGGATACCCGTTCAAATCCTGATCCCCTCTCAAGTCCGCCCCTGGATTTGGCTCCCTCCTTCCGCCACGGAACCGCAATCGGCAGCTGCCTGGCAGCCGGAGATGACCAAGCCCAGACCTCATTTTCAAACGATTCAACTTCTGTTTTATACTGAAACCTGACGCTAATCCTGTACATTATGCCACTATCCTGCAATGAAACTACTCCATCTTGCGGCAATTGTTTTCATCTTGCTGGGTCAGTTCGGATGCGCCAGCGTATCCCGCGCTCCGTTCAACGTCCGCCCTTGCGGCGCCACCGGCGACGGAAATACGAAGGACACCGCTGCCTTCCAACAAGCGCTCGATGCCTGTGCCGCCGCGGGCGGCGGCGAGGTCGTCGTGCCGGCAGGAGATTATCTTATCGGCAGCATCGAACTGAAATCCAAGACAACCCTGCGGCTCCAAAAAGATGCGAAGCTGCTGGGCAGTCCCGATCTCGCCGATTATCCCGTGATCAAGGTGCGGTGGGAGGGCCGGTGGATTGACGGACACCGCGCGCTGATCTCCGCCATCAAGGCCGAACACATCGCTGTCGTCGGACCCGGGCACGTCGCCGGCAATCCCGCCCTCGGCGGCCGGCAGATGCCGCGCCGTCCCGCCGTCATCGAACCGATCGATTGCCGCGATGTCCGGCTGGAAGGGTTCTCCGCGTCGCAGCAGCGCATGTGGACAATTCATCCCACCTATTGCGAGAACGTCGTGGTGAGAAACCTCAGCATTCGCAGCGGCGGCGGCAACAGCGACGGCGTCGACGTGGATTCCTGCAAACACGTCCGCATCGAAGGCTGCGACATCGAATCGGGCGACGACTGCATCGCCATCAAATCCGGCCGCGGCATGGAAGGGTACCGCCTCGCCCGGACAACCGAGGACGTGCTGATCCGCAACTGTGCGTTGAGCGATAACATTTTTGCCTGCATCGGCATCGGCAGCGAAACCTCCGGCGGCATCCGCAACGTGCGGATCGAGCATTGCCAGTTCAAGCAGGCCAGAACCTACGCCATCTACATCAAGAGCCGCCCCGGCCGCGGCGCGTTCATTGAGGACATCTCGGCGCACGATCTCGATGTCGCCACCGCGCCCGGCGGGTTCCTTCGAGTCAACCTTCTCAGCAGCGGCATCCAAGATCCCGAACCTGTCCCCGGCGATGAAGGCATTCCTTCCGCAAGGAGCTTCCGTTTCACGGACGTCAAAGTGAACTGCGGAACATTGATGGAAGCCGTCTCGATTTCCCCGGTCAAACCCGTCAATGGATTTTCCCTTGTGAACGTCACCGGCACCTGCAAGAAAGCCATCGCGCTGGCCAACATCACCGGTGCCGAACTCCGCCATATCCAAGTCACCGGCTACGAAGGTCCGTTTCTCACGCAGACCAACGTTCAGGGCATCGGGCTGGAAGAGCCTAGGTGATGAGCTTGGGTCGAAAACTACCGAGCGCGGTATGGCACTGGAAACCGTGGAAGCAGGCAGCGGCATCGGGTTGAGCAAATTGGGGAACCTCTGCTGAGGAGGTGAGGCCGTCGAGGCCCGAACGGTGTAAATAAAGGGGAACGCGGCAGAACTTGAAGTGATCGGCGAACTCAAGGGTAGAAGCTTATGTTGGATGGTGAGGACCAAGGTGAAGGGCAGTTCGTTGCGCAAAACTTCATGAATAAGTCAGGCTAGGAAGCGGTGGAATCGTCCCATTCGGCCGGACTCCACTGCAGGATCTCGTTGATCTCATCGAAAACGTGGATCGTCTCGCTGCTGAAATAGCGATCGGTATCAAGCGCGTTCAACTCCTCGTGCATTTCGAGTTCGGTGCACTCTTGAACGTAATGATGCGTCGCGTTGAGCCGTCGGATGCGGGCGGCGCTGAGCGCGTCGAGGAAATCGCAGTACGGGCCCTGTCCTTCCTCTTCGATGAGGGGAAACGCGAACATTTCGGCGGTCGCGCTGAAAATGCTGTCGTCCGTCGGCGCGAGCCGCAAACAGCTCTCGGCGATTTCAGACTCGAACGTAAACAACTGAAATGCGTCGGCGAATTGCTGTTCGCGAAGACCGTAAGGACGATACTCGTCAAGCGTCTCCAGCAAGTGGGAAATCTGTCGCGGATCAAGAACACCGCGGCGCTCTCCGCCCGACTGAAATCCTTCGCTGGTCTGGTCGAGCCACCAGTTGAAGTCTTCGCCCAGCCGGACCACGATCCGGCGCGGCGCTGCAGGTTCTTCAGCTTTCATCGCAACTCACTCAACGGTTTTTCGAATCTGTTTTGAATTTTGCCGTGTTCGGCGTCAAAATCAATCGCAATGAGCGTATCGAGTTATCTGGGCAAAGAGCCGCAACTGGGGAAAGACGTTTTCATCGCGGAAGGCGCGCACGTCATTGGCGAGGTGGTGATTGGCGACTGTTCGAGCATCTGGTTCAACACTGTTCTGCGCGGCGACATCAATCGCGTCGTGATCGGTCATCACACCAACATCCAGGACCACAGCATCTGTCATGTGGCGGACGATTATGCGTGCGTGGTCGGGAACTATGTCACAGTCGGACATCGCGCGATCCTCCATGGTTGCACGGTTCGGGACGAAGTGTTGATCGGCATGGGAGCGATCTTGATGAACGGGGTTGTGGTCGGCGAGCAAAGCATCATCGGAGCGGCGGCCCTGTTGACGGAGGGATTGGAAGTGCCGTCGGGCTCGTTGGTTTACGGTGCCCCGGCCAAAGTCATCAGCCATCTGGGCGAGAAGGAACGCCGACAAATCAAATCCTGGGCCGAGGAATATTGTCGCGTGGCGGCCAGCTATTTGGCCGACCAAAAGCAACGATGATCAGCGCGAGTGAGTCTGGACTTTTCCGGAAGTAGGAGACTGCAACGGCGCGGTGTCGCTGCTCGTCGCGCGCACTTGAATTTGGTCGCCCGCTTCAGTCCGCGAAGACTGGTCATATCAAGGCCGGCTGAAAACGATGGACAAGAGGCCACCGTCCGAAGAAAGCGAATGCGATCGCACTGGTCAGAACATGCTCAACCGATAGTCGTCAACGACTGAGTCATGGGTGGCTTCGATGAGATCGACGACCTTCGACAAGACTTGATTGGCGAATCGCTTGTCATTGCTCACAACGGCGATTGCCAAGGAGGCACTCTGCCACTGGTCGTTATCCCCGACCTCGGCGATCGACACGTTGAACTCTCTGCGAATGCGATCCTTGAGACTGCGCAAGACCATTCGCTTGGATTTCAGCGAGTCCGCGCCTGGAATACTTAAATCAACCTGTAAAACGCCGACCACCATGTCGGATCTGAATCTGCAACTTTTTGGTTCAGCAGCAAGTCGTTCTACATTCCCATAATTTCGTACCCGCTGTCTACGTACAGAACTTGGCCGGTCGTGCCCGTTGACATATCGCTAGCTAGAAACAAACCTACAGCACCAAGTTCGCGCGGCTCGATGTTCCGCTTGAGCGGTGCATGCTCCTCGTAATGCTTAAGCATCTGCGTGAAGCCAGCGATACCTCTGGCTGCCAAAGTATTAACAGGGCCAGCACTGATGGCGTTGACGCGGATCTTTTTCGGTCCAAGGTCGTAGGCAAGATAGCGGACGCTCGCTTCAAGCGCAGCTTTGGCCACCCCCATCACGTTATAATGAGGAACGACCTTTACCGAGCCGTGGTAAGTCATGGCGACAATTGATCCGCCGCCTGTCATCAGCGGCGCGGCTGCCCGTGCCAGGGCAACCAAGGAATAGGCACTAACGTCGTGTGCAATGCGGAAGGCTTCACGCGTCGTGTCGATGAACTCGCCGTCCAGAGCTTCCTTGGGAGCAAACGCCACGGAGTGCAGCAAAACATGGAGCGTCCCGAAATCTTTTGCCACCTGCCCAAATACACGCGCAATGTCTTCGTCCCTCGTTACGTCACAAGGATACAGAGGCGTGTTCTTTCCAAACGTTCCTGCCAAATCCTCAACGCTCTCCTTCAGTCGCTCGCCTTCATAGGTGAACGCCAGACGCGCGCCTGCCTCATGCCATGCTTGGGCAATCGCCCAGGCAATGGACCGCTGGTTGGCCACTCCGAAAACAATGCCATTCTTTCCCGCCAAACTTGCTGTGGAAGGTTGCATAGGAATGAAATTCTCCAAGAAACACTCAGGCCAGTCAAGCCTACCCCTCCGGCTGGGCTCAGCCGCGCAAGACCACTCGCGCGGGCGCCCCGTCAGCGCCTCTCAACTTCACCGGAAGCGCCATCAACTCATAATCTCCCGCCGATACATCGGTCAGATTCAACCCCTCGACAATCGCGACATTGGCCCGCAATAGAGTGTGGTGCACTGGATGTTCCTGGCTGCCGTACGGCTCGACGGAAAGGTAATCGATGCCGACGAATCTCACGCCGCGCGCCACGAGATACTCCGCGCCGTCGGCAACGATAGCGATAAATCCCTTGTCGAACTCACGGTCGCCGTGCGCCCAGTGTCGAGAGTTCTTCGTCTTGAACAACGCCCGCGTCACCCCGCGCAAATCACACTTCTCCAACGCAGCCCGATCGATGTGTCCCGGGATGTTTGTCAGATCGAAGACGCGACACGGCCCAATCAAAACCTCCAGCGGGATTTGATCGATCCCATGACCGTTTGGCTCGAAATGAAATGGCGCATCCATGTGAGTGCCCGTGTGCGCTCCCATCTCCAGCCGAGTCACGTTCGCCTCGTCGCCGCGGGCGATGCTCCGCGCCGGCTGCAGCGAGACCCCGGGGTCCTTCGGCCACGTCAGCATCCCATCAAACACCGGCACTGTCACATCGTAGAGTTTCATAGGCGAACCAATGCTAACGTAAGTTCTCGGCCTCAGCAACCCTCAGATGCGTTGCGCCACTGCCGCGACCCGTCCGTCGATAATGTCCATCAGGGCGGCGAGATCAAATTCACTGCCTGTTCGGCTGAGTCGTCCACAATCAAATCAGGAAAAACCGCGTAGTAAAACTCGTGATAGCGCAGGGAACGCTTCGGGAATACACGCACGTGCGTTCCGACAGGAAATTGTTTCCGTGCCGCTGCGAGCGTTTCCTTGACGAGCGGGTCGAGCACCATGGCATGTTGCTCAGCCAGCGTTTTCCCTCCAAAGCGCCGCCGGAGCTCGCCCGCATCGCGCGCGAAAACCCCGATCGAGACCACGGCCAGTCCAAACGTCGCCATCACAATCGCGGACTGCGCTGCACGCCACACCAATCGAATGCCACCGCGCCTCAGCTTGGGGGAAAACTTGGCGACTGTGACCACTGCCACGATCAGCCACACCCACGATAACGCCAACGGAAACGGCGAGATCGTAATCCCGAACAACTCCTCATCGCTGCGGCGATGCAGGCCGACCCAAAACATGCCCACCACCAGCAAAATCACGCCCGCCGCACTCCACCTCTGCCACTTCAAGCGACGCAACATCACAAAGCTTCCATGCCACAGCAAAGAAACCAGCAACAAGGCGGGCGCGAACAGATTCACCAAGACGCGATCCATCGTAGTCTTGAGCAGCGCCTCCAAATCCACCGCCGAACAAAGGTACACCGCGAACACCGCCACCGTCTCGATGACGAGCGAAACCACGAGCCACAGATTCTCGGTCCTGCGCAGGCGCCGGGCGCAAAAGACGAGCGTCACAACAAACAGCGGCCAGAAGAATGCGTAATTCCCATCGAGGAAGGCGAACTTGAAAAACTCCTTCGCCACCAAACCGGCCCTGAGCCACAAATGGGTCCCCGGAAAACCAAAATTAGTCAGCACCTGTTTCCCCAAGAAGAGCGAGCGCCACGGCAGCGACAGGATCGCACTAGCCACAAGCGACAGGAGAACCGGCCGCAGCGGCAGTTTGCGCCGTCCAGTCACAAGGAGTAACGCCAGGAATCCTCCGCCAATCCCAATCAACGCATCCTGTTTCACCCAAAACGCGAGTCCGCCAAAGATCGCCGCCAGCCGCAGCCAGCCCCGACGCTCGTGTCGGGGTTCGCGCAGCCAAGAAACAACTGCGCCGTAGAACACGACCAAGAACACCGCGAGCGGCAGGTCGGCGTACGTGATCTTGACCTGCTCCATCAACACCGGCACCGCGCACCACCACAACAGCCACACACCGCGAGCGCCTACCCGAAGAATGCCCAGCCACCACCACAAGATCGCCGCGCCCGCCGCGAAGAACGCCGCAAAGATGACTCGCGACGCTACGTCGTCAACCTGATTGATCCAGAAGAAGACGAACGCTTGGGCACTCGGCACGAGCGGCGGGTAATCAGGATGATGTGTCGTGTGCGGATCAAAGAGCGTCGGCGGCCAGGTCTTCGCGACGTACGCGACCTTCGCTCTAAGCGCCCACATCGACAGCGCATCGTAACCGTAAACCGGTCGCCCCCAAGACAACGCGAGCGCGAGGAGCACAAGAACAAGCGCCAGAAAAGTGGGCAAACTGAATTGAGGCCGCGACCACTTGCTCCTCAGTGTTGTGATCGCACCCGGAACTCCGAAGGCGATCATTGGAGCAAGCGCCAGCAACCGCGAAAACGACGTACCGAAAACAAACGCGATAAAGAGGACGGCGGTCTCCAAAAAGCACCCGATGCAAAAGCCGAGAGACAAACGGGCTGTCGGTGGAATCTGAGAGATCGGCGGCCAGAAGACCCGAAGAAGTCCGACTCCTGCAAGCGCAAGCGTCAGCGCAGCGGCGGCAGCCAGCAAGAAGTTCATCGCGCGGAAGTATAGCGAAAACCGACCTTACACAAGAAACAAACTTCGCATGCACAAAGCGGTGTCAGGTCTCATCATAAAACAATTGTTGTCTCAGCTTCCGGTTCACTTCACATAGGCGTCGTACACGCGGAGAAGTTCGGAGACGCTCCAGGCTTGCGCGAAACAGCCGACGGGCCGATGCGGCGGATCACCATCAAAAACTTCCGACACGGTGCCCAACCCGGCGTCTTCGAGATGATTGATCAGACCTTGGATGAGGCGGCCGATCTCCTTGCGCTGCGATTTGCCGTTGCCGTGAATCCGCGCGTGCGCGTCGCAGTACGGACCAATAAGCCAGGCCCAGACCGTGCCTTGATGGTAGGCGCAGTCGCGTTGCCAGTGATTGCCGGTGTACTTGCCGCAATACTTTTCATCTTTTGGAGACAGCGAACGCAGTCCGTACGGTGTCAACAGATGCTGGGTCACAACATCGAACACGGATTTCTGCTGCGCTTTGTCGAGCGGAGAGTACGGCAGGCTCACCGCGAAAACCTGGTTGGGGCGAATACTTGGGTCGCGGAAGTCGCCCTGAATCACGTCATAGAGATAGCCGCGCTCGCCGTTCCAGAATGCCTTGACGAAGCTGCCCGCCACCTGATCGGCCAGCTTCCGCAAGATGACCGCCGAATGAATGTTGTGGCTGAGCCTTTCCTCCATCTCGGCCAGCATCAGCAACGCGTTGAACCACAGCGCGTTGATCTCCACCGGCTTGCCGTGGCGCGGCGTCGGCACGTAGCCATCCACCTTGACGTCCATCCAAGTCAACTGCGTGCCCGGCGTGCCGGCCGTGATGAGACCGTCGCCATCGGCATAAATGTCGTAGCGCGTGCCTTCCCTGTAGTATTTGATCACTTCCCGGAGGGCGGGCAGCAACTGGAGCGCGCCCTCGTCGCCGCCGCCGGCCTTCCAATATTTCCAAACGGCTACCACGAACCACAGCGACGCATCCACCGCGTTATACCCAGGCGTCTCGCCGACTTCGGGAAAAACGTTGGGAATCATCCCGCGATCGATGTATTGAGCGAACGTCATCAGAATCTTCCGCGCGACATCGAATCGTTCCGTGGTCAGCGCCAGGCCCGGTAACGCGATCATCGTGTCCCGCCCCCAATCCGCGAACCACGGGAGACCCGCCAGGACCGTGAGACGATCTTTGCCCCGTCGCGCAATGAATGCATCGGCGGCGATGAGCAGCGTCTGACGCACCGTGTCCGGCTCGCGCTCAAACTGTTTGCGACGCAACCGTTCCCGGGCGACGAGATCCTGAGCGTTCACGCTGTCCTTCTTTTCGGTCGAGACAACGACATAGACGCTCTCGCCGATCGGAATGCGGAACGTCAACTCAAATGGGGTGAACAAATCCTCCTCAAAATCCAGACCGCGTTCTTGCTCGACCGGATAGGTGAAGCGATAGTACCAATCCGCTTTGAGATCGACGGCGTCGGGCTTGGCATAAAAATACAACCGCGGCAGTTTCTCGCAAGGCTGAACGGAAAGCACGCCGTCGGCGCGCTCGACCGCCATCTCGATGGAGTCATCGCGCTCGGCCAGTGAATTGTAATCGCGAAACGCCAACAGTGGACGCAGCTTCAGCTCAAGCGGACCGCGCGCGCGGAGGTTGCGGTAGCCAACGACGACCGTGTTCTCGCCGTGAATGAGGCAGACGCTCTTCTCAATTTCAAAATCCGCATTGGCATGGCGAAACGTCGGCCACGGGCGCAGACGGAATTCCGTTTGGATGTTGAATCCATGCGGATAGACGGTGCCGGGATAAAGATTCGTGCCCAGATGAGATTCCTGCCCGTCCACGAGGACGCGCTCTTCAAACTTGGAAAGCAACACGTGCCGCTCAACGGGCGGCCTGAGCGCCGCGACGAGCAGACCGTGCTGGCGTCGAGTATTTGCTCCGATGATGGTCGAACTGGCGAAACCGCCCAAGCCATTGGTTTCCAGCCACTCTTTGGAAAGCGCATGCTTCAGGTTCTGGCACTCAGACCGATCTAAAATCGTTCGCACGATGGACCTCGCCTCCAGCAAAGAGCTTACCTCCGTTCGGTTTTATACACCTTCGGCGCGTGCCCGAAAAGAAAATTTCGCTTGCTGCCCTGCAGCCGTTGCAGAATCAGGGCGCGAAGTCGTGGTGCGCAGTGCGCGTGATCCGCGCTGGAACGAAATACCCTGAGCCGGGCGGGGCTTCGGACGAACCACAGGCTGCAAACGGACCCGGGGTCGCTCTTGTAACGTGCGACGAGTCCTTGAAAACGTTTTCGTCCCACTCGTACGCCGCACCGACAAAAAATCTCGCGAGGGCTTTCTGGGGCGCCGGCGTTTTAATGGGTGAAAAGGCAATCAGTATGAATGACGAACAACTCAGAGCGCTGCTCAAGAAGTGGAACGATATCGAGCCGAAGGCCAATTTCGAGGCCAACGTCTGGCGGCGCATCCGTTTGGCCCGGACGGAAGAGCCCGGACGGATGACCGTGCTCGAACTGCTCCTCAAACGTTGGCTGTGGCGACCCGCGTTGGCCGTTGCTGCCGCCGTGGTGGTCAGCGTGATTGTCGGATCGTCGGCCGGTGTTCTGAGCGCACGCGGGACGGCGACCATCGCGCCCAGCGAACTGCAGTTCCTCGGATCTGGCACGCTGGCGGGCGGCTACGTCAAGGCGGGCACAGGAGGTAGATGATGAAACGAATTCTGGCGTTGGTGGCCGTCGTGGCGGTGGTTTCCGCTGGATTGTCCTTCGGGATGTCCCGCTGGCTGACCCGCCGGGGTCAACCGCAAGCGGTGGTAAACATCCACGATACCGCGTGGCTGAGCCACGAACTCAACCTGTCAGAAGCGCAAAGGCGCGACGTTGAGAAAATGGAGAAAGACTTCCAGTCGAGGCTCAACGCTTTGTGTGCGGCGCACTGCGCTGCGCGGTTCGCGCTCGGCGATGAATTGATGAAGTCCAAACCCGACCCGGAGAAGGCATGGGCCGACGTGGAGCGAATGAATCAAGACCAAGCCGAAGCCGAGCGGGCAACGTTGGAGCATATCCTGAAAGTACGGGCGCTCTTGACGGACGAACAAGCGCGACGGTACTCTGCAATCATTCACGATCAGGTGTGCACCATGCCTATGGGAACGCCATAGGCCGCGAGGGTGAGGCGGATGAATTCCATAAGGGGCCTTAACAACACCCGGTGCAAGGGTGACTATGTCGTCGTGGGAGCGGTTTGTAACCGCGACCGGCTTGCCCCGCGGGGGGATCGCGCTTGAAAAGCGCTCCCACAAAGGCCTTGTGCCGGCGCTTGATAACCCTGTCGGGCGCTCTCATGATCCCAACCGTCTGGATTCTCTGTCTCGCCACCTTGGTCACGTATGCCTGGGCCGAACCGCAAGAGATCGCTTCCAGTCTGACACTGGACAAGGTCGTGGCGGAAGCATTGCAGAACAATCCACAAATCCACGCGATGCGGGCGAAGTGGGAGGCGATGAAGGAGCGGCAGGTGCAGGAACGCACATTGCCGAATCCGATGTTGACCTACAGCGCGATGGATATGGTCAATGGTGGCAACTGGCCGAATACACAGGAGAAACGAGTCGGGGTAGAGCAGCCGTTCCCGTGGTTTGGCAAGCTCGGTTTGAAGGGCAAGGTCGCGGAGAAAGAAGCAGAGGCGATGCAGCGCGAGTACGAGGCGATGCAGCGCGAGGTCATCTCGATGGTGAAGGAAAGCTACTACGACCTCTATGCCGTGCAGCGCTCGCTTGCAATCACTCGCTCAGAAGAGGACGTGCTCAAGCAGATGCAGAAGATCGCCGAGACCAAGTACGCCACCGGCGAAGTCACGCAACAGGATGTGCTGAAGGCGCAAGCGGAGGTTTCGATGCTGAAGGCGCGCATTCTGGAATTGGAGCAGCAGGAGGTCGTGCTCAAAGCCAAGCTGAATCAACTGCTGAACCGGCGTGCTGATTCGCCCCTGGGACTGGCGGTGACCGAGCCGCAGCGCGGGTTCGACACAAATACCAAACAGTTATTTGAATTGGCGGAGAAGAATCGCGCCGAGATCAAAGGCGCGCAGGTGCAAATCCAACGCAACAGGTACGAGCGCGACTTGATGAAGAAGGGGTTTTTCCCCGACTACAGGCTTGGCGTGGAGTACCGCAATGTCGGCGTAGACTGGTCTGGTTTCACCCGCTCCGACGACATGCTGATGTTCACCATCGGGATTGATCTGCCGATCTGGCAGACGAAGTACCGCGCCGGCGTGCGCGAGGCCGAAAAGATGATCGAGTCCAGCCAAGCCGGGCTGGAAACGGTGGAAAAGCGGATCTCTTTTGATGTGCAAGATGCCGGCTTCAAGTTGTTGACCGCGCGCCGCACGTTTGATTTGTACAAGTTGTCCCTGATTCCCCAAGCTGAGGCGCGGTTCAGCGCCAGCGAGGCCGGCTATCGCACCGGCAAGACGGATTTCCTCGACTTACTGGAGAGCGAGCGTTTTCTGCTCAACGCCCGCGTGATGGCCGCCATGGCCGATGGGAACGTTGGCATGCAACTGGCCCGGCTCGAACGAGCGGTCGGAACAGATTTGAAACCGGCTGTGCAGCCGGAGGGAGAAAAGAAATGAAGCTGCGTGTATTCACCATCGCCATCGCACTGACCCTCGGGGTCGGGCTGGCCACTGTCACATTGATGGTCGGCTGCGGAAAGTCCGCGCAGTCACAGGCCAAGGCTGCGAAATATCACTGCCCCATGCATCCGACCGTTGTCTCGGACAAGCCCGGCGATTGCCCGATTTGCGGGATGCGCTTGGTGCCCATCGACGGTCGCGAGTCCCAAGCCGCCGCTGCCGCGCCCGCGCCGGCCACGCCGAAAAAGAAGATCATGTACCGCTCGACGATGAATCCGAACGAAGTGAGCGATAAACCGGGCAAGGACTCGATGGGCATGGACATGGTCCCATTCGAGGTCGAGGAAGGCGCGGAAAAGCCCACGGTACAAGGCCTGGCGACGGTCTCCATCACGCCCGCCACGCGTGAGCGGATGGGCTTGACGCTCGGAACGGTTGAGAAGAAGGCGCTGTTCCACGACGTGCGTACCTCGGCGCGGATCGTGGCGGACGAGACGCGGCTGTTCAGGGTGAACACCAAGATCGAGGGCTGGGTGGACAAACTGTTTGTCAACGTCACCGGCCAAGAGGTCAAGAAGGGCGATCCGCTGATGACGATTTACAGTCCGGACCTCGTTTCCGCTCAAGAGGAATACCTCATCGCGGCGAAGACCGAAGAAAAGCTGGCCGCCGCAACGTCGAACGACGCGTTTGCCGGCGCGCAGTCATTGCTGGCCGCGGCGCGGCGACGGCTGCAACTCTGGGACATCAGTAGTGAACAGATCGACCGCCTCGCCAAGACCGGCGAGATCGAAAAAAACCTGACACTGCAATCGCCGTCGAGCGGGTGGGTGACCGAGAAGAGCGTTCTGCCCGGTCAGAAGGTGATGCCCGGCGACCCGTTGCTGGTGGTGGCCGACCTGACGCGCGTCTGGGGCGACGCCGATATCTATCAATCCGACCTGCCGTACGTGAAGGTCGGCATGCCCGTCGAAATCACAATCCCGGACTGGGAAGGAAAGCCGTTCAAGGGGACGGTCACCTTCATCTCGCCGACGCTCTCACCAGAGACGCGCACCGTGAAGGCGCGTTTGGAAATTGAAAACGCCGAACTGCTGTTGAGACCTGAAATGTTTGCCAACGCCCATCTCATGTACCCGCTCGGCGAGACGCTGGCGATTCCTGAAGCCGCTGTCATGCGCACTGGCGACCGCACCTATGCCTTCAAGAACGCCGGCGAAGGCCGGCTGATCCCCGTCGAAATCCAGATCGGTCCGCGCGCCGACGGTTACTTTCAGTTACTCAGCGGCCTGAGCGAGGGTGACAAGGTCGTGACCTCGGCAAACTTCCTGGTGGACTCGGAGTCCTCGCTGAAGGCCGCATTGGATGCGATGGCGAGTCGCGCATCATCCACGGGTGAGCAAGCTGCCGGAGGGCACTAGCATTGATCCCGTCCTCGCAGTCTTCTGAGTCCTCCGAGCGCAAACTGACGCTGATCCAGAAGTGGATTTCGTTCGCGGCCCACAACCGAATGTTGGTCATCGCGCTGACGGCGGCGGCAGTGGCGTACTCGATCTACACGATAAAGAGCATTCGCCTCGACGCAATCCCGGACCTGAGCGACACGCAGGTCATCGTCTATACGAAGTGGGACCGCAGCCCGGACATTGTGGAAGACCAGGTCACGTACCCGATCATCACGGCGTTGCTCGGCGCGCCGAAGGTGAAGGCGATTCGCGGCTTCAGCGATTTCGGGTTCAGCTACGTGTACGTGATTTTCCAGGACGGCACGGACATTTACTGGGCGCGCAGCCGCGTGCTGGAATACCTGCAAAAAATCTCCGGTAACCTGCCGCCCGGCGTGAGACCGGAACTCGGACCGGACGCAACCGGCGTGGGCTGGGTGTTTGAGTACGCGTTGGTGGACAAATCGGGAAAACACAACCTCGCCGAGTTGCGCACGTTTCAGGACTGGTATTTGCGCTATGGACTGCAAAGCGTGCCGGGCGTGGCGGAGGTTGCGGGCATCGGCGGATTCCAGAAACAGTACCAGGTCACTATTGACCCCAACCGGCTGCAGACTTACGGGCTGTCAGTGATGGAGATCACTGAGGCGATTCGCAACAACAACAACGAGGTCGG
>Ga0187886_1001070_pt1 | contig 27000 bp, 26 predicted proteins | sample June2016WEW_20_1_FD_133001 | JGI IMG/M metagenome (GOLD analysis project Ga0187886, IMG submission 133001) | Peatland microbial communities from SPRUCE experiment site at the Marcell Experimental Forest, Minnesota, USA - June2016WEW_20_150 | ecosystem: Environmental > Terrestrial > Soil >...
GTGAGACCGGCAACGTCGTGGATGTTCAGCTTCTGCATGAGACTCTGCCGGTGCTTCTCGACGGTTTTGATGCTGATGCCCAGTTCACCTGCCACTTGTTTGTTGGGTTCGCCTTCGGCAATCAGTTGGAGCACCTCCGCCTCGCGCGAACTCAGGCGGGCGACTTTCTTCTTGAGCCGTCCTCCTCGACCAGGCGACTTCTGATTGCGATTGTCGAGGCGCTTGGCAATGGAGGGGCTGAAGAATGTGTTTCCTTTGTGCACTTCCCGAATCGCCTTGGACAGTTCGTGCGAGGATGTCTGTTTGAGCAGAAATCCTACCGCGCCCAACTCGGTTGCATGCTGGACGTACGCGTCATCGCTGTGCGCGGAGAGAATGAGCACCTTGGTGTCGGGAACGGCTTTGAGAATCTGACGGGTGGCTTCCAAACCATTGAGCAATGGCATCGCGATGTCCATCACGACCACGGCGGGACGAAGTTTCCTGGCCAGTGCCACCGCCTGGCGGCCGGTCTCCGCTTCGCCGACCACATTGAGATCGTCTTCGGCATCCAACAACCTCCGAAACCCCTCGCGGACAATCATGTGGTCTTCAGCCAGCAGGACGGTGATGCGTTTCATAGACATTAAACCCGGTTGCCCTTCGTGAACGGAATCTGTGCTCGGATGGTGGTTCCTTTGCCCGGCGCCGATTCGACGCCAAAGCTGCCGCCGACCATCTCCAGCCGCTCGCGCATGCCGATCAACCCCAAGCGTGTGTTCCGTTTGGAGTCCATGACGCGTTGCGCCTCAAAGGATTTGCCGTTGTCTTTTATTTCCATTCGAGCAGCGCCCGGGAGTTTCCGGATGCTCACGTCCACCCGGCTGGCTTGCGCATGACGGGCGACATTGGTCAGTGCTTCCTGGGCGACGCGATAGAGGACCGTTCGCTTGGCATTGTCCAATTTTTCAACCTCAGCAAAAACCGTCAGGCGAATGTGGATGCCCGCCTGTTTCGAAAAGCTTTTTACAAACGAATGAAGAGCGGGAATCAGCCCCAGGTCGTCCAACACCGCCGGGCGCAATTCTCGCGCGAACTGATGCACGATGTTCACCGACTTCTCCACCATCCGTTGTGTGCGGGTGATCTTTTTCTGGAGGCCTTTGGTGTTGACCGTGGCCTCCATTTTTAAGGCCGCCAGCCGCACATTGATGCCCGTCAAGGTCTGGGCGATTTCATCATGCAGCTCGCGGCTGATCCGCTTGCGTTCTTCCTCCTGCGCTACCAGGAGCTGGCGGGACAGAAGCCGCAATTGTTCCTGCAAGCGGTGCGACTGCTCCAGCAACTGGCTGTAGTGTTGCTCGCTTTTACGGAGGGACTCCTCCACCGACTTGCACCGGGCGGTTTCCTGTTTCAACTGCCGGTTCGAGTCGTCCAGATCTGCGCTGCGCCGGTTCAACGTCTCGATCATTTGATTCAAGCGGACGCTGGCCTCGCGCGCGGTGCGATGAGTCTTCTCGATCGGGGTGATGGCCTCGGCAAAAAAAGTTCCCGCCCGCCGGACCATCGCACCCCGGGTGCAGGGGGAGTAGCTCGGCAACACGAGGGCAATCAACGCTTGCTCGTGAATCCTGGCCAAGTCCAACGTCTCCAGCCCGGTGGCCATGGCCTGCCGGCCGAATCTTTGTGCCGTCTCTGAGCTTGCCTGTGAACCTTGTTCCAGGTGTTTTCGCAACGCCGCCTGATATCGTCGCGATAACCCGGTCAATTTACGCTTCATTATGGATGCCGAATTCACGAGCGAACCGACTCATGATTTTCACTGATTTTTCCACAAGCTGCTGCGTGCTGGCAATCTCTTTTTTAAGGCCCCCCGTGTTGACCGCGGCCGCCTTTTTCAACGTCAACAGCCGGACATTGATTCCCAACAAAGTCTGGGCGACTTCATCATGCAACTCGCGGCTGATCTTCTTTCGTTTGTCCTCCTGCGCCGATAGAATCTGGTGGGTCAAATGCTGCAAATATTCCTGCAGGCGACGGGACTTCTTCAACAACCGGGCGTAGTGTCCCGCGCTTTTCTTGAGGGCTTGCTCCACGGCCTTGCGCCGGACGATCCCCTGTTTCAAGGACCGGTTGGAGGCCGCCAGGTGCACCGTGCGCCGGCCCAGCGTGTTGTTCAGTTGATTCAGGCGGGCATTGGCCTTGAGCGCGGCGCGATGAGTCTTCTCGATCGGCGTGATGGCCTCGGCAAAAAAAATCCCCGCTCGCTTGATGATCCCATCTCTGCTGCTGGATGCTTCCAGTGTGGCGAGTGCTCCCTCGTGAATCCTGGCCACGTCCAACGTCTCCAGCCCGAGGGCCGCGGCCTGGCGTCCCAGTCCAAGCGCCGGCTGCAAGCTTGCCTGTGGCCCTTGCTTCAGGTGTTTTCGCAACGCCGCCACATAGCGTCGCGATAACCCGGTCAATTTTCGCTTCATAGTGTATCCCGCATTCATGCGCCACCACCAAGGCAGCCTCGGTTGTTGTCCCGCCCTCAGGGACGCCTGATCCCTCGTCGGCGAGCCACTAATCTTGTGTCAATGTCTGACAGTTGCTTCAATCTGTCGATGGGGTAAAACCCTACCTCGTTGGAATGGGCACTCCGTCGCGCCATAAATATTCGGAAGTGTGTAGTTAACGCAAATGGCCGGTGTCCGCGGGATGCGCGGTTACAACAAACCGTTGAACGTGCTTGCTCATTTTGTGGATGCGCGACGGCGTTTCTTCTCAGCGGGTCGGCGTCGAGTCAGGGTACGGGCCAAGAAACCTTTCACCATTAAAATGAATCATGTGCGTCGGAGACTCTGCGACCCAGACTTCTGTTTCCCAAGAAATTTGCCCGAGGTGCACGACCATTTCTTTGCGGGTGAGAAATGCCGTGACGTAAACCAGTCCAGCCTTTGACTTCGCGAATAAGCGTTTGAGTTCTTGATGTCGTTTCGGATTCACCGGCCCGTGCGAGGTGACTGCCTCGATCAACAGGAGCCAGTTTTTCTTTGTGTAATGGATGATGACATCGGGCATCTTGCCGTGCTCTTCCAGATGCACACCCAATTTGCTGAGTCCTCTTTTGTCAAAGCGGGCAAATTTCGTGTCGGCATCGCCAACGTAAAGAACGCGCCCGGCAGGCGCCCAGCACGCGTGCAATTTGGTGACGACGGCTCTGACGAGAGCGCGGCGTGCACGACGAGAAAACTTCACGGGAGCTGCATGCTCGATTCGCTTTGCGATACCGGCCTCAACAAAGGCTTCCAGAGTCTCACGGATGCTTTCGGCGTCGAATGGTAGGTTACGTCGCACGCTCGAATATCCTAATTTGGGTTATTCAAGTCAAGTCGTGCATTATGGGCGGGTGAGTAAAGCGAGCCAAACAGACGATTACGATTCATTCTGCGCGCTGCTCAAGAAGCTGCGCGAAGATAAAGGCTTAACCCAAGCCGAGTTGGCTGAGCGCCTCAAAGTTCCCCAGAGCTTCGTGAGCAAGTACGAAACCGGAGAGAGACGATTGGACTTTATTGAGACGGCACAAGTCTGCGGTGCGTTGGGATTGACCATTGAGAAGTTTGCAGCCGCGTACTCCAACTTCAGCAAGGCTGAGCGAGGCAGAAGTCGATGAGCAAACGGGACGAGATCGCAGAACACGATTTCCAGTCAGGTCAACGGACCGCCAAGAAAGCCGCCGACATCCTGGTTGCCAAGAAGACCGGTTTTATAATTCCGACAGCTCGGCAAAAGCAGAACCTGCTCGTTGCCTTCGCAAAGAAAGGCAAGGTCGTTTATGGGAAGGCGTTCGACATTGTTAAAGTAACCGGTTCAGTGAACTTGGACGACTTGGCGTCAGTGGAAGCCAATCTCCACCGAGTAACTGTCTTCGAAATAAAGTCCACGAAGAAGAATCTTCGATCTGACTTCTCGAAATTCTTTTTTGGCCTCACAGGCGCGGAGGTTCTGGTTGCGCAAAGCCTAAAGCGCCAGTTCAAGTTCGTGCTGGTGAACACCACAACGCGTCAGCACACGGAGATCGACTTGGCGCGGATTTTCGCCCGGGCGAAAGGAATCTACCCGACATGGAGCATCTCGTTCTGAGGTGCGGTCGCCCAAGGCTACGCGTTCAATTCCGCTTGCAGCAAGTCCGCTGCGCGAAAATCCACTACGCGACCTGTTGACGCTGACAGTCCCAAATGGTCGAGACGAGAGGGCAGCGCCTGAAGCTGCTGTTGAATCTCGTCGTCAACGCTATCTTCGACAATCCGAATGAACCGCTGTGCATCGTCCGGCAGGACTATTTTGTCATAAAGTGTTTCGTGATAGGCAACCATGTCTTCAGATTGGCCGCTCGACGTGAAGATTGTCACGGTCTGCGGCTTGATTCTCGTTTTGACGGCATGGATGACGACATTCTCCTGCAAGACATCGGCTTCATTGAAAGCAGCTTTTCGCGACTCGAAAACGTGCATGGACTTAATCGCCATCTCGTCCAAGAAAAACCTGCGAAACGGCGCGTGATATGGACCGTTGCAGAAACTGCGCGGCGTGATCGCCACCAACTCCCCGTCCTCCGCCAGCAGCTTCACCACGAGCCCGAGAAACGCCGTGTAAAGATTAACGACCGGCAATCCCACTCCCTCAAGATGCCTTCGTTCCACCGAATCCGTCGCGATCTTCCGGTAAGGCGGATTCAGAATTGCAGCATCGTAACGCTGGCGCTCTCCGGTAAAAAGGTCATCCCGCAACGCCAGACTTGCATCGGAGATGAAGTCCGTGCGGTGAATCACATGCGAGAAATAGACGCCGATTCCTGCAAGGTGTCTCGCGCAAAGTTCCAGCGTATCATCCAAGTGGACAGCAAGCGTCGAATCAATCTCGAAAGCATCCACATGAAGCGAAGTAGGCCGCTGGTCACTCTGGAGAATCCGCTCGACGACAGCCGCAGTCAACGACCCGATTCCGGCACCCGGATCGAGCAAACGAATTGAGGAACGATGCAGTGACAGCCTGTCTGCCATCAACTTTGCAACGAAATGCGGCGTTAGGACTTGCCCCAATTCGGCCCGCCTTTCTGGGTCAAGATGATCCGTCGCCGCCACCCTCGCTAGGTCAACGGTTTCACCTAAATCTACAAGTGCGACACTCGCAGCCATCGGTACGCAGTATGCCAAGGTGAGCCGGTCGGGGCAAGCTCTCCTTCGGCGAACCAGCCCGCGATTGAATGCCGGTACGTCTGCCGGTACGCCTGCGCCGCGATTCGCTCAGAAGGGTTGACTCTCGCGGTTCGACTTCAGCCACCGCCTGCTTGACGCCCGGTTTGCGTTACCGGGCCAGGGTTGTTGTTGGAGAAACTGGAGGGCGTCGTCGGCAAGCCGTCTATGGGGTATACACCCCATAGCGAAGGGCCAGCCCACGACTTAGCATGCTTCGTAATGGAAAACGTAACAACGCAACAAGGGAAGGGGTGATTGCATATGGCAAAGAAAAGCAGAGGCGGCAGGATGACTGCAGCTAAAAAGCGCGCGGCCAAGGGGCGTGGTGGAAAAGGGATGGTTAAGAACCGTCCAGCAGGTCGAAACATCATGAAGACTTAGTAACTGAATAACCATCCCACTTGGCTTTACGGCGAGCAGGTGATTGTAGACTGAGACAAGCGCTATGTTTGTAGGAATAACCGAAGTGGCAGGTGAGTTTCGGAATCCATTCATGCGTGCGATTGGCAGATTGGGGGAGATGGCTTGGACGCAGTGGGACGAGTTGCGGCATGCGGCGGCGGTGATTGGGACAGTCCTGTACGTCGGCGTTCGACCGCGGTCCTGGGTGCGCACGGTGCGGAACATGTTGGCGCGGCAGGTCCTGGCTATCGGAGTCGAACCGCTCGGGTTTGTCTGCGGGGTGGCGGTGTTTGTCGGTATTTCGGTGGTGGTGCAGCTCTCTTTCTGGGTCGGCGCAGCGGGACAATCACAACTGCTCGGGCCGCTGTTGGTGGCGGTCGTGGCGCGCGAACTCGGTCCGGTACTGACCAACATCGTGGTGATCGTGCGCAGCAGCAGTGCGATGGCGACAGAACTGGCCGTTCTCAAAATCAACGGGGACGTTCACGCCCTCGAAGCACAGGGGAGCGATCCGTTCCTGTATCTGGTGATGCCGCGCGTGCTGGGCGTGGCCGTGTCCACGTTTTGCCTGACGATCATCTTTATCCTGGTCGCGTTTGCGAGCGGTTATGTGTTCGCGGCATGGGTCGGAAAAGGCAGTGGCGATTTGCTGTTATTTACGGACACCGTGTCGAGCGCGGTTCGCCCCAACGACGTGTTCAGCATCCTCGCCAAGAGCATCCTGCCCGCCCTGTTTGCCGGTGCGTCCTGTTGCATTGGCGGGCTGGGCGTCGGCGGGTCGGTCACGGAAATCCCGCGGGCCACGCAACGGGCGCTCACCCGCTCCGTCGCGGGCCTGTTTGTGATCTCGGCGGTGGTGTCGCTGCTAACTTATCTGTAGCCATGAACGAAATGACGGACAAGGCGAACGAGGCACACTGATGGAAGAACGCTTCAAGTTTCGGCACGTCAACGCGATCACGGGCACGTTTGTCCTCGCCGTTGTCGCCGTGCTGATCGCCGCCATCGTGTGGACGAGTCACAGTCAGCGCTGGTTCAGAAGCAATGCCACGCTGCGGATCGTTCTGCCGGCGACCGGCGCGGCGGGCATCCGGCAAGGCTCGGAGGTGTACTTCCTGGGCACGCTCATGGGAACGGTCTCCGATGTCAGCGTCGATCCGACCGGGCGCATGGAGGCCCGGGTGAACATCCGCCGCGATTTCTTCCTGTTTGTGCGCGCGGACTCGTCGGCGGTCGTCAAACGGAAATTCGGCGTGATGGGCGATGCCTACTTTGAGATCACGCGCGGTCATGGCCAGCCGTTGCCCGAAAAGAATGCCTCCATCATCTGCAACGAGCTTCAGCCAAGCGCCTTGGAAGCCGCGCTGGAGGAGGTCCGCCGCGAGGCCGTGCCCGCGTTGAAGAAACTGAGCGCGGGCCTCGAGACGTGGACTGCGCTGGGCACGAACCTCGTCGCCGCGACGGAGCGCTTGGACAAACTGATTGTTCGCGTGGACGACATTGCCACTGACCTCCAGCAGGGCAAAGGCACGGCGGGCCGACTGCTGACAGATCCGACGGTCGCGGATGAGTTGGAGGAGTTGCTGGCCAAGGCCAACGCCTCGATGGACGAACTGAAGCTCATCTTGGGCAACGTTCAGCAAGCGAGCACGAATTTCCCGGCGATCGCCGGTTCGGTTAATCAGAGCGCCCAAGACCTGCCGGCGCTGGTGGCGCAGACGCAGCAGACCATGCACGAGATCGAACGGTTGGTCAGAGGGATGCAGCGGCACTGGCTGATCCGCAAGTACGTCGAGCAAGCCGATGCCGCAGCGACCAACAAAGCCGGCCGCGTGAAGAAGCCGTAAGCATGGCCATGGACCCCTGAACATCCAAGGTAGGGTTTTACCCCATAGCGAAGGGCCAGCCCATCGCGTAGCCTGCTTCCAACCCAAAGACGTAACAACAGAAAGAAGGAAGTCGAATGAAAGTAATGTATCCATTGGCGCTTGTAGTGGCTGTGGCCGCCCTGGTGGGCAGCAGCACGCCGTTGCGCGCGTCCGAGACGGATGACCGCATCGAAACCTCGTTCAAAAAGACCTACGTCTATAAGACGTATCTGAAGGACGAACACATCAAGATCAGCTCCAAGGATGGAGCCGTCACCTTGTCGGGCGACGTGTATAACGAAACCCACAAACCGATGGCCCAAGACGTCGCCGAGGCGTTGCCCGGGGTCAAGACCGTGGACAATCGTATCGAAGTCAAAGGCCCCGCCGAGAGCTCGGATACGTGGGTCAGCATGAAAGTGAAAACCGCGCTGGTGTTCCATCGCAACGTGAATGCCCACAAAACGGAGGTTTACGTGAAAGATGGCATCGTGACGCTGAAAGGCGAAGCCGCGAGCCAGGCCCAAAAGGAACTCACCACCGAATTCGCCAAAGACGTCGAAGGCGTCAAAGGCGTCAAGAACGAGATGACGGTGGCAGCAAACCCGGAAAAGCCGGGCGAAACCATGGGCGAAAAGATTGATGACGCTTCCATCACCGCCCAAGTGAAGATGACGTTGCTGTCGCATCGCTCGACCGGCGTCCTCCGGACCAAGGTGGAGACGAACGATGGCGTGGTCACGCTGGGTGGCAAAGCCCGGAACGCCGCCGAGAAGGATCTGGTTACCAAGCTCGTCGAGGACGTTCACGGTGTGAAGAGCGTGGTCAACAACATGACCATCGAAGAGCCCAAGAAAGAGTAACACAACCACAGGATCGCTGTTGGCTGGTGCAGGAGTGCACCAGCCGGCAACGAGCCTTGGTAATCCGAAAGGAAAGCAAACATGAAGACAGAACACTCAGGGATGATTGAGACGGTTAAAGATGGGATTGTTGCCGCGATCAAAGGGACGGGTGACATCGTCCAAGCGACGGTGGATACCATTACCAAAACGCTCGCCACAACGATCAAAGATACCGGCAAGGTGGGCACGTCCGTGACCGATGCCATTGCTGCAGTTGCGAGCGGCGCGATCCGCGGCGCAGTGCAGGTTGGCGCCGACCTGGGGCATGCCGCGAAAGGGATCATGGTCGGGGTACTGCGCGGCACCAAGGAGGCAGGCACGGAGGTCATGGATACCATCAGCCACACCGCCCATGTCACGATCCGAGACACGGCCGCGGTCGGCGGCGACCTTGAGGCCGCTGCCACCGGTCTTGTTGAAGGGGCGATCGCAGGCGCCAAGGAATTGGGAGTCAGCGCCGAGGACGCCGCGTCGGCGGCTGCCGATGGGGCGTTGAAAGCGGCTGGCAAGGTCGGTTCGACCGCAGTGGAGACGGTTCGCAAAGCGGTGACCAAGACCGCGCATGGCGCCAAGGTGGTGCTGAAACAGCCAAAGGCGGCCGTGTCCAAGAACAAGTAGACATCAATTCATTACTGGCTGGTGCGGGAGTTGTATGGGGCGCACTAGTCGGTAGTGAATTCAAAGCAAACCAAAAGGAGAATCATATGTTGTGGACAATAGCTGTCGTACTAATCGTTCTGTGGCTGCTGGGACTGGTGAGCAGTTACACGATGGGCGGAGTCATTCACGTTCTGCTGGTGATTGCCGTGATCATGATTCTGGTCAACATCATTCAGGGCCGAAAAGCGTCGTAAGAAGCGGTTAACTGATACAAGGAAACTGGAGATTCGAAATGAATACAAAAACCATTGCCGTCATCTTGATCGCTCTCGGCATCGTGGTGCTCGCTTACTCGGGCATCACTTTCAAGACTCCGGGAAAGCCCGTCGATTTCCTCGGAGTGCACATCGAGACCACCCACAGCCACTTTATCCCGCCAGTCGTCGGGGCGCTCGCGCTGGTCGGCGGAATCGTGTTGCTGGTCGTGAGCCCCAAAAAGGACTGAGTCAGGATAAAGATGGCCGACTGCGCGGACGTCATCAACATGCCGCTGGATTGCGGCATTCGTCTCGATCCGCAGTCCGTCCCTGCCCCGAAGGCTTTCGGGGTGAATGAAGCGCCGAATCTCTTCGGCAAGCCGACGCCCCGCGTTTCGTAGAAGCGCGGCTACAACGACCGAAGACGTTTGGGCAACCAGCCTTGAGAAGCTGCGGTGCGAGCTGTAGGAGCGCGCTTCTGCGCGCGACTGCTGCGAGGAGTCGCGGGCCTGACCACCTACGCGCCATAGCTTCCGGCCGTCGCAGCCAATGCTGCTTCCGCCTTCGCGTGAGTGCCGTAGCTTCGGCGGAGGCACTTGGCGGAGGAGGCTCGGCAGCGGCGCGAAAGGTCCTCCCGCCAAAGTCGGTTCAATACCTGAAATAAACTGAATTCGGCACTTGACGCACGTGGATTCGACAGGTATTTTTCGGTCGTACACAGTTGATCTGACGGTCTCCTAGGTCATCATCCCAAAGCACTGTTCAGGATATTTACCACCCAATGCGCTTGGTACGGTAATCGGCGTTATGACAGCATGAAATGGCTATTCAAGCTTGGCCTTACCGGCGGAATCGCCGCTGGAAAATCGGCCGTTGCAGCTCGCTGGCGGCAGGCCGACACGGCGGTGATTGAGACCGACAAACTGGCTCATCAGACGCTGGCGCAGGGAACGACGACCTACGACGAGATTGTCAAGGTGTTCGGCAAGGGGATTTTGAACGCAGACGGATCGATCAACCGGGCCGCGCTGGGCGAAATCGTTTTTGGAGATGAACAGAAGCGCCTGGTGTTGAATCAAATCGTTCATCCAGTCGTTCGCCAGATGTGGATGGAAGCCCTGGAAAAGCTGGAGCGCGAGGGGCGTGTCGCGGTCGCGCTGGTTTCGATCCCGTTGCTTTATGAAGTCGGAGTGGAAAACCAATTTGATTGCGTCGTGGCCGTCGGCTGCAGCGAGCAGACACAACTGGCGCGTCTGGCGGCAAAAGGATTGACCTCGACGCAGGCGCGCGCGCGGATCCGAGCGCAGTGGCCGATGCAGAAGAAGATGGACAAAGCAGATTTCGTGATTTTGAACGACGGCTCGTTCCGCGTGCTCGTGGAACAGGCCGACATCATTTGGGCAAACCTCAAGGAGAACTACCATGCCCCGAGCAAAAACTAAGACGACGGAACAGGCGGTCGAGACGCCGAACGAAACAGAAGTGAAGAACGGTTCCAGCGCCGGAAACGGTGAGGAGGCCGCCGCTGCGGTGGAAACAATCGATGCTCCAGCCGCGGTGGCGGAGAAGGAAGCCCCTTCGGAGCAGCGCGCTGCGGAACAACCGCCCGGTGAGATGCTCGATCTGAGCAAACTCCAGGAGATGTCCATGCCTGCGCTCCAGAAAATGGCGCGCACCATGGGAGTCGAAACCGTCGCCACGCTCAAGAAACACGAGATCATCCACCAGATTCTCAAGAAAAACGCCGAGCGCAACGGCACGATGTTCGGCGAGGGTGTGCTGGAAATCCTGCCTGACGGCTTCGGATTCCTGCGTTCGCCCAGCTACAATTATCTGCCCTGCCCCGAGGACATCTACGTGTCGCCCTCACAGATCCGACGGTTCGAGTTGCAGACGGGTGACGTTGTCTCCGGACAAGTGCGTCCGCCAAAGGACAAGGAGCGGTTCTTTGCCTTGTTGAAGGTGCAGGCGGTCAACCGGGAAAACCCCGAGAAAGCCAAGGAAAAGATCCAGTTCGACAACCTCACGCCGTACTTCCCGACCAAGCGATTCATCCTCGAAACGAGGCCGGAGGAGATCAACACGCGCGTGCTGGACTTGTTCTGCCCGATCGGCAAGGGCCAGCGCGGCCTGATCGTCGCGCCGCCGCGCACGGGCAAGACCATTCTGCTGCAGAAAATCGCCAATGCGATTCTGACCAACAATCCCGAAGCGATTGTGATCGTGCTGCTCATCGACGAGCGGCCCGAGGAAGTCACCGACTTCAAGCGCACCGTCGATGCCGAAATCATCAGTTCCACGTTCGACGAGCCGCCCGAGCGGCACGCGCAAGTCGCCGAGATGGTGCTGGAGAAAGCCAAACGCCTTGTCGAATTCAAGAAGGACGTCGTGATCCTGCTCGACTCGATCACGCGTCTGGCCCGCGCCTACAACACGTTGGCGCCGCACTCGGGCAAAATCCTGTCGGGCGGTGTGGACGCCAACGCGTTGCACAAGCCCAAGCGATTCTTCGGCTCGGCCCGCAACATCGAGGAAAGCGGCACGCTGACGATCATGGCCACGGCCCTGGTTGACACAGGCTCGCGCATGGACGAAGTCATCTTTGAGGAATTCAAGGGCACGGGCAACATGGAGCTGTGCCTAGACCGGCATTTGGTGGACAAGCGCATCTTCCCCGCGATTAACATCGAAAAGTCGGGGACGCGCAAAGAGGAGTTGCTCTATCATCCTGACGAGCTTGAGCGCATCTACATTCTGCGCAAGGCGCTGAGCGGTGTCCCGCCGATTGAAGCGATGGAATTGATCGTCGAGAAGCTCAAGAAGACCCAGTCCAACGCCGAGTTTCTGCTCTCGATGAAATTTTAACCCGTGCATTGCACGAGCTGCTTGCTGTGCGGACAAACTGTATCGTTGTGGGAGCGGCATTCTTGCCGCGACGATGCGCTCCTAGTTCACACAGGCTCGCAAGGACAAGTTTATGAACGATACGGCTCAACCATCATCCACCGAACAAGGAGACATCCCATGCGTAGACTGATTCAGATTCTAGGTTTTCTGGCGATCATGAGCACGGCGGCAGCCCAACCGACCCGCACCGAGGTGACCAACGCCACCACGCCGGCGGAGGATTCGAAACCGAACAGCGACACGGTGCCGGAGGTGTATGCGCTCAGCGGGCAATTCGAGCGGGTCTTGGTGCTGCGCTTCAAGAATCAAACCGACCTTCTTGCAGGTCTGGAGCGCATGGTGAAACAGCACAAGATCCGCAACGCCGTGATCCTGGCGGCAGCCGGATCGGTCCGGAGCTATCATTTCCACACGGTCAGCAATGGAACCTTCCCCTCCAAGAACATCTACGTGAAAAACCCCGCGGGCCCGGCCGACATCGTGAGCATGAACGGATATGTGATCGACGGCCGCGTTCATGCCCACCTCACCATGACCGACGCCGACAAGGCGTTCGGCGGGCACCTGGAGGCCGGTACCAGCGTGTTCACCTTCGCTGTCGTGACGGTCGGAGTTTTCAAGGACGGAATCGACCTAAGCCGTGTCGACGACAAGACCTATCGTTAGGCCGACTCGCACCACCGTGAATAAGACCGAAATGGTACTGGCATTCTGGGCTGTGTCATTGCAGTCATAGGCGCTTTTTGGGATTGGACAAATACTGGAGCGATGGTTGCAGCCGGTGCTGGAGGCACGACACAGCACTTGCCGGATAACGTATTTGCGTTACCGACCGTGGGGGTGTCATTGGCAGCTTTCGTCCTGATTTCAAGTTATCGGCGCGGGAAGGTTCGTGCGTGTTTCTGGGTTGCTTTGCCGGCACTTGGCATTTCAGTAATCACGATATTCATGGCGCTCACAGCGTGAATGTCTTTGTGATGAGACGTCGGCCTCCTATGAGGGATCGGACGTCAAGCACTAGCCTGACTCATTCATGAAGTTTTGCGCAACGAACTGCCCCTCACCTTGGTCCTCTCCCCGCATGCGGGGCGAGGAGATTTCCCCTCTCCCTTTCCAAGGGAGAGGGTCAGGGTGAGGGTTCGAGCTGTGACAGACTGTCGAGCTTTCAAGCGCATCGTGAATAAGTCAGGTTAGGTCTCCATCTTCACGAGTGTTCTATGTCTCGTCTCCAAGTATTTGTCGAACGGGATGCACGTGAGCAGACCTCCGACAACCCAACCCATAATCCACCAATGGCCTCCCCTCCACGTGTGGAACAACAGTGACAACGGAACTCCTCCCACCGCCGCACCGAGCAGAAGGAGCAGACAATACAACACGCTCACCTCGAACTTAGAGCGCCGACTGCAACTAGGGCAAAGGTGGCGACCAAAAGGCGACTTCCAATATCGACGCCAAGTCAGCGGAAGCTCATGCTCACAATAAGGACATTTCATACATTCATCAAAACCTAACAGCAATATTATGAAAAAGTCGACCGGCAGATTAGACTCCGCATAGTTGCGTGTCAACCCGTTGTGCGCCGGTTTCCTGACCGTGCACGGATCGCTTTAGCGGCGGCTGCACTGACTTGTTGTCGGCTGGACGGCGGCACGGTATAAACTGGGCGGCATGCGGATCATTGTGACAGGGCTGGTCGGGCAGTATGCGTTCGGCGGGGTGGCGTGGGATTACCTGCAGTATGTCGAGGGATTTCGCCTGCTCGGGCATGAGGTGTGGTATCTCGAAGACACGGAGACGTGGCCGTACGACCCGATCAAGAACACCGTCAGCGACGATTGCAGCTACAACGTCAAGTATCTCGGCGACGTGATGAACCGGCTCAGCCTCGGCGACCGCTGGATTTACCGCAACGCGCCCGACGGCAGTTACCATGGCGTTAGCGAGGCCGAGGCCAGGAAATTCTGCGCCAGCGCCGACGTTTACCTGAACGTGTCCGGCTGCGGCTGGTTGCGGCCGGAGTACGTCGCAATCCCCAGAAAGGTTTTTATCGATTCCGATCCGATGTTCACGCAGGTGGCGCTGGTGTCGGGCAACCAAGGCGTGATCGATCGCATCCACGCCCACGATTTTCATTTCACGTTCGCCGAGAACATCGGAGCGCCTGATTGCCGTGTGCCGATGGCAGGATTGAAATGGATTCCGACGCGCCAGCCGATCGTGCTGGATTGGTGGCCGTTTGTGGGAGCGGCGTCCCCGCCGCGACCGGGCCAGAATCGCGGCGGGGACGCCGCTCCCACGGAAGATGTCCGCGATGTATTCACCACGGTGATGAACTGGGTTTCTTACAAGGGCTGCGAGTACGGCGGAGAGACCTGGGGACAAAAAGATGTCGAGTTCATGAAGTTTATTGACCTGCCTCAGAAGACGACGCAGAAGTTTGAGATCGCGATGGGCATGGGGCCGGGCATGAAGCGGCCGACAGAACTCCTCCAACAAAAAGGCTGGCGGATCATCGAGCCGAGCGAGCATCTCCCTGATCCGTGGACCTACCGCGATTACTTGGGCAACTCCAAGGGCGAATGGAGCGTGGCCAAGGAAGGCTACGTCAAATCGCGCAGCGGCTGGTTCAGTTGCCGCAGCGCGTGTTATCTGGCGCTCGGGCGACCCTGCGTGTTGCAGGACACAGACTGGAGCAAGATTTATCCGACCGGCAACGGGCTTTTTGCGTTCAGCACGGCGGAAGAAGCGATCGCGGGCATCGATCACATCAATGCCGATTACGCGAGGCACAGTGCCGCAGCCCGCGGAATAGCCGAGCAGATGTTTGACGCGCGCAAGGTGTTGGGGGCGATGCTGGAGCGCGTCGGCGTATGAGCAAGCCGGTGGCCATTGTCGCCGGTTATCTGGTGCGCTACCCGCTGGGCGGCCATGTGCTTTCCCAGCTCCATTTTCTCGTCGGGTTGCAGAGGCTTGGCTACGAGGTGGTGTTCGCCGAGCAGTACGGATGGCCGTCCTCGTGTTATGACCCGCGCACCAACAGCTCGACCAATGATCCGACCTACGGCATCGCCGAGCTGCGCCGCGCGTTCGAAAAGATCGGCGTGAACCGATGGTGCTACGTGGACGCGGACGGCAATTACCACGGCATGTCGCGCGAGGAATTGGGACGCGTTTGCTGCGACGCCGATTTCCTGCTCAGCGTAGCGGCCGTGACCTGGCTGGATCAGTTTCGCGACTGCAAGAAGCGCATCTTTTGGGATGCCGATCCCGGCTTCACGCAGTTCGGCATGCCTGCCACGCCTGCGCCGTCCTGCGACGGCTACGCCTCGCCGTACGATTTTCAATTTCATTTCACCATCGGCGAGCGCATCGGCAAGGTGGATTGCCCGATCCCGACGCACGGCCTGAACTGGCGTCCAACCCGCTGGCCGATGGCGCTGGAGTTGGTGACGCCGCGGTTTACACCGGAGGCGAAGTTCTTCACGACAATCATGAGCTGGAGCGCGCGCAAACCGGTCATTTACAATGGCGAGGAGTACGGGCAGAAGGACGTCGAGTTCATACGGATCTTCGATTTGCCCAAGCGGGTCGGGCCAATGTTTGAAATCGCCCTGGCCGGGCCGAACGCTCCGCGCGAGCAAATCGCCGCCGCCGGTTGGCGCATCGCCAATCCGCTCAAGGTAACGGCCACGCCGTGGACGTACCTCGAGTACATCGCGCAATCGCGCGGCGAATTCAGCGTGGCGGTGAACCTGGAAGTCAAGGCGCGCAGCGGCTGGTTCAGCGACCGCACGGCGGTTTATCTCGCGTCAGGCAAACCCGCCATCGTTCAAGACACAGGCTTCAGCGAAATCATCCCGTGCGGCGAAGGCCTGTTTGCCTTCAGCGCCGAGGACGACGTGGTCGAGGCGGTGGAGAAGATCAACTCCGACTACGCAAAACATTGTCGCGCCGCACGCGCGGTCGTAGTGGATTACTTCGATTCGGACAAGGCGCTGGCTGCCCTGCTGCGCGCCTGCGATCTGCCCGTGCCTGCAGATTCAGGCCGCCACAGACAGAAACTATAGGGGCCAAAGCGGACGATTTCCCGGTGGCCTGGCGGCAGCGCCGCGAGTAATTCCGCCGCTCCTTGCGCTTCCTGCCAGATGACACCGCCAATGGCGCGGTTGGTCGCCAGATAAGGCTGCCAGTCGGCGTACGCGGTCTTCTGAAAGGCCATCTCTTTGCGGGCGTAATACTGCAGTTGCGGCGAGATCCACGGGAAATTGCAGATGATCATTGCGTCGTCGGGACACGCCCGCGCAATCGTTCGGCCAAGAGACGGGATCAGGTCTTCGGGCTCAGGTTCGCCCCATTCGAGGAGGTAATAACGGTGGTGATACACGCGCGACTGCGCATAACCCCATCCGCACAGCCCGACAACAGCAGCGACCAGCAAGCAATGCGCCACAACGTGCGTACGTTTCGAACTCCACCGCTGTTGCACACAGCCCAGCAAACCATCCAACGCAACGCCGCCCATGATCGCCACGGGCAGAACAAAGTAGAAGCTCGCGTACTCATGCGTGTACGAGACGTTCCTCCACACAACCAGATAAATTGTCTGCATGCTGAACAAGTTCAGGGCAGCCCAGCCAAGCCACCGAAGGCCGTCCGAGGTCAGCCGTTTTCGCCAGCACATCGCCGCGCCCGCAATCGCCAGAATCCACAGCGGCCACAAAATCCCGCGCGTCAGAAACCGGCCCTGTCGGACGAACCACTCCGCTGCCGTGAACGTCGCCCCGCTTTCTCTCGTCAGCCCGGGGTCTGCGCTGAGCCGAAACGCAAACTGACCGAGCGCATCCCGCCAACCGTCGGGGCGCACCAGCCGAATGTGCAACAGAAACAGCATGGCTGAAGCCAGTGCGATTGCGGTGAGCATGCCCGACGCGCGCCAATCGGGCGGTCGTCGGGCCAGCAGCATTGCGGCGAGGACCACAGCCAGGATGTACATCGGCCATTCCGTCCACAGCCCGAGCGCTACGAGGCCAAGCGCCGCTGCAAGGTACGCGCTGCTGGCGGTCAGTTGCCAACGGCGGAGGCACCACAACGCGCCCAACATCCACACCGCCATCAGCGGCTCGAAATTGACCATCTGGCCGAAGTACAACTCCGTCGGGCAGGCGGCAAACACAGCAACCGCGAGCGTGGCCGCGCGCGGTCCGGCGGCTTCCCGCACGAGCAGCCACAGCAACATCGCGCCGACGACTGAGAAACTGACCGGCAGGAGGCGGGCGACCCACTCGTGTTCGCCGAGCACGGCAAAAAGCGCCGCCAAAATCAAGGACAGCAGGGGCGGATGATGAACGTAGTACGCCTCCGGCGGGATCGGTGGCGGCCCGAAATGGTTCCAAGCAGATGCGCCCAGCGTGCTGCGCAGTCCCGCGAGCAGGTGATTGTGCGCCGCCTGAGACCACAGGAAGCCATTCCAGTCGTGATGGCCCGTCCACGGGCGGTTGATGTGCAGCGACAGCACGGCCGCCTGCCAGACAAGCAGCGCAAGAAGCAATGCGTTCCAAAACCAGGTGCTACGCGGGCTTTTCAAACTTTTTCGGAGCCGTGAGCTTGGTGAGTCCCATCTGCTGCGCCGTCACATCCAAGAGGGCAATCGCCAACCGCAACGTGCGATGCGAGCGCAAATGCAGGTACGCCGCCACCAGCACCACCAGCAACCACGCCGATAGCGCCCACAAGGCATGCTGTGCCACCACGAGGAAGAGCGCCACCAGCGCGACGTCAGTCCACAGCAGCACTTTCGCCAGCAGTGTCCAGCGGGCGCACAATCGCGCCCGCAGCAATCGCTTGTCGCCGCCATGGTTTTCGCAAACGGTGTTGACGACAGCCTTGGTGAAGCGGTCGCCGTGAATCGTCACGTCATGCTCGTCCCAACCGCTATCGGCGCTGGCCTGCCACTGGTCGCGCTCCAGAACCTCCAAAAGCTTCTGCAAAAAAGCAACGCGTTCGATCCCCTGCTCGTTCCAGTAATTGACCGTGTGAATGCTCGACACGCCGTCGTACTGCTCGGCCAACTCTCTCACCGTCGCGTGCGCCGTCGTCGGCGTCTCCGATCGGCGCAATCGATGCGCGTACCTTGGCCAACCGCGCACGATCGGCTGAAGCAAATACAATCCGGTGACGAGCGGCCGCGACCAGATGCGCCGTTGCCAGGGAGGCAGATCGACGCGCGCGGCAGCCAGCGCCGCCGCACTCAGGCTCGCCAGGAGCGTTAGTGCCGGCAGTGGCCAGAGCGCCGGCCACATCATCGCCAGCAAAACCCCGCCCAACGTAAACAACACGTGCCATTCCAGGCTGGTCAGGATCGGCAGCAATCCGGCTGGTTCGGGAGTGTAGAGTGTTTGAAACAGGCCGCTGCCGAAGATGCCGTGATAAATCACGAACCGCCCGAACGCGCCCGCCGCCCGCGTCGGATTGTAAATCCGACCGTGCCAGCGCATGCCGCCGAGGCTGTTGAAGTATTCAGGATGTTTGTAGCGCAGCAGCGCCTCGGCCACGCCGTAGCCGCGCTGCTGTTTCAAGTAGGCGGCGAAGGTGTTGCGGCGGTAATGCCAGACGAAACCGGCGTGCGAAAAGGTGATCTTGTATCCGCGTTGCAGCAGCCGCCAGCAAACGTCCACGTCGTCGCCCGCCGCGCGGTATTGCGGATCGAATCCTTCGATCCCCTCGAGCGACCACTTCCAGAACATCATGTTGCAGCCGGGGATGTGCTCCGCGTTGCGGTCATCGAGCATGACGTGCGCTGGGCCGCCGGGCGAAACCGCCACGGCGCCCGCAATCCAGTCGTCCTCCGCCGGAGGAAAGTTGTGACCGCCAATGGCGGCGGCGTCTGTCTTCAGCAGGTCGCCAACGAGATAGTAAAGCCAGTCTTCGTCAGCGCGACAATCGCTGTCGGTAAAAGCGATCAAGTCGCCCTCAGCCGCCGCAATGCCTGTGTTGCGGGCGGCACTCAAGCCAAGGTTGGGCTGATGAATCGTTCGCACTGAAGGGTAATGCGAGGCAATCTTCGCCGTGTCGTCGGTCGAGCCGTCATCGACGAGGATGATCTCGTAGTTGGGATAATTCAGATGCGTCAGCGAATTCAGGCACGCGGGCAGAGTCCGCCCGCCGTTGTAGCTCGCCACCACGACGCTTACCTTTGGGTAATCCGGCAACGGAAAGTGCGGGGCGCGCTTGTACTGCTCGGCAATCGCGTGATACGAACGGCGTGGCTGCCGTTCGCGGTCGGTCAACCCGAAGAACCAGTTTTCAATTTGGTGACCACCCGTGTGCCAATCGTCGGTGAAGGCAAAAATGAACGTACCGGCCAGCCCGGCGCGGAAGGCGATCTCGATGTGGCTGCTCAGAATCTGCGCCTTGCGTTCTTCGCTCTCGCGGATCGAGTCGATGCCGAACTCCGCGAGCACCAGCGGTTTGTCGCCCGCAATGCTTTGGAGTCGATCCAGATAGTTTGAGAACGGCCGCTGCTCGTGCAGGTAAACGTTAAAGCTGACAAAGTCCAGACTGCTGGGGCGGAGGAACTCCGTGGGCGGGAAATTGACGAAGGTGACCAGCCGTTGCGGATCGATTCGTTTCACGATGGCCGCCAGGTCGTCGATGAAGCTTTCGATCCGGCGCGCGCCGTACCAGCGCGCAATGTCCGGCGGAATCTCGTTGGCCAGCACCAGCGCGAACACCGCCGGATGGCCCGCCACCGTTTCCGCCGCTTGGCGCACGGCGCGTCGGGCGTTTTCCATCGTCTCGGGGTCATCGAGGAAACAGGTGTGCTTGGACCAGACGCAATCAATCAGTACCTTCAGCCCATGCTGCTGCGCTAAATCCAAGAACCAGCGCGGCGGCACGTGGTAAACGCGGACGCAATTGGCATTGAGTTGCTTGATCAACTCGAAGTCCCACTCCACCTGCTCCGGCTTGGGGAACGTGCACCCGGACGCATCGGGCTTGAACGTGCCGTAGGTGACGCCTTTCGGGTAAAACTTCTGTGCCCCGATGCGAAAGAACTTTCCGTCCGTCAGCACCCGCTTGGCGGGGACAGCAGCCTGCGGGGATACGCTGCTTACGCCACCTTCGTTGACGGCTTTGGCCGTAACAAGGGGCGCTGGCGCTTCGATGATTTGGGGTCCTGGCACAAAATCCTCGCCTTCGAGAATGGTTCCTCGGCTTGGCAACTTGCTGACAATACCTGTAGCAAGAAATCGCTCCATCGTCAATCCAAGTCCGGCTTCATGTCCTCCGAGGTGTAATCGCACCGATAGACGTATCCAGCGCGCACTTATTCAAGTGGTCACACCCGAAATAGGTACGGCCGGCTGCTCGGTGAGATGTAGCCGCGGCTCATCGACGCCAGTATGCACCGTGTGGGCAAGCCAATGGGTTCAAGGTTTCAACAAACAACATTCGGAGCGACTAATGTGCGAGATCGAACCTCACAGTCTCTGCCCGCTCCAGTTCTGGCTTGCGAGACTGGCGGGCAACGAGTATTGTGCGCTACGAGGTCGGTGATGAGAAAGGGAATTGTTCTAGCTGTGCTGTTGTGTGTAAGCTTCACTTCTGCCCTTCGGGCACAGACTTTTCAAAATCTCGATTTCGAGTCGGCTAACGTCAGCAATTTGCCTCCCGATTACGAGGAATTTGTGTCCGTTTCGGATGGACTTCCCGGCTGGTCAGCGTACATCGGCACGAAACAACTCACCCAAGTAGGGCATAACGCCATTACACTGGGCGATGCCAACGTCGGCATTATGGGGCCTCAGTATTCGTTCGGTTACCAGCCGCTTGAGGGGACCTACACAGCAATCCTCCAAGCTGGAGGCACTCAAAACGAAGGAGCACAGCCAGCAAGCATCGCCCAGACGGGTCTGATCCCCGTTTGGGCGAATTCTCTCCAGTTTGAAGCCAGGTTGTTTTATACGAATGACCTGACTGTTACGGTTGGTAGTCAAAATACAACGGTATTTCCACTTGGCTCCGGCTTCTTCGGCTGTGATATTTCCTCGTTTGCGGGCTCTGTTGAAGAAATGAGATTCACGATAGGTACCGCTCACGGTAGCGCCCCATGCGATCTTGACGCGATCTCGTTCGCCGCCCAGCCGATCCCTGAACCGAGTGGTTTGAGTTTACTGGTGATTGGAGTTGTGGCGCTTGGCTGTTGGCGCGTGACTTATCGCAAGACCGCGTGAAAACAGCGGGCAACGAGTATTGTCCTGTTCGAGGTGATGGATGAGGAAAGGGATTGTTTGCTCCTTCGTGTTGTATGTGAGTTGCACTTCCGTTCTGTGGGCGTCGGGCACCTTCACAAATTTAGACTTTGAGTCGGCAACGTTGGTCCCAATTTCTGGCGATCCTCATAACGGTGTTTACCTCAGCGAGGCGTTGCCCGGTTGGAATGGGTTTTCGGGAACCAATCAACTGGACTGGATTTTGTACGACAACGCTTTCTTGGATTCCACAGGTATCGCCCTTTGGAGTTCCAGCGGCGCGTTTCCGGTCATTCAAGGGAACTACACTCTTTCTCTCGAAGCAGGTCTTCAACTCGGCAGTTCTTCGATATCCGCTGATGCATCACTCTCCCAAACCGGATTGGTTCCGGTAGGTACAAAGTCGCTGAGTTTTCTTGCAAATGCCTTCGGTCCATTCGCAGTATCCTTGGGAGGTTCAAGTCTCAACTTGGTTTCTTCTCCGGTGACCGGTCAAAACTATAGTCTATACGAAGCCGATATTTCATCATTTGCAGGGCAAGCGGCTGAGTTAACGTTTACGGTGTTCGCCCAGAATCCGTACGAGGGCCAACTCCATGGATTGACCTTGGATTCCATCGAGTTCTCGCCTGACCCGATTCCTGAACCGAGTGGTTTGAGTTTACTGGTGATCGGAGTCGCGGCGCTTGGCTTGTGGCGTTTGACCTACCGCCGGGCCGCGTGAAAACTTCCGGGCAACGAGTATTGTCCCTTGCGAGGTCGGTGATGAGGAAAGGGTTAGTTTATTCTTTGGTGTTGTACCTGAGTTGCACGTCCGGCCTATTGCGTCAGACCTTTCAAAATCTCGATTTTGAAGATGCCGACCTCGCGCCAGTTCAGTATGGAGGCTTCGTGCCGATTACGGACGCGATTCCACACTGGACGGGCTATCTCGGCACCAATCAAGTCACTCAAGTGTTGCAGAATAACTCCACACTCGGAGATGCCAGCATCGATATCTTTGGCCCGGATTGGCCCTATGGTGGTATCATCCAAGGCCAATATACTGCGCTTCTCCAATGCGGGGGTAACCCATTTACCCGCGACTCATCAGACCTCCTCGATGCTTCCCTGGCCCAAGTCGGTTTGGTTCCGGTGAGTGCCAAGTCCATTCAGTTGGAAGTGTTCCCGTGGTTGGGAGCCAGTTTTGCCGTGAGCTTCGACGGACAAGCCATCCCGTTGTCACCCGTTGGGAGCGGCCCGAGCTATACACTATATGGACAGACCGGGGTCTGATCTATCTATTCTCCATTTGACGATGTTAGCCGGTACGTGAGCGCGAAGCGGAGATTGGGTCGGTATTCCCCAGGACGGGCGATGACGTGACGACGGCATACATCGGATACCGATGTATCGCTGAGTTGCCCCTGTGCCGATCACTCCTGCTCGGCTTTCTTGGCGGCTTGGGCTTCGGCGATGACCTTCTGGGCGATGTGCTGCGGGACCTGTTCGTAGTGCGAGAACTCCAGTTCGAAGCTTCCGCGGCCGCCCGTCATCGAACGGAGTTCACTGGAGTACTTGAAAACCTCGGCCTGCGGCACCTGCGCCTTGATGGCTTGCAGGCCATCGGCCGGTTCGACGGTCGTGATGCGGCCGCGACGGTGGTTGAGGTCGCCGGTGATGTCGCCCATGTATTGATCGGGCACATAGACGGTGACGTTCATGATCGGCTCGAGCAACACGGGCCGCGCCTTGCTCATCGCGTCCTTGAACGCGTGCAGGCCGGCGATCTTGAAGCTGATTTCGCTGGAGTCCACGTCGTGATAGGAGCCGTCATAGACAATCGCCCGCACGTCCACGACGGGATAGCCGGCCACCACGCCGCCCAGCATCGCTTCCACGCAGCCCTTTTCGACGGCCGGGATGAAGTTGCGCGGGATCGCGCCGCCGACCACCTCGTCCACGTACTCGAATCCCTTGCCGCGTTCCTGCGGCTCGACCTTGACGTACGCTTCGCCATACTGGCCGCGACCGCCGGACTGTTTCTTGTGTTTGTAATGGCCGTCGCCGCGCCCCGTGATGGTTTCCTTGTAATCGACCTTCGGCGTGCTGAGATCCACGTTGACGCCGAGTCTGCGTTTCAGGTTGTCCACCACGACCGCCAGATGCATGTCACCCATGCCCGAGATGACCAACTCCTTGGTGTTGGGATTGCGTTCCATGTGAAACGTGGCGTCTTCTTCGATCAACCGATGCAAGGCGAGGCTGATCTTTTCCTCGTCCTTCTGCGTGTGCGGATGAACCGCAAAACTCATCACCGGCCGCGGGAACCGGATCGGCGGGAAAGTGATTTTTCGCGACGGATCGCACAGCGTGTTGTTGATGTGCGTGTCCTTGAGTTTGGCCAGCGCAACGATCTCGCCCGGGCCCGCGTCGGCGACGACCGTTTGGGTCCTGCCCTGCAGCCGCAACAGTTGCGGCACGCGTTCCTTGCCGCCGCGCGTCGCGTTCAACACATCCAGGTCGGCCCGCAACGTCCCTGAGTACACCCGCACGTAGGCCAGATGACCGGCGTACGGATCGACTGTCGCCTTGAAGACAAATCCACTGAACGGCGCGTCGGCCTTGGGCTCAATCTTTTCGCCGTTTTCGGATGATACGGGTCCGCGGTCAATCGGCGACGGAAGCAACGCCGTGACGCCGTCAAGCAATTGGCGCAACCCAATTTCCTTCTCGGCGCAACCGCAGTAAATCGGGACCGTTGCGCCGCGGGCCACGCCGACGCGCGTGCCATTGGTGATTTCGTCAACGGTGAGCTTCTGTCCGCCGAGGTATTCTTCCAGCAGCTTGTCGTCTTGCTCAGCGGCGGCTTCTTCCAGGCTGTCGTGGGCGCTCTTGAATTGGTCGCGCAATTCGGCAGGCACTTCCGCTTCGGGCGTCGTGCGCAGGTTCACAACCTTTGAAAAGCCCGCCTCCTTGCCGACCGGTAGCTCAAACGGAATGCAGTTCTTGCCGAAGGCGCCCCTGATCTGTTCGATGCAGCGGAAGAAATCGCTGTTTTCCTTGTTCAGCTTGCTGACAAAGATCAGACGCGGCTTTTGCATCTCGTCGAGCAGTTTCCAAATGCGCCTCGTTCCGATTTCGACGCCGTTGACGCCATCGACGACAACGATGGCCGCATCGGCGGCACGGATTGCCGCCATCGTGTCGCCGTAGAAATCGGCGACGCCGGGCGTGTCGAGCAAGTAAACCTGATAATCCTGCCATTTGCAGTGCAGCGGTTTGGCGTGAATCGTGATTTTACGCTCGATTTCGTCGGGCAAACAATCGGCGACGCTGGTGCCGTTGGCCACGCGCCCGTGGGTGGGCACGGCTTTGGCCATGAACAGCGTGCTGTCGATGAGTGAAGTTTTACCACTGGAAGCGTGGCCGACGACAGCCACGGCACGAACTTTCGAGGCATCAAAAGGCATAGGAAATCTCCGGAAAACATTCCCGCTTCAGAACTTCGTTCTTCTCGCGCGCAACGCGAGTGCAGCGATTTTCCCAGAAAGCTGAAGCGAATCAAGTAAAAAGCCCGGTTTGAGGCAAGGACGAATTGGCTCTAACTAAATGTTACCGGGGAAGGGAAAGGGTGTGCGGGGGGAAGGGGTCGTTGACTCATAATGCAGGTTACCGAAAGGAACCTGCATTATGGGGACAAATCCCAAACACGAATATCCCGCCACGGCGGAACCATCCGTGCCCGCTATCAACACGTGGGCCGCCAGTTCAGATCCAAAATCCTCGATGAGTTCTGCGCAGTCTGCGGCTATCATCGCAAGCACGCCATCCGCCACGCCCGCCTCACCGTTCGACTGCGAACGTGATGTCTTTCTTCTCGTCGCCTCCATCGTCCTGGCCATCCTCGCCGACGCTGTACACAACGTAGCCCTTCGTCAGCTTCTTATACCGCAGTCCCGCCGAGGCGGGATCGAATGGATCGGTCGGCACCGTCTCCAGGCAGGTCGGGGCCAACATTGCCAGAGTCTCAGGAGGCTGGTCGTGCGCGAGGCGATACCGTTCGGTGGCGATAGCGATCTGCGCGGCGCGCAAGCGGGCCGTCATTGAGGCGTCTTTCAGAATGAGGTCCGAGCCGTTCATACCCCGCAGCCATTGTCCCGTGAATACATGAGATCGCGGCAACTGCCGAACAGCGCTTTGCAGGGTGCGCGCGACGGCAATCCGCTCGGGAAAGTCCGCTCGCGCCGCCTCGATGTACCGATCCATCAACTGCAGGTAACGCAGTTCGTCCCATTGCAGCAGGCCGGAGGCGTCGTAGAGACAGGCAGACGAACTGAAGAACACCGTCAGTTTGATGACCAGTCGCTGCCACCAGTGCCAATTGCGCCCGAGACGCATTCGCCACACGTCAGCCATGCCGCCCATCAATTCGAAACTGTAAACGCCGATGCAGCGTTGGCCGATGAAAGCGCGCGACAGACTGTACGAGTTGTTCGCCTGCTGCAGCGCCTCGCTCAGACTGCCCAGTTGTGAATCGGTCGGGGTCACCTTGTTGAGGACTTGCTGGAAGCTGGCCACGGCAACGCGCTGACACTCAAGGCGCGCCAGATAAGAGCGCACCAGCGGTTCGGCCGCCAGGGAGCGCGCGAGACCCAGCAGCGAATCCACCGAGCGGGCGGCCAGCGCCGGATTCTCGTTCTCAGCGTAGCCGACGGCCTCCAATTCCAGCAAATACGCGCTGCGGTGCAGGTTCACCAGATGCGGATAGGGCAACAGGGAAAGTCTTTCCAGATTCAGCGGATAGCGGCTCCGCTTGGTGGATGCAGCCTCGTGCAAGAGGGCCATGGCCTCCGCGTTGCTGGCCAGCAAACTCGTCATGGCCTGCTTTATGGCGTCAGACAGCGGCGTGGTGTGCGGAGTGAGGCCGGCCAGATCGACGCGAGGCGATGATGGCGGATCCGTTCCGTTTGCCAATCGGGTGAAGGCCACGCCGAACGCGTCCGCGCCGTTCCCGCCCGCGAGCACTTGCGGATACCATTTGTCCAACTCCGCCAGCGTGACGGGGTAGCCTTGCTCGCGGATCGCCTCCAGCTTCGACGCCAGCGCCCGTTCCATGGCGTATCGATACGCCGCAAACAGCGCGGCGACGAGCAGGAGACCGTTCAGGAACCGGAGTGCCCACTTGCGCCTCCGACTCCAAACAGATCTGCTGGCTATCACGTTCATATCGGCCCCCTTACCTATCGTTTTTTCCTCCGCCGCGCAACCACAACCGGCCCTTACCGCTCGACCGTGAACGTGATGTCCTTCTTCTCGTCACCGCCGTCGTCCCTGCCATCCTCGCCGACGCTGTACACGACGTACCCATTCGCCAGCTTCTTGTACCGCAAGAGCCTTCCGTCGCGAAGCAGCCTACGCGGCCGGATTTGCCACGCGGCCCAGGAACAGGATGCTACCCGTGTGCTTGTCGCGAATGAGGAAAACAAATGGATGATCGGCACGGAACACCGGCATCTCCCGTATACCCTTCTGCTCTTCGACGTCGGCGGTCGCTGCGGTGGCTTCGGTGCCCTCCTCATTGACGTCAACAAACGCCTTGTGCTCGA
>Ga0187886_1001071_pt1 | contig 26984 bp, 25 predicted proteins | sample June2016WEW_20_1_FD_133001 | JGI IMG/M metagenome (GOLD analysis project Ga0187886, IMG submission 133001) | Peatland microbial communities from SPRUCE experiment site at the Marcell Experimental Forest, Minnesota, USA - June2016WEW_20_150 | ecosystem: Environmental > Terrestrial > Soil >...
TAAAGGAGCTATTCCGTCAGATGTAACATACAATAATGTTGCTATAGCAGGAATTATAGCGAAATACTTGGCTACGTCGTTTGCTATGCTGAAAGTTGTCAGAGCGCCCCGGGTCATGAGCAACTGCTTTCCTGTTTCAACTACTTCAATAAGCTTTGTCGGGTTGCTGTCCAAATCAACCATGTTTCCGGCTTCACGTGCTGCCTGGGTACCGGTATTCATGGCTAAACCTACATCAGCCTGGGCCAGTGCCGGAGCGTCATTGGTGCCATCACCAATCATTCCAACCAGATGACCGTTAGCTTGTTCTTCTCTGATTCGATAAAGTTTATCTTCGGGTTTTGCTTCAGCCAGAAAATCATCTACGCCAGCTTCAGCGGCTATGGCCGCCGCTGTTTGCGGGTTGTCCCCGGTGATCATCACTGTACGGATACCCATCTTACGAAGCTGTGCAAAACGTAGCTTAATACCACCCTTAACAATGTCTTTAAGATGGATGACGCCCAGTACCTGGTTATTTTCTGCAACCACCAATGGCGTGGCTCCCTGTCGTGAGAGATCCGATACAATCTCTTCTACATTTTTAGGAAAAAATCCATTGTTGTTTTCAATGAATTTTTTGATTGCGTTAGCAGCGCCTTTCCTGATGCTACGCAATTGACTTTCGGGATTCCTGAAATCAATACCGCTCATACTGGTTTGTGCAGTAAAGGGAATAAACATTGTATCCAAAGGCTGCATTTCCCTGGCCCTTATGTTAAACTGTTCTTTAGCTAATACTACAATGGAACGACCCTCGGGCGTTTCATCAGCCAATGATGCTAATTGTGCGGCATCAGCCAATTGTTCTTTCGTATAACCTTCGGCAGGAATAAACTCTGTAGCCATACGATTCCCCAAAGTAATGGTTCCTGTTTTATCCAGTAGTAAAACATCTGTATCGCCAGCTGCTTCTATGGCTTTACCACTGGTTGCAATGACATTCTTACGCAAGAGTCTGTCCATTCCACTTATGCCTATGGCGCTCAGCAACCCCCCAATCGTTGTAGGAATAAGGCAGACAAGAAGTGAAATCAGAACAGGCAAAGTCAGGTTGTGATCTGCTGATACGCCTGAAGCTTTCAAACTATAACCAAAATAGGCAGGCAAAGAAACGACTACTAACAGGAATATAATAGTAAGACCTGATAAGAGGATGATCAATGCAATTTCATTTGGTGTTTTCTGACGTTTAGCGCCTTCGACCAAAGCAATCATGCGGTCTAAAAATGTAAAGCCCGGTTCAGACGTTACTTTAATCGTTATCCGGTCACTGATTACTTTTGTGCCCCCTGTCACCGCACAACGGTCACCACCGCTTTCACGGATGACGGGCGCTGATTCCCCTGTAATAGCTGATTCATCCACGCTGGCAATTCCTTTAATCACGTCGCCATCTGCAGGGATAATATCTCCTGCGTCACAAATAACAACATCTCCTTTTCTCAAATCAGTAGCTAGTACAATTTCTTCCTTATTATGCACTAGCTTTCGGGCTTTTGTCAAGGTACGACTTTTACGCAAACTGTCTGCCTGTGCCTTACCCCGGCCTTCAGCAACTGCTTCGGCAAAATTGGCAAACAAGACTGTAAACCAAAGCCAGAGTGTGATCTGAAAGTTAAAGTTAGAAAAATGACCGTTGAAAATATCAGCAAACACGACCACTGTTGTCATCAGCGCTCCAATGCCGACAATAAAAATAACCGGATTTTTTACTAAAAAAGCCGGGTTCAATTTAATAAAAGAATCTTTTAATGCCTGTGCTGCAATTTCCCTGGTAAACAAGCGACTCATATTTCGTTTTTCCATACTTTTCATCTAAGAAATTAAAACGTAACACCCAAATTCATTAATAAATGTTCAACAATGGGACCTAATGCCAGCGGAGGAAAAAAGGTCAATCCTCCAACGATAAGAATGACGCTTATCAACAACAACACAAACAACCAGTTGTCGGTTCTGAAAGTGCCTGACGAGACTGGGGTAACCTTTTTCTTAGCCATGCTACCTGCGATAACCATTACCGGAACGATTATTCCAAAACGGCCAATAAGCATACCAAATCCCATCATTATGTTATAAAAGACTGTGTTTGTATTGAGCCCCCCAAAAGCGCTGCCATTATTTCCGGCAGCCGAACTGAATGCATATAATATTTCTGAAAGCCCATGTGGCCCTGCATTATTAAGACTCGATAGCCCTGCAGGTATTGAGCAGGCAACAGCTGAAAATAATTTGATGACTATACTGGGAGCTAAAACTGCAAGAATGGCCATTTTCATCTCAAAGGCCTCCACTTTCTTGCCCAGGTACTCAGGAGTACGGCCAACCATGAGTCCTGCAATAAAAACAGTAAGTATGATAAAGATTATTATCCCATATAATCCGGAACCTACCCCTCCAAAAATGATTTCTCCCAGCATCATATTGAACATTGAAACCATCCCTGATAAGGGAGATAAACTGTCATGCATAGAATTCACAGAACCATTCGATGTGACGGTTGTAGTAACTGACCACAGGACGCTGTTCATCACCCCGAAGCGGGTTTCCTTTCCTTCCATGGCGCCCGAAACATTCAACACATTGTTATGACCGTACTCTGACCAGAGAGATATGGCAATACCCGCCGCAAAGAGGATAAACATGGTAATAAATATCGCACGTGCATGGCGTTTAGATTTCGCGTAATGGCCATAAGTAAATACTAATCCGCCTGAAATGATTATAAGGGCAAACATTTCCAAAAAGTTGGAAAAAGGCGATGGATTTTCAAACGGATGAGCGCTGTTGGCATTAAAAAATCCACCTCCGTTTGTGCCAAGTTGCTTGATAGCAATTTGCGACGCTGCCGGGCCTAATGGAATAACCTGCTCAGTTCCCTGCAAAGTGGTTGCTTTTACATAATGCGAAAATGTCTGCACGGCTCCCTGTCCTACCAAAGCAAAAGTGAGAATAATAGCGAGTGGCATTAACACATAAAGCACGCTTCGGGTCATATCAGCCCAAAAATTACCCAGAGCATCGGTTGTCTTCCTGGTCAGCCCTCGTATCAGTGCCAGTACAACTGCAATACCGGTTGCTGCACTGACAAAATTCTGAACAGTCAGACCCAACATCTGGACCAGGTAACTCAGGGTATTTTCACCGCTATAGGACTGCCAGTTGGTATTGGTGGTGAAACTCATAGCAGTATTAAATGCGAGATGCCACGAAACATTGGGCAATTTTTCTGTGTTCAGAGGCAGATATGCCTGGAACATCTGCAAAAGAAACAAAAGTACAAAGCCAAACAGATTGAAAAGGAGAACGCCGTACATATAGGTCTTCCAGTTCATCTCTTCATCGCTTTTGATACCGGATATCCGGTAAACTAATTTTTCAATCCAGCCAAAAACCGGATTCATTATATGCTTTTCACCCATGAAAACCTTTGCCATATAATTCCCTAACAAAGGCGACAAGACAGCCAGCAATATCAAGAAAAGAATCAATTGAATCGCTTCATTCATATTATTTAAGCATTAAAATTTATCAGGCCGTAATAAAGTGTATATCAAATAACCCATGATCAAGAGGGCTATAATACCTCCAACAATGTAACTTACAGGACCGTTGGAGACAGCAGCGTCTGAGTGGACAGGTACAACTACAAGAGACATAATCGATGTTGCAATTTTGGTTTTCATTTTGTTTCTATTTTGATCATGATGTAAAATTAAACCTCAGGTTATAAAGAAATTATAAAGAAACCATGAGAAAGTATAAAAAAAATTATAAAGAACATTTGTATTTTTCAGTTAAATTAATTTTCTATAGTCCAGCTTTTTGTTTAAGATTAAAAATTGATATCTAGTTGCATTGAAATAGAATTAACATTGACATCCTTGCTATTATAATAAGCTTTGTTGTTATTATAAATGTCATAAGCGAAAATAACAGATACGATTGACGAGAACGACCAGGAAAAGCCAACATTTAAAGCTCCCAAATAATTCTTTCCCCCCTGATAGTCAACTGCCATCCAGAGTTTGTCCGATACTTCTGTCATTTGACGATCTAAAGACAGTAAAATTCCGTTGTTCGATTTTTTATTATTCTCATCAACAAGCAGTTTTTCGTTCCCATAATAATAACCTGCTGAAACTCTTCCTATGATTGGTATTGTTTTGGCAATCAAAGCATAAGCCACATTGTAATTGGTAAGGTTGCTTTTCGTGCCAAAATTGTAACCACCAAAGGCAAAAGCTGGTGAACCTTTAAAAAGCGCCCCTTCGGGAGTGCCTACTTTAACATTGAAATAAATAGGATTAGTATCGTAAATGCCATCGCCCATATTAAGATAATCAATACCCACTTCAGCCTGAAGTTTCTTAAAAGGGAGAACACCTGCTGTAAGCCCACAATCGAATATGCCAGCACCCCGACTATGATAAGCTTGGTTCTCTAACCTAAAATAATTGTCAAGACCCAGATGGAAAGATTTAAATTTCTGAAAATCGGTGGAGGTAATCCAAATTTGTGTTGAAGGAGTTCCTGTAACAAAATTATTAATAAATATCCACAGAAACGAGATAGATAGAACGATTTGGTTAAATTTCTTTTTCATGATTTAATATTTTTCATTGTATTCTTATCTTCAAATTTTCGAACGATACAAAAATGCGACAGAATTTATAAGGGTTTTGTTAGGACTGTTCAGGAATGTGTAAAAACTTTATAAAGAAATCATTATAACGAAAATCAAATATAAGCACATCTAAACCACGTATGGTGGTTGTCGGTAGGGCATTATGCCAAATCGCTTTAAGAAAAAAATGATTTTATGGATTAACGACACAATAAGCAGCGTGATAAGGCGCAAGATGAGGATCGTACCCGATAAGAATCGAGCGGTCCCAATTGTTAATCCGCTCAAGTGAAACTATTTACCTATCCTTGATTTTCTCAACTTGCATCGAACGAGGATTGGATACGGACCCGTAGTTCACGCCCATGATGGGCTCTTCTAGAATAGTCTGCTGTAGAGCGGATAGAACGTCTTGGCACAGAAACAGCACTTTGCGCTTTTGGCCCAATGATATGGCCAGGGATTGAACGTTTGTATTCTCACGAGATAGAGCGAGGATTCTCCCCCTGACTTCACTAAACCGGGCCCAATTCGATAACGCAATTTCAAGATCAGGATTATCGCGAAATTCTTGGATCGCATCGAGGCCACCTAGATCCTTGCGGACCTCCTGATCCTCCTTGGTCATCTGAGCCTCCAACTCGTCCATTTTCCTGTCGTTTTCTTCCGCGATGTGTGGTGCGAACAAAGTCTGTATGCGCAATGCTGCGATCTGTGCACCGCAACCAAGCAGCGCCACTTTTCTGGCCTCTGTGAAAGCTGCACTCTTAGCCACGAGGCTGGAAAGGGCGGTGTCCATTTCTTTGAGTGCGTCCGCGGCCGGGCCAAAGGCTAAACCGTAAGCTTTGATATTGGTGTTCCTGATTGCCAGTACAAGTAGGACGCTGTCGATGCGTTGAAAATCGGCAAAAACCTTGGAGAATTGGACAAGTAAGTCTCTTTCGTTCTGAGTGCCCCCCGCCGCCAGAAGTTTCCCTAATTCATTGCGTTCCTGTTCCACCTCCGACGTAGCGGCACTGGACTGTTCTGCGAAAGTCTTCGAGTCTTGGTCAGTGACAGCCAATACAGCGCTTTTTTCTGCCTCTGAGGCCGATGCCAAATTCAAGCGCATTCGCGCCACTAGGTCCACACGTTTGGACTTGAAGGCAAGTTGCTCGACGGGTCTCTTCCCCGTTTGGAAATGCAACACTACGAGCATGACCAGGAGTAACATCAGCGCTCCAAAGGCCATCCACAGGAAATCCTTAATACTAAACTTGATTATCATAATGCCCTCCTTGAAGTTGTACAGTAGTCTTGAGTCGAGATCGGCAAGCTTTGTGGTCGTCCATTTCTTTGAAGATTATTTGTCCAATCATTTAAGGGGCTAATACAGCCTATCATGCATCCAAATGCAATAAGAATAATTAATCCTCCGAAAAACTTTAATATAAGTAAAGAATTAGCCATTGTTATTAAATTTGTTACAATACAAAAATACAATAGAATTTATAAGGATTTTGTAATGATTATTCCAAGACTTATAAAGATTTCATAAATAAAGCTTAAGTTGGATTGAGCATTGTACAAATTATCGTAAGTGCAAGAAAACTAACTTTTAAAATAAATATTTTTATATTTGTTTATCTAACCAATATTAATGAAATATGCCAGTTTTTACCAGAACAGCTAAGAACCTGATAATCAAGATTGATGAATTCTTTGATAACATCGATCTCGGACTTCTGGTTTTCAGAGAAGGGATAAAGGCGTACCTGGAGAAAGATACGGATGCATTCCAAAGGCATCTCCTGAAAGTTGATACTCTTGAAAACAATGCTGATAAGCTTCAACGGGCAATTGAAAATGAAATGATAACTCATTCAATTTTGCCACAGCACAGGTCAGAAGTAAGTACACTAATCGATGAACTTGATGAAATTATTGACTCTTTAAAAAGCTCATTGAATGAAATCAACATCGAAATGCCTGACATTCCTTCTTCACTTAACAAAAACCTGATCAGCCTTACCGAAACTTCTATAAGTGCGGCTGAAGAACTTATACCTGCCGCAAGGGCTTATTTTAAAGCACCTTATACGGTAAGGGAAAAACTGCTAAAGGTTTACTATTTCGAGAGTGAGACCGATAAACTGTCATTTAGCACCAAGAAGATTATCTTCCAGGAAATGAACGAGTTGGATCTTGCTCATAAAGCACACTTAAGATATATAATCCATCATATTGAAAATATCTCTGATCTGGCTCAGAAGGCTGCTGATCTACTTTCCGGGATGGCGATTAAGATTATAATGTAACTTGTTGCTGGTTACTGGTTACTGGTTCAAAGTTCAAAGCTAAGGAAAAGGGAAGAAACGAGAAACGAGATACAAGAAACAAGAAACAAGCAACAAGCAACATATAATAAACGTATGTAAATTATTAAGAGGACAGGATTTATTTAAGAGAGATGATACTATTCTTCTTAACAAGCGGACTCTTCCTGGGATGGTCACTTGGGGCAAATGATGCCTCACATATTTTTGGCTCTGCAGTAGGTTCAAAGATGGTGACGTTCAGAAAAGCTGCAATAATTGCATCCATCTTTTTTATACTCGGTGCAGTTATTCAGGGATCAGGTACATCGCATACTCTTGGTAAACTAGGCGCTGTTAATGCAATCGGAGGATCATTCACTCTTGCACTTGCTGCTGCCATTACCATTTACATGATGACAAAGTTTGCGCTTCCTATTTCTACAACTCAGGCCATTGTTGGTGCAATAATCGGATGGAATTTTTTTACAGGCAATAATACAGACAGTAAAACTTTAGAAAAGATAGTAATTTCATGGGTTGCAGGTCCCGTCATTGGAGCAGTTTTTGCCATCCTTCTATACATTCTTGTAAAGAGATTCAAGAAATCAGCGAAAATTCATCTCATAAGGTTTGAATCATACATTAAAACAGGGCTTATTGTGGTCGGAGCTTTCGGAGCCTATAGCCTTGGCGCCAACAATATTGCCAATGTTATGGGAGTTTTTGTACCGGCCTTCCACCTTAAGGATCTCGATCTTTGGATTTTTACTCTTACCTCAAGCCAACAGTTATTACTCCTGGGTGGCCTTGCTGTAGCCTCCGGAATTATCACATATTCCTGGAAAGTGATGGAAACTATAGGAAATAACATTTTGGAACTTTCATCTGAAGCTGCACTGGTAGTTGTTCTGGCTCAATCGCTTGTTCTCTTTATCTTTTCATCCACAGGACTATCTGACCTTTTTGTAAAAGCAGGTCTCCCGCCAATTCCGATGGTTCCGGTTTCAAGTTCTCAGGTAATTGTTGGATGTATTCTGGGTATTGGCTTATACAAAGGTGCCAGGAATATCAATTTCAAAGTTTTAGGGGAAATTGGAATAGGTTGGATCATTTCCCCGGTTGCATCAGGATTATTGACATTTTTCTTACTCTTCTTCATGAAGAATATATTCGGCCTCAATGTTGGATCTAAAGTAAATGAATCTACCGGTGCATTGCAGCAGATTACCAACACAATGGGGTATGGTCAGGAGGATGTTTCAGGCATCATCAAATACCTGTTAATGGGCCTCTTCATCTTTGGAACAATAGGAATTATTTTTTACATTCTTCTTGAGAATAAAAAAAGAAGAGAGATGCACAGGTCGGAAGAGAAGTTCTGGAAGAATATGAAATAGAATTATTCTGAAAGGATCACTATACGTTTCTATAAAACCGTTGTTATAATCCACTACAGGCTCCGTGTCCTGGACCCAGACCACGTTAAAATCATCCCATTTTTTAAGATCGCCGGACCTATAAAAATCAATAAGGAGTTTTATCTCCTTCCTCTGCATATCTGTTTCCGCAACAGTTATTGCTTTTTCAAACCACATGATTATCCGATCAATCTCTGTTCCGTACAGCCCTCCTGATCTGTAGACTTCTTCAACAATCTTACCATCCTTTTTAACAACTTTTGAATTAAGTCCTAATGATAAAGGATTAGGTTCTTTAGGATTGAGTTTTCCAGCATAGAAACCTTCAACTTCTTTCTGGGTAACCCCTTCGTAAAAATTTGATGCAGATCCTGTAATCATGTCAGTACCGGCTTTCTGGTCAACTTTACGTACAAAAAGCTTTTCATCGAAAATAATTGGAGAAAGAAGTAAGATTAGTTGAGCATCAGTCTGTCCATTTGCAAGAGGAAGTTTGTTCTGTTCAGTTCCTTTTACCAGGCTGACAAAATAACTTTCGTTAAAACCCGGCTTTAACTTATCCCGCGAATAATGATGATGTATTCCGTTTGCAAAGAACAGCCTTTTTGCATAAATCATGAAAGCTGCATATTCAGCGGTTTTCCTATCCCCTGAATAATTATCTATTATACCTTCAATAGTCTTTCTGATCAGAAGGTTATACCTGAAATTCTGATCCCATAAAATATCTCTTCCGGAGAGAGCTGCCTGACTCAGGAAATAAATGTATTTTTTTTGTTGAAGTGAGAGTGACTCAAATCCGGGAAGTTTATACTTTAAAACCCTCATATCCTCAAACTGGTCAACAAAATAATTAAAAGTACTCTTCATTATTGGTTTATAATATCATTGCCAAATTTATCAAAAGGGTTCTTAAAGTTCATCGATAAGCCAAAATATGTTGATAATGAAGGCAAAAGTGCACCATATTATTTACCTTTGTCTCAATTAATAATTGTAATGATGAAAGCCCTTCAATTAATCATTATATTGGTTTTACTCCCGGGAATATTACCGGCACAAGACAGGATTACCGGACACGATTTTGCCACCAGGTCAGAGATTATAGCCCGTAATGGAATGGCCGCCACGAGTCAGCCACTGGCAACTCAGGTAGCATTGGACATTCTGAAAAAAGGTGGTACTGCCATTGATGCTGCAATCGCCGCAAATGCCGTTCTCGGTGTTGTAGAGCCTACGGGAGCTGGTGTCGGTGGTGACCTGTTCGCGATAATATGGAGTGCCGATAAAGGGAAATTATATGGATTAAATGCAAGTGGCAGATCGCCTCGTTCACTTAAACTTGAATATTTTAAAGAAAACGGATATGAGTTTATTCCTTCGTATGGCCCCTTGCCTGTTTCTGTTCCGGGCTGTGTTGACGGATGGTTTGAAATGCATGATATGTTCGGCCGTCTGCCCATGAAAGATATTCTTCAACCAGCAATAAATTACGCACGAGAAGGATTTCCTGTTACAGAAGTCATCGCATACGAACTTAAAAAAGGAACTGATATATTAAAAGAATATCCAAATATTAAAGAGGTTTATATGCCTAATGGAAGAACTCCTGCCAAAGGCGAAATCTTTAAAAACCCTTTATTGGCCAACACATTGGAGAAAATTGTAAAAGGCGGGCGTTACGAGTTTTACAAGGGTTCTATTGCCAGGGCGATTGGTACTTTTATGAAAACACATGGAGGGTTCCTCTCCTATGATGATATGTACAGACATCATTCTGAATGGGTGGAGCCTGTCAGTACAACTTATCGCGGTTATGAGGTTTGGGAACTTCCTCCAAACGGTCAGGGAATCGCAGCTCTTCAGATGCTTAATATACTCGAAGGCTTTGATATTGCTGCAATGGGCTTTGGTTCATCCGATTATATTCATGTTTTCACTGAGGCAAAAAAACTGGCTTTCGAAGATCGTGCCAAATACTATGCTGATCCGTTTTTCTTTACAACACCGGTTTCGCAACTTCTCTCAAAAAAATATGCTGCTGAAAGACGTAAGCTTATCGACAAGGAAAAGGCTAAAAAAATCTACGACCCTGGCAAAATTGAAGCCGGAAATACTGTATATCTTACCGTCGCAGACAAATATGGCAATATGGTATCACTTATCCAGAGCAATTACCGTGGAATGGGTTCAGGTATGTGTCCAACCGGACTTGGTTTCGTTCTGCAGGACAGAGGGGAAATGTTCAGTCTGGAAGAAGGTCATAACAATGTGTATGCTCCCGGGAAAAGGCCATTTCATACTATAATACCAGCATTTATAACTAAAAACAAAAAGCCTTGGATCAGCTTCGGGGTGATGGGTGGTGATATGCAACCACAGGGACATGTTCAGATTGTCGTTAACCTCATTGATTTTAAAATGAATCTGCAGGAAGCCGGTGATGCTCCAAGAATGCATCATGTAGGATCATCTGAACCAACCGGTCAGCAAATGACAAATGGTGGTATTTTATTTCTTGAAAGCGGATTTCGTTCAGAGGTTATTCAGAAGCTGATGTCGATGGGTCATACAATCCAATGGGATCTTGGCGGCTATGGCGGTTATCAGGCTATAATGTGGGATGCTAAGAATAAAGTGTGGTTCGGCGCATCTGAATCGAGGAAAGACGGGCAGGCGGCAGGTTATTAAAAAACAAAAGACAAAAGTATAAAGACATGGGGGAGGCAACAGGTAACAGTAAAAAGTTTTAGGACTTACTTTTCAAGTGGTAGATAAAATGATGGTTGCTGTAAAAGGCTTCAATCAACCCAAAATAAATTAAATCGGCCAGAATATTCTCAGCAGCATTTCTTGACAGAAATGCCATTTTGCAAAACCCGGAAATCGAGATTGATGGATTGGACTCAAGGTATTCCAACAGCTTCTTCACTTTCTCGCTGTATTCCATTAATATACCGCTGTCGTGAGTCTTGTTTTTCCAAACCTTCAAATGAACTGGGGTTGCCAGAATGTTTTCATCATTAACCCTAATATATGCCAGCCATTTATTTGGCTCTATCTGGGCAAAATAAGGAAACTTGTTACCTTTTGGTATGGTAACTTCAAGCACAGTTTTGCCATCAACCATCCATCGTTTTGATTCAAATATTATTTCAGGTTTACAATACATACCTGCAGCCGCCTGAACCATATAAAATTCTTCGTCGGATTGCACTCCAGCTACGTTTCCGTTATCCTTAACTCCAATAAGCAAAGTACCTCCATCGGTATTGGAAAAAGCCACCAGAGTTTTAGCAATTTTTCGGGAATCGGAAATTTCATATTTGAAATCCAATTGTTGATGTTCGCCTGATTGAATTATACTTTTTATATAAGAGTTATGCCCCGGGTGACGCTCATTTATCGTTCCGATATGATTTTTTACCATTTATTTTATAATGAATTAACCCATTGCTACCAGCAAATTCAAAGAAATATCAAGACAATATTACTAATTCTTGAAATACAAAATATCCGGATTTTCTAATATGCGATATTAGTAATTTATACACTTATATAGAAATAATTATAACTTTAACCAGTGTTATTAGTTTTGGATTTTGTTGTTATTCGGGATGTAATTCGGGTTAAAATTAAGAGCAGATAAAACAATATATAACTATCTGGGTTAACCTCAAACTATTTCAAAAATCCAAAGGATTCAGAAGTTAAAGAAAGAGATGGAATGCCGGACAGTTCACTATTAAATAATTCTATATGAAATCACCATTCAAATTCCTCGACTCCTATACCAAAGAAGACCGCGAAATTTATTTCGGTCGCGAAAGGGAGATTGATGAATTATATCATCGTATGTTTGAGAGCAGGATATTACTCGTTTACGGAGAATCCGGTACAGGCAAATCCTCCCTGGTCAACTGCGGATTAATTAATAAACTACATAACACTGATAATCTCCCGATTTGGGTTCGCCGCTATGATAACATACTCGAAAGTCTATCAGATTCTATTCAGGGATTATTAAAAGAGCCTCTTTCATATCAATTGCTGACAACTCTATTATTCAAGAAAGCACTAAGGTCATTATCTCTTGAATCAAGCAAGCAGGTTTTTTTCATCTTCGATCAGTTTGAAGAGTTGTTTATATTTGGCTCAAAAGAGGAAAAACTGAGTCTGATTCAGGTGGTAAAAGCCCTGGTGGAATCGGACTTAGATTGCAGATTTATTTTTATTATTCGAGAGGAATACTTTTCAAATGTTGCTGAATTTGAGAAACATATTCCCAACTTCCTGTCTAACAGGATGCGCATTGAAAGAATGGATCGGACCAATGCAATTTCAGCGATAACAGGACCTTGCAATGTTCATAACATTCAGGTTGAGGAGGGATTTGCCGAGAGCCTTCTTAAAAAACTCAATCCTGAAAGTCCGGGGGTGGAACTAACCTATCTGCAGATTTTCCTTGATAAAATCTTCAACTTGGCGATTTATGAGGAAAAGACTGATAAAAATGGAAAGAAACCTCTTTCATTCACGATCGGATTAGTAGAAAAAGCTGGAGATGTTTCCAATTTACTTGGAAGTTTTCTCGATGAACAGATCTCATTATTTGGCAAACCCGAGATGGCATTAGCCATATTAAAATCGTTTGTCTCATACAAAGGAACCAAGAGACAACTTAACCTGGCAGAGGTGAAGGATTATGCAAATACTCTTGGAGAGCATGTCAAAGAGAAATATGTTCTTGAAATAATCGGGACTCTTGTGCACTTAAGGATATTATGCGAAAAAAATGAAAATGGATTTTATGAACTCAGACATGATGCCCTGGCTGCTAAGATCTTTGAAAAAATATCTGCTGCTGAAATAGAAATTCTTGAGGTCAGGCAGTTTATCGAAAGCGCACATTATTTCTGGAAAAAACACGGAGTATTGCTCTCTGATGATGACCTTAATTATATTGGCCCGTTTGAGAAAAGGCTGGCTCTTTCCGAGGAGCTTACAAGCTTTATTGAAATGAGCAGAATGAAATTAAACAAATCAAGGACCAGAAAACGGAATATCATTGTAACAGGTGGAATAATAATTATTCTGTTACTTTCTGTCTTTTCCATATGGGCATTAAAAGAACGTAACAGAGCAGAGGGTCTTAATATTAGGGTATTAGCTGAAAAATATAATCTACTGGCTACAAATATTGCAATTCATGATCCGACAAAAGGTTTAAGACTTGCTGAATATGCATATTCTCTCGATTCTGCCAACCAGAGTATTCAAAGCAACATAAAACGAATCTACTCAGATAATATATTCTATACCTTAATTGCAAAACAAGAAGATGCAATTGCAAAACAAGAAGATGCAATAACTTCGGTAACCTTTTCTCCGGATAATAAGTATATTCTTACCGGATCGGGGGATGCTACTGCAAGAATATGGGACCTGAATGGCAACATGATTAAAATATTTATCGGCCATTCAGGACATGTTAATTCCGTTGCCTTTTCCCCTGACGGGCAAAAAGTTCTTACCGGGTCAGACGACGGCACTGCAAAGCTCTGGGATATGCAGGGAAATGTGATAAAAGTTTTTTCAGGCCACAAATCGGGAGTTACGAGTGTTGCATTTTCCCCTGATGGTTTGAAAGTTCTCACAGGATCAAAAGATGCGACTGCACGGCTTTGGGACATCAATGGAACTAGCATTATAATTTTCAAAGGACATAACTCAACTGTGAAATCAGTTGCATTTTCTTCCGATGGCAAAACTATTCTGACAGGTTCTGACGATTATTCTGCACGGTTATGGGACCTGAACGGAAATATATTGGCTACATTAAAAGGGCAATCGAGTGCAATTAATTCTGTAGCATTTTCACCCGACGGTAAAAAATTCCTGACCGGTTCAGCCGACCAGACAGCTATTCTCTGGGATATCAACGGGAATATTGATCAGGTTTTTTCAGGGTATAAATCATATGTGACAAGCGTAGCATTTTCACCCGATGGAAAAAGCATTCTGATAGGCATGGATAATGGCAGTATAAGACGGTATCCTATTAAAATACCTTATTATAATTTTAATAAAATAAACAAATATGAAAAACTCAGTTCATTTGACAAACTTCTGTATAATATAACTGATATCAATTCCGTAAGTAGTTCAAAAGATGAGAAAACACTTCTGCAGGCTTCTGACTATAATATAAATGAAGCTATACAGAGCGGGATGAGTGAAAAGAGTAAATACTTAAATAATGCAATAGGATTATACAACAAATTGTTAAAAGAACATCCTGAAAAAAAAGAATATCTTTTTTACCTTCTAAGGGCGAGTGTTTATGATTATGAAGCAAATCCCACTGATCAGAAAATGATGGAAATCGAAAAAATAAATAATAAAATTCTGAGTTTCCAATCAATAGATGATCTTACCCTCGCGGGTTACACTTACTGTCTTCTCTGTATAAAGTATGATTCCACTGTAATCCGGTTAAAATTCCCTGACTCTTTCCTGCGGATTTGCAGTAAATTAATGACTTACCCCGATCTTCAGGAAGCAGAGAGGAAAGATATTAGCAGATGGTGTTCCTTTGTTTCAGCTGAATTTATTAAGAAAAAAGAATTCACTCAGGCTCTTCAGGCACTGCAGATAGCACAACTTTCAGACAGTACCAATATTGAGCTTCCGCTTATTCTTCCGCTGGCATATATATTCAATAATCAGTATGATAAAGCAGAAATTTTAATTAAAGAATTTAAAGATAAATCACTGACAGGTTTTAATGACTTTAAGACATACAGGGAAGTTTATAAATACTCTATCGATTTGCTTGAAGACAGAGCAATAACACATCCTGATTTTGCAAAAGCAAAAGTCCTGTTAAAGGATTAACTGGTAAGAAGGTATCCGGTGCCCGGTATGCGGTGTGCGGAGTACAGTACCCTTCGCAGCAAACCGCAAACCGCGTACCGCATGCCGCAAACCAATCTATTTTATATTATTTGTCTTTCCTGGGTTCGGGTATGTCAAGTACCTTTGTTGTTCCACCGGTTTCAAGATTTATCCCATGCGGTTTGTTTGTTTTCCAGGAACCTCCTGTGAAATCCGGAACATCTATTGATTGCGACCTGTTGGCAACTGACCATTCACTTAACGGAGCCATTGAACTCCAAAGGGCCCCGTCATAAACATTCTGATCGAGAGCCAATCCATTTCTTAAGCAATCCATCAAGCGCCAATCCATTATAAAGTCCATTCCACCGTGACCACCAACTTTTTTAGCTATCTCTCCCACTCTTTTAACAATTTCAGGAGAGTATTGGTCATAAAGTTCTTTCATTTTAACACCATCAGCCCACTCTTCTCCGAAAGCAATTAGTTCCCTGGGATATTTGCGAACCATTCCATTAGTACCCTGAAGAAGATGTATTCTTGAATAGGGATGTATAGATGATACATCATGCTGTATCATAATTGTCTTTCCAAGAGCTGTCTTTACAATTGTGGTATTCATATTACCCCTGAACTTTGCATCTTTCCATGGTGCATAGAATGGATCCTGTGAAGCAAGTTCCTTTTCTTTGGGACCCATCGTGAAATCTAAAGTTGACATTGAAGTCAGATACTCCATTTTATCCCCCCGGTTAATGTTCATAGCCTGACAGACAGGGCCTAACCCATGGGTTGGATAAAGGTTACCGTTTCTTGTAGCATTTTCTTTCAGACGCCACATATCGGTATACGCACCATCAACTTGTTTATTGTCCTGTGGTTTGTTAAAATTATATCCCATAAGATTGTGGATATAAGCACCTTCACCATGTATAATATCTCCAAACATTCCGTGTCGTGCCATATTGAGTGTCAGTAATTCAAAAAAATCATAACAACAATTCTCAAGCATCATGCAATGCTTTTTGGTTTTTTCCGAAGTCTCAACAAGCAGCCAGGCTTCATCAACCGTACGTGCTATGGGTACTTCGCATGCTACGTGTTTTCCATGCTCCATTGCATTAACCGATATAGGTGTATGCAGAATCCACGGCGTGCACGTATAAATAAGATCAAGATCCGGAAGTTCAACAAGTTTTTTCCAGATATTCTCATCACCAAAAAATTCCTGTGCTGCAGGTCTTCCGATACTGGAAAGATATTTCTGTGATTCTTTTACACACACCTCTCTTTTATCACCCAATGCCTTGATTTCAACTCCCTCAATATATGATAACCGTTCAATTGCATCACTCCCTCTGTCTCCGAGTCCTATAATTCCAACTCGTATTATTGGAAGTGCCGGAGCTGCATATCCCGACATATTAAATCTCTGGGCATGAGTCTTTTTGACGGATTCCAATATTACTGGCAGGTTAGATTCGGTTTGTTTTGTAGCGCAACCGGATATTAAACCACCAGCCATTGCACCTGCCCCCGCAAATGTTACTGTCTTCAGAAAATTACGACGATTGGTTGCCATGATTGATTTATTTTCAGGTTTGTTCAGTAAAATTAATTATTCGCAAATTAATGTTTTATTTAGAAAGAGTTGCACCCTTTATTTTAAGCACCAATTCTGTCATCTTTTCAACAAGAACCTCAAGCAGATCACCAGAACCAGCAATCAATAATGATGCATTCTCAGTCAGATTTCCATCCTTTTTCCGGTTTACATCATCCCGGGACGGATATTCTTTTCTGAACGAGCTATAATTTTTGCAATCCTGCCTGCACGTGTTTCTTTCTTTTTCGCACTATTGAGCCAGAATACATACAGTTTGCGACATGAAGGTGGAAAATTCATGAAATTATCAAATGCCAGATCATTTTTTTTCAAAGCATTCATGAGGTCATCAGGTATCACCGTATGATCATCCCTCTTGTTATCATAAATCAAATGAGGTTTCGCATCTGTTTCATTAAAAGCTTCCAATCCAGCAGGTTTCATCTTACCTTTCTTTATTAGTTTCTGAACCCTCCCCATATTTAACTTCGACCACTTGCTTCCCGGTCTGCGTGGGGTGAACCTCTGGATGTAGTAATCATCATTGATTCTTTTTATTTTCCCGTCTATCCACCCGAAACAGAGAGCTTCTTCAACAGCATCAGCATAAGGAATTCGAGGTTTCCCCGATGGCTTTTTATAATAAATAAGCCATATTTCTTCTGCTTTGGAATGATTTTCCTCAAGCCATTTACGCCACTCTTCGCGAGTTTTTAGATACAGTTCCATAACTTATTTTCAGGAAAGGTAAAATAAATTATTTTTACATAAAAAAGAGGATGGTGATTTATAAAAATATCCCGTTGAAGAAGTATAATACCTTCGGTCTTGATTATAAAGCTGATTTCATGATCCATATCAGGACGGAAAAGGAAGCAACATCTCTTTTCAAGGGAACTGTTTCATGGAAAAAGCCTCTTCTTATTTTGGGGAGTGGGAGCAATATTCTTTTTACCGGCGATTTCAAAGGTACTATTCTTTATCCTGAACTGGGAGGAATTAAAATTGAGGAACAGATACAGAACGAGGAAACTATCATCATTTCTGCAGGAGCAGGTATTATTTGGGATGATCTCGTAGAGTGGACGGTAAATAAAGGATTTGGTGGCCTGGAAAACCTTTCTTTAATCCCGGGAAAGGTCGGGGCAACACCTGTACAAAACATTGGTGCTTATGGTGTTGAAGTCAAAGACAAGATAGTTAAGGTCAAAACTATCAATATTGATGACGGTTCAATTCAGGTCTTCAGCAATGGTGAATGCGAATTCGGTTACAGAAACAGCATCTTCAAGAATAGTAAGAAAAGTAAGTATCTGATTACCAGAGTTTATTATAGATTGACTGTCAGTCCGTTGCTTAATCTCAACTATGGGTCTCTGAAGGAAGAGGTGAATAAACTGGGAGGAGAAACATTGAAGAATGTCAGACAGGCAGTAATAAATATCCGGAGAAATAAATTACCTGATCCTGAAATAACTGGTAATGCCGGAAGCTTTTTCAAGAATCCGGTTATTCTCAGTACTGATGCAGCACAACTTAAAAAAGACTATCCGCCGATGCCTGTATACGAAGATCAATCAGGATATACCAAATTAGCAGCAGGTTGGCTCATTGATCAGTGCGGATGGAAAGGGAAAAGAACCGGAGATGCCGGTGTGCATGATAAGCAGGCACTGGTACTGGTAAATTATGGAAATGCAACCGGAAAAGAGATTTATAACCTTTCCGAGGAAATAAAAAAATCCGTTCATGAAAAATTCGGTGTTGCTTTGGAACGGGAAGTTGAAGTAGTGGGAACTATTTGAATATCTTTTTTTTATCGAGTTCTTTTTGATATAAAAGAGCATATCTGTTATGCTCTGAAAGAGTTCTTGAAAAGTTATGATATCCTGAAAAATCAGATTTAGCGGCAAAATAGAGGTAATCGTGTTTCTCCGCATTCAGAACTGCATCGATACCTTCAATAGAAGCACATCCGATAGGACCCGGAGGAAAGCCGTTATGCTCATAAGTATTGTAAGGAGAATTAACCAGTAAGTATTTTTTTAATACCCTGGTAATTGAAAAGTCGTTTAATGCAAATTTTATTGTCGGACATGCCTGCAAGGGAATACCTCTTTTTAACCTGTTAAGATATACGCCGGCAATACGTGGTTTCTCGTCTGGCTTTGCTACTTCATCATCAATAATTGAAGCAAGGATTGTTACCTCTTTTTCGTCGAGCCCTTCTTCTTTTGCTTTTGACAGTCGCTGATCATTCCAAAATAATCTGTACTCCTTCAGCATCCTTGTGTAAAGTCCTTTTGCATCAGTATTCCAGTAAAACTCATAAGTATTCGGTATGAAAAGTGCAATAATATTTTCCTTTTTAAACCCGTCAGTACTGTAATTTGAATCATCCGACAGAAAGGTCATTATCTGTGATGAGTCGGCTTCGATCTGCTTAGCTATTTTACCAGCTATCTGATTCAGTGTCCGGACATTATTAAGGGTTATTTTTACAGGTGACTGCCGGCCCGATCTTAAAAGATTGATCAAGCCATTGTAACTTAAGTTTTTATTGATGACATAGCGCCCTGGCTTTATCAAATCCGGGTAGTTTTTCTTCTTTGCAACCCACCCGAGGACTTTCAGGTTTTTTATTGTCAGGTTTGACTTAAGAGTATCAAGAACCTGATCGTAAAAGGAACCTGTTGGAATATAGATGACCTGATTCCTCTTATCGGGTATGATACTTATACCGAACAGATTCCTGTAGATCATGATTACTATGATCAGAACCAGAATTCCAGCTCCTGTTAAAAAGTATATTATTTTCTTATTCTTCATAGTCTTTCACCTGGGGCAAATTTAATGATATTGTTGCAAGTGACAAAAAATCGACTCACGACTCACGACTTATGGGGAATCAGATTATTTTCTTCCTGTGTCGTGTGTCTTGTGTCGAATACACATATTTTTTAATAAATTTGTGACGATTGATTATAATATTAAACTTCAATGAAAATGTCAACATCAATGCTTCTGATTCTTATAGTGATAGGGATTATAACCGGAGTAATGGCAGGCATGCTTGGAATAGGTGGAGCAATAATAATGATCCCTGCTCTTGTATTCTTAATGGGAATCAGTCAACAGACCGCACAGGGAACCAGTCTTGCAGTGATGTTACCACCGATTGGAATAATTGCCGCTTATAATTATTATAAAGCAGGCCAGGTAAATATCAAATTTGCAATTGTTCTTGCTGTATTTTTCCTGATTGGTTCTTACTTCGGGTCAAAGCTTGCGTTGAATTTACCCCAGCCATTACTTAAGAAAATATTCGGGATTCTGCTCCTTCTTGTTGCGGCAAAAATGTTATTATCGAAATAGACAGGATTATTAAATTTTAGAACATCACACCTACGCTGAATAAGAAAGCATTTGGCCTGTCATCAAGGTTAACTTTGGTCTTTGCCAGGTTTTCAATCTGGTTCTGGTACTTTTTAAGACTGCCTTCATATCGTAAGTCAAAAGTAAGAAAATTTAATAGATCAAAGCCCAATCCAGCCTGGTAGCCGATTGTCATTTTGCTATAATTATTTTTATAATCAGGATTAGCGATAAGATCTTTAGGTGAATTAATCAGAAGGGAGCCGACTGGACCCGCATTCAGACGAAGCGGACCAAGTTTTAAACCCAGCATGACCGGAATATCAAGTTTATTAAAATTCTGTTTCACAATACTTGAGGGAGATGTCTGACCACTCGTAACATTTTGAATAGTATATTCATTGGTTCGTGTTGATAATAACACTTCAGGCTGAAGATAAATGCCAAGAAGGGTAAGCCTCATAAATACACCGCCATGAAAACCGTATTTTGCTGCAGTCAAGGCATCGACGGTGTACGATGTGTTACCTGAAGTTACTGTTTTAAGAGTTGCCATTGACAGATTGGTTGTACTCACACCTGCTTTTAAACCAAATTTAATCTGGGAAAAAGCCGGTATTGATATAAGAACTACTAATACTATCACACTTAATTTTTTCATGGTTATAAGTTTTAAGTTTACTTAATCAATGAGTTAGTTATTATCCAACTATGAAACAGACTACAATATAACGGATATCGACATTAAAAGGTTGCACTCAACAGTGTTTTTTTTATCAGCCGCTATTTCTTAAACGGAAATAAAACTCAATTATTTTGCTGTAAGTTCAGCGAAGATGATCTTTCTCATGGCTGAAGCTTTTGAAGATACCGGTTACAATGCAAGGCTGACAAAAGAAAATATAAGTTATTACTTTCCTTTTCTAAAATAATAATTGTTTGGCAAACTTCATTAAATGGCATGATATTTGAATTTATCATTAATAAAATATTATGCCATGAAAAAGATATTCATTATTATAACGACTCTTATGGTGATCTCATCCTGTACGACTACCAAAGAGGCAAAATCATCCCGGGTTGAACTTCGGAAGGAGAAAAAGCTTGCGGAACAGGCAATTGTTAAACAAGCTGTTGAATCGAAAAGATTCATAATAAAATTTGACAGACTTTATCTACTATATGGAGGGATAGTAGATCTTGTTCCAAGAGCTAACTATATTATTATTGATGGTGAGAAAGCCATAATTAACACGGCCTATCTTGGCAGACAATACGATATCAGACCAATAGCAGGAATAAATCTCTTTGGAAAAGCAATGAATTATGAATTGACCAATAAACTGTCTAAAGGAAGTTATGAAATAAAAATGAAGGTCAAGAATGAAGGAAGCAACTCATTTGATGTTAATCTCACAATCAGTATAAATGGTAATTGTAGCGCTTCGATAAATAGTCTTAAAATTAATAATATAAATTATTCAGGTTATGTTGTACCTATTTCGGATAATACAAATAATCCTGTTCAAAATGGCAATATTATCTGATAGCTGTTTGTATGACAGCTGACTGAACCAAAATTTTTATATTTTACTGATATTCTATATACCGGCTATTCTGGCTTAATTCCAGAAAATCATCTCCGGCTTCACGATATCCGTATTCAAAGCAATAGTGAAACTTATGCCCTTGTGATGTTTCAATTATATGGGTAAAGAAACTGAAGTTATATCCAAGGGCAAACAGGGCATCTTTATGAACTTTCACCTTACCCTCAGAATATAAGTCTGCAAGTATTCTTCTGTTCTTCCTCAACAAGCCATGAACATTCCTGACAAAATTGTTAGAATCGCGGTTCAGCCTGTTGTTATAGTTATTCCTGCACTGATCAGAACAGAACTTTTTATCGGTACGGCCGCGCAACGTATCGCCGCAATCGAGACATTTCTTTTCCACAGCACTAATGTTTTGATAAAGATATAAAAAATACAAATGATGTGTATTATTAGGTACTGAAATTGATTAATTGAATTTGGTACTTTTTAGAATGCCTGTAAAATATCAGGGTGCTGTAAATGCCTATTTTTCAATGCTAAACATTTCAATTTGTAAAGATTTATTTGACTTGTGTCAATGTCTTTCATAACTTTACTCATATAATTGACTTACAGTTGTTTTAGTTTTATCTATTAATTATAATCCAATTACTATGAAAACACTAAACTTGCTAATTATCGTCATGATATTCATTAGTTTATCATGTACGCAAAAAACTGTTCTTTCCGAAAAGGATAAAAAAGCAATTGAAACTGAAATCCATGATTTTATGGCAACTGTGGAAGCAGTTGCAAATTCGTCTTCGCCAGATAAATATTTCGATTGTTTTTTACACACAGATGAGTTGGCATTTGCAACGCAAGGTCAATTATTAACGAATCCCACAGCCCTTCATGATACAATTAATAAGCATCTTGGAATGGTGGAAAAACAATCAATAAAAACCAATTCTGAAAAAATATATATTATCAATAAAGAGGCTGTAGTTTTATCTGCCGCAAAGGTGACGACAATAACCTTTAAAAATGGGGCACAAATGATAATGCCATATGCCTGGACATTACTTATTGTAAAGAGAGATGGAAAATGGAAGATTGCGCATATTCACAATTAATAGATATCAAATGAAAACAAGAATTGTTCCTCTGATCTTGCTTATTATCAGTTTTTCATGCGGGACTAACCATAAGCCCTTATCTGATGCTCAAAAAGAGAAAATAAAAGGAGAAGTAAAAAAAGTTGTAAATACTTTTTTTAAAGGCTGTGAAGAGGTGAATTTTGACATGGCTCTTGAACCATTCCTTGATTCGCCTGATTTTCTTTACATTAACAATGGCTATGCTTTCAGTTATAAGGAGTGTAAGGATGTTTTTAGACCTGTTTTCAATACCTTTTTAAATCAAAAGATTACAATAGTTGATGAAAAATATGCATTTCCTGATAATGCAACAGTTCTTTATTCGAACCATTGCAAGTCTTTAACAAATTATAAGGATGGTCATGCAATTCTTCAAGACCCAACTGTAATGTTATTCATATTTAAGAAAATCGATGATAAGTGGAAAGTTATTTATGGAGTTGAATCCCATATTGATAAGAATGTTGCCAGCGAAAGTTCAAAAGGACTTAATCAGGCAGAATTACTCATGCAATTCGTTGGAAACTTTGAAGCACCCTCAGGTAAAGATACCTCTGAATTTGTGCAATTTAAAAGTTTGCAGGAGAAAAATGTTCTAAGTCTATATGCTAAAGTGGTAACAAAAGGAAAAATATTACTTGAAGAAACGGGTTTTTGGGGATATGATGCTGCAAACAATAAAATTGACCTTTCAGTCATAGTGTCAAATGGTTATGTTTTTCATTACTTAGGAGAATTTACATCTTCAAATAAACTTGAATTAAGTGATGTTAATAATGCAACTGGTAACAAGTTCATATTCGAAAGAATTTCTCCTGATGAATTCAAAGAAACATCAATTGTAAACAATAAAACAGCGACAAGAACTGCAAAACGAACGAAATAATATTTTGAATTAAGAATTACTAACTGTTGAGGTTTATTTAAATGCCCCAAGATTTAATTTTTTGGGGCATTCCATTTTCTTTAATGTATTATTATACAGATAATTAACATTTTTTTTGCCACATCACTATTCGTGAGATGTAGTGTAAATTAATTATGTGGCGAGTTAGATTTTTTTGACTTGGGTTTCAAAATATCTTAACTTTCATCAACTAATTACCCGAATTATGAAAAACCTCAGTATTCTTTTGTTTGCCTTTATTTTGGTTTCTTGCAATGCCCACACAAAAAGTCAAATTGATTATGGATCAAATAGCCAAGCAGGGAAGTATATTGAAGTTAACGACATAAAGATATATTACGAGACCTATGGAGAAGGTGAGCCACTTATGTTATTTCATGGTAATGGAGGATCAATAGAAAATTTTGAATTTCAAATTCCTGAGTTATCAAAACATTTTAAAGTAATCGCAGTTGATAGTAGAGGACAAGGTAGGTCGACTGATTCGGATAAAGAAATAACTTATACATTAATGGCTTCAGATATGAATGAACTTATAGATAAACTGAAGCTTAGTAGTGTTTATGTTGGAGGTTGGAGCGATGGTGGAAATATCGGATTAGAATTAGCTTATGCTCATCCGGAGAAAGTAAAAAAGCTATTTGCAGGTGGTGCAAATTATTCTCATGAAGACTACTATGTTCATTATGACAGTACTATTATCATGGATAAAAACGATCCACTGATTGTTGCTTTAAAAACCCTCAGGCAGAAAAGAGCAGCAAGGGCATCTGAAAGACTTACCCCAAAACCTGAAAGTTCTCCCACAACACAAAAGAAACTTGAGGATCTAATGGAGAAATATCCAAATTTTACAATCGAACAGCTGAAACAAATTAATGTACCGACTCTTATTGCTGTTGGAGACCATGACCTGATAGCTCTTGACCATACAGTTAATCTGTTTAAGAGTTTACCTCAAGCGCAACTCTTAATTGTGCCAGGTGCTACACATCGTGTTCTTGTTGAACAACCAGATTTGATGAATAATGAGATAATCAAATTTCTGAATACACCTTACAGGGACATTAATCCATATTATATGTATTTAGTTCCCAAATAACCAATGAATTATAAATTTATCGATCGACAATATAGTTAATGAGGTAAATGAGTTCGTCACGTTATTGCGGTTCAATCTGGTCGAGGCATAATCCAATTTCAGATGTAGCGGTTAGTAATTATGTGGTGAAATTAATTTGACTTTGGCTTTTTGGTGGTGTAATTTTGAATATATAATTATAGATAGTCCAAAAAATCTTTAAATTATATAGACATGAAAATCAGATTTTGGCTTAACCCATTTATAATTATAATGGGAATAGTATTAATTCTTATGAGTAGTTGTAAGAAAACAGACGACAACAAAAATTCATCAGGAAATATAACTGACCAGGATGGCAATGTTTATACTTCGGTTATTATAGGTACGCAGACTTGGATAGATGAAAATCTCAAAACCACTAAATACAATAATGGTGATATAATTGGAACGACCACCCCTGCAACATTGGATATATCAAATGAAATCACACCAAAATACCAATGGGCGTATAATGGTGATGAAAGCAGTGTGGCTTCTTATGGTCGTTTATACACTTGGTATTCAGTTACCGACAGCCGAGGCGTATGTCCCACTGGTTGGCATGTACCAACAGATGCTGAATGGAAAACCTTGGAAATAGATTTAGGAATGACACAAGCTCAGGCAGATGGTACTGATTGGCGTGGAACCGACCAAGGCACAGAATTAAAGAGTACAACAAGGTGGCAAAATAATGGGAATGGGACTAATTCAAGTGGTTTTAATGCTGTAGGATGTGGCAGTCGTGACCTAACCAGTGACCCATTCCACGGTGTTTCATTTTGGGGTAACTATTGGACAACTACACCAACAGACGCAACCTCTGCATGGGCCCATAGCGTAAGCTACAATTTCAGTGGCATTTACAGATATAATTGGAATAAGGGATATGGTTTATCTGTCCGTTGCATCAAAGACAAGCCAAAGGGTAAGTAAGCTAAATATTCATCCGTTACAATGGGTTCCCATCGGATTAGGTTTTATTAATAACAGTCCCCGTAAACATCTCCTGGAGTTTTTATTAAATAATGGTTTAATAATCTGTCAATTAAATTTGCTTTACCTCATCAATATATCTCAGAAGATGCTATTGTATAAAATGTGGTGGATTGCATCCTAGTGTATCAACAAACAGAGTTGAAAATTAGGAAAATAGTAATGTTTTGAACTGATTTTTAGGCTTTATAAAAAATACGAATGATGTGTTTGAATCTGATATAGATATTAAAAATACAAATGATGCCTATGAATTTGATATTGATACATCATTTACAAATGATACATCCATATTCAAAGAAGGAAATCACCTAAGTAATGTCTCTTATTCAATAAAGTGCCGCAGTACAGTCAACAGGTGATTTTGTAGCGATGCTTTCCATATCAGGGTGCTAATCTTTTCTTCGTTTTACTCTTCTGCTGAGGTGTTAGGCTTGCTTTTGACTTTGAAATCAAGCTTGTGCTTGGATTAGACCTATAAATTAATTCATAATCTTTATCAAAAAGCAAATCAAATATATCAGTCCGATTAACATCTCCATAATTTTGAGGATATAAATCTTTTCGTGCCATTCTTTCACTTTCATAGCAATAACAAAATTTCTCACTGTCCTTTGTAAACAGATTTATCTTTAAATAGACTAATGTCAACCATTGCACAAAATTCCAATACTGATAAGTAATTGAAACACTGTCAAGATGCAAACAAAATTTTCTTGTTTTTTTTTCTTCATCAAAAGTTATCGGGGGTTTATGTCTCATAATTGCAAAATCAGATGTATTCCAATTATAATTATCATCAAATTCAATAGGATTATACCCATTAATAACACTCCCAAATAAATACAATACATCATCAATCCAAATAAAACGTGCTGCTGTAAGCGGCAACTTACAATGTAGGAAAATTGGCAAATAAGGATGTAGGAAAAATAGCAATTAAGAATGTCTCTTTTCCCAAATCAAACATATAAAAAAATCAAAGAACAAATACTCAATTA